>JAABUJ010000535.1_pt1 | contig 73367 bp, 70 predicted proteins | sample 5559131 | NCBI WGS metagenome assembly JAABUJ01 (sample SAMN10711875, study PRJNA513366) | rock metagenome | isolation source: Antarctica rocks | place: Antarctica: Victoria Land, Mt New Zealand nord | collected 2016-01-07 | reverse complement strand
ACAAAGCCACCCGTCCGTTGCGCCGCCGCCGGCGCCTGTCAAGCGCTCCGCGCTCGGCCCTCCGGGCCGCCCCCAAAGGGGGTTGACAGAGCACCGGCGCCAGCGCACAACCACAACAACGTCGGGGGGACCCCTAACGGGGGACCCCCCGACGTCAACCACCGCGACAAAAACCTCAGGCGGACACTTGACACGAGGCGCCTGCACAGATAAGCGCAAGCCGCGGGGCGTCTTGTGCGGGGCGGCCGACAAGCAGCGACCGCGCCGACCCGCACGCGGTCGAGTCATCGAAGCCCAGCGCCGCCACGGTCTCCCGGCCGTTTGTCTTCGTCTTTGCGGCTTCGTTCTCGGACTGTGCGAGATCGCGCAACCGTCGGAGCTCGCGTCCGCCGGCGTCGAGCACTGCGCTCGTCCACTCGATGAGATCGGCGATCGACGCGCTCTCCTCCGGCGGCGCCGTCAGCTCGAGCTGACGGCGGACCAGCTCGTCGCGTAGGCCCACGAGCGTGGTCCGCTCTACGCGAGCTAGATCGCGGACTTCCTGGCGAATCCGGGTCTCGATCGCATGCGCGGCTTCCTGTACGCTCGTGAGTGCCAGCCGGGCGCTGGCCGCCTTCCGCTCGTGGTGCTCGGCCTCGACGAGCCGTGTGGCGACCAGTTCCGCTGCTGCGTCAAACTCGGCGTCGCCGGGGCTCTCCCCGTGCTCGATCGCGCTGGCCTGTCCGCTCAAGAGCCGCGGCGGTGACGAGGGCCTCGAGATCGATCGGATCTACGGTTTGGTCGGCTGGAACCGCACGATTCAAGAGCTGAGTCGGACCCATTCCCCCCCGGGTATGCCAGGCGAACCGATCGCGTGAACCGTGGTCAGCGAGCGATCGCTCGTCGGCCTCAAGGAGGAGGACGAGGAGGTCGACCTGCTGTTCCGTAAGCAGAGGCGCGGCCACAAGGGTCATTGTGACGCAGGCGCCATTCCCGACTCGGCTCCCGTCTCCGCAGAGCGCCGCTTCCGCGTGCAAGCAGCCGTCTCGCAGGCTGTCCTTTCGTTTCTTCAGCGGGAGGACCACCCGCGGACCGCGAGGGACGTTAAGAGCCTGGCGGTCCGCCGATATCGGCAGGCAGATAGGCGTCGTCGGGCTGGCCGAACCCTGTCGCCCGACGCCTATCCGCAGCCGGTGTTGAACCCGCAGCTGCCGCAGGTGTAACACGAGCCCGTGCGCTGCATCATCCCGCCGCACTGGCCGCAGGCGGGACCGAGGTCGAGCCCCGCGAGCCGAGCCGGGAGCACCGGTGGGGTGTCGGTCATCGCGGCTATGGGAGCCTGCGGTGTCGGCGCCTGGCCGGTCGGACCGCCGTTGCCGTTCCCGTGGGTGCCCCCACCCTGTGCGTGGTCGCCGCCGCTCGGTCCCGCTGTGTCGCCCAGCAACGAGCTTGCCGCATCCTGGGCGGTCATCCGCGCGCGCACCTCCGGCGTCATGATCCCCAGCTCCTCTTGGACGTCGGTGTCCAAGAAGCGCGAGGCCAGCCAGCGCATGATGTAGTCGGGCATCGACTTGGCGAACGGGATCTCCGGGTTCTGGGTGATCCCCTCGGGCTCGAAGCGCATGTAGGAGTACTTCTGCACCAGCGTCTGGAGCGGCACGCCGTACTGGAGGGCGATCGATATGGCGGTGGCGAAGGAGTTCATCATCCCCCGCAGGGTCGAGCCCTCCTTCCCGATGTCGGTGAGGAAGATCTCGCCGATGGTGCCGTCGTCGTACATTCCCGCGGTGATGTAGCCCTCGTGCCCACCGATCGAGAACTTGTGGGTGATCGACTGGCGCTCGCGGGGCATCCGCTTGCGCCGGGGCGCCGCGTCGGCCAGCGCCTCAGCCACCGCCGCGCGGACCGCCGCCTCGGTGGCCTGCGCCTGCTGCGCCTCGATCGCCTCGTCGGACACCGCCTCGACGGTGACGTCCTGCTTGCGCTCGGTGCGCAGCGCCTGGGCCGTCTTGGAGCCGTCGCGGTAGATGGCCAGCGCCTTGACCCCGCACTGCCAGGCCAGCGTGTAAGCCTCGGCGATGTCCTCGACGGTGGCTGAGCCGGGCATGTTGACCGTCTTGGAGATAGCCCCCGAGATGAACGGCTGGACGGCGCCCATCATCCGGATGTGGCCGGTGTGGGAGATCGCCCGCTCGCCCACGGCGACATCGAAGACCGACAGGTGCTCGTCGGCGAGTCCGGGCGCGCCCAGGATCGTGCCGTGCTCGTTGAGGTGGGCCTCGATCTGCTCGACCTGCTCGTCGGTATAGCCGAGGGTCTGCAGGGCGAGCGGCACCGTGCGGTTGACGATGGTCATCTGACCGCCGCCGACCAGATCCTTGAACTTGACCAGCGAAAAGTCGGGTTCCACCCCCGTCGTGTCGCAGTCCATCAGGAAGCTGATGGTCCCGGTCGGCGCCAGCACGGTCGCCTGGGCGTTGCGATAGCCGTGGCGCTCGCCGGCCTCGACTGCCTCATCCCACACGCGGCGGGCGGCGGCCAGCAGCGCGTCGTCCTCGCAGGCGACGTCGGGGAGGACCTCGGTGGCATCGCGGTGCATGCGCATCACGGCGTTGTGTGGCTCGCGGTTCTCCGCGTAGCGGTCGTAGGGCCCCATCGCCGCGGCGATCTGGGCCGATCCGAGGTAGGACCGCCCGGTCATCAGCGCCGTGATCGCCGCCGCCGTGCTCCGCCCGGCGTCGGAGTCGTAGGCCAGGCCGTTGGCCATCAGCAGGGCGCCGAGGTTGGCGTAGCCCATCCCGAGCTGACGGAAGGCGTTGGCGTTGGCCGCGATGCCCTCGGTCGGGTAGCTCGAGGCACCGACGACGATCTCCTGGGCCAGGAAGACGACGTCGACGGCGTGCTCGAAGGCGGCCACGTCAAAGGACCCGTCGGCCCGGCGGAACTTCATGAGGTTCAGCGAGGCGAGGTTGCAGGCCGAGTCGTCGACGTGCATATATTCCGAGCACGGGTTCGACGCGTTGATCCGTCCCGACCTCGGGCAGGTGTGCCACTGGTTGATCGTCGTGTCGTACTGAACTCCGGGATCGGCGCAGCGCCAGGCGGCGTCGGCGATCTCGCGCATGAGCTCTCGCGCTGAGACCGGATCGCCGACCGGCTGGCCCGTGGTGCGCGAGATGAGGTGCCAGTCGCGATCCTCCTCGACGGCGCGAAGGAACTCGTCGGTCACCCGTACCGAGTTGTTGGCGTTCTGGTACTGGATGGAGTGGAAGCCCTCGCCGTCGATCGACATGTCAAAGCCAGCGTCACGCAGGGCCCCGGCCTTCTCCTCCTCGCGGGCCTTGCACCAGATGAAGTCCCGGATGTCGGGGTGGTCGACGTCGAGGACGACCATCTTGGCTGCGCGGCGGGTCTTGCCGCCGGACTTGATGGTCCCAGCCCACGCGTCGGCGCCGCGCATGAAGGAGACTGGCCCCGAGGCCGTGCCTCCTTTGGCCAGCGGCTCCATGGAGCCGCGGATGCGCGAAAGGTTGATCCCCGAACCCGAGCCGCCGCGGAAGATCATCCCTTCCTTGGTGTTCCAATCGAGGATCGACTCCATCGTGTCCTCGACGGAGAGGATGAAGCACGCACTACATTGTGGCGTCTCCTCGAAGCCGACGTTGAACCACACGGGCGAGTTGAACGCCGCCATCTGGAAGAGCAGGACGTGGGTGAGCTCGGCCTCGAAGGTGTCGGCGTCCCCGTCAGAGGCGAAGTAGCCCCGGTCGCGGCCCCAGCTCCTGATGGTGCCCGCGACGCGGCCGATCATCTGGCGCACCGAGCGCTCGCGTGCCGGGGAGTCCAGCTGGCCGCGGAAGTACTTCTGGGCGACGATGTTCGTCGCATTCTGCGACCAGGTGACCGGGAACTCCACGTCGACCTGCTCGAAGGCGACCTTGCCGCCCTGGCCGATGCGCGCATCGCGCTGCTCCCACTCCACCGTGTCGAACGGGTGGACCCCGGGAGTGGTGAAGCGCCGACTGATCCGCAGCCCCTCACCCTGGCCGGACGCCGGCTCGATGGTCGTCGCGATGGTCTGCGGATGCTCGCTCATGTGCACGCCTCTCCTGGGGCCGGCTGGGTGTCGTCTTCCTCCCCGGGGGGCACGCCCGTCGCGAGGTGGGCAAGCGATTGAACCCCCCGGGTCGGACGGAACCGAGGGGTCGGGAGGGCGTAGGCGAGCGCCGTGCTCAGGCCCTCCATTCTACCGGGCCCGATCGCCCCGGCCCGGGCTGGGAGCGGGTCCGCGGCCCAGCCCGCGGGGCCCGTCAGCGGCCTTCCGGGCTCAGCGCCCGAGGCGCACCCAATCTCCGAACTCCGCCCACGTCGAGCCGACCCGGAAGCCGGCCTCGGAGAAGGCGTGACGCAGCCGGCCGAGCCGGCGGGTCCCGATGCCGGTGCCGCCGATGAGCAGGCCGCTCAGGGCGATGGCCGCGGCCACGAGCCCGACAACGCCAAGCAGGACGACCGGCGCGGGCGCTGCCGCCGCGCGGGCGGGTCGCAGGGGAACGGGGGGCAGGCCACGATCGGCCCCGACATGCAGGACCGGACCGGTCGGGGGCGCGGGGGTCAGAGGCACGCCCTGGGCTCCGCCAGCGGCGTTCGCGGCGCCTGGCACCGACGCGCTCGATGAAGGCGGTGCGCCCGATCCGCCCGACGGGCTGCTGGTCGAGGACTGGCTCGTCGAGGTGTGACTCGTGGAGCACGCTCCACGTGCCCGGGCAGCCAGCGCCGCGTCAAGCGCGGAGCCGAAGTCTGGCGCGTACTGCGCGATGTCGCCCGGGATCTGGCTCCGGGCGGACTGGAGCTCCGCCGCCGAGAACTGACAGGGATTGATCCTGCCCTGCCCCTGGGTGTAGGCCTTCAGCACCGACTGGAAGGCGCTCCCGGCCTGCGCGGTGGCCGGCAGGGCGAGCAGCGCAGCCACGCTGGCCACAGCCAGCAGGCCGTTGCGGGTCGGCTTTCGCCGACGGTGGTGATGGGGGAACTGACGTCGCATCCTCAGCGCCATGCTACTCCTGACCGCAGGCGCACCGCCCCGGTCGATTCTTACCTATACCCCATGCCCAGCCTGGTCAACCGCCTGTTCCCTCCACGCAGCGCGTCAGGAGGCGGCCGACTGTCCCGGGCCGAGGGCGCCCTCGTCCTCGTGCTGCTCGCGGCAATGGCCTACGCGGCCTTTGCCCACGGAGCCATCGCGGGCTCCGACGCCGGCCCGCTGGAGGCGGGTCTCGGGGCGGCGGTGGCCGGATGGGCGGCCTGGGCCCTGATCGGAGCCGGCTCGCGCCCCGAGCTGACGCGCACGGCGTGCTTGGGCCTGGTGGCGCTCGTTGCCTTTGCCGGCTGGACCGCGCTGTCGCTGCTGTGGAGCGTCGCGCCCGACCGCAGTTGGCTCGAGCTCAACCAGGCGTGCGCGTATGCCGCGGTCGTGGGCCTCGGGATTGTGGTGGGAAGCAGGGGGGACCTGGCCCTGCGACGGCTCACACTTGGCTGGCTGCTGCTGGCCTGCGTCGTCGCCCTCTACGCGCTCGGGGGCAAGGTGGCGCCCGGTATCCACATCCCCGGGCTCTTCTCGCTGGATCACACCGCCAACATCGCTCGGCTTCGCGCACCGCTTGACTACTGGAACGCCCTTGGGCTGGTCTGCGCCCTGGCCGCACCCGTGGCGCTGAGGCTCAGCGTCGAGCCCGACGCGCGCGCGGCTGCCCGGTCGGGGGCGCTGGTCGCGCTGAGCCTCCTGCTCGTCTGTGGGGCTTTCACCTACTCGCGCGGAGCGGTGCTCGCGCTCTTGGTCGGCGTCGCGGTCAGCCTCCGCCTGGGCGGTTCAACGGCGCGATCGCTCGGTCACTTGGCCGTCGCGGTAGCCGGCACCGTGCCCGCGGTGACCGTGGGCTTTGCCGACCACCGGCTGGTAGGGAACGGCGTCGCGCTCTCATCTCGGGAGAGCGCGGGGGCAATCCTTGGACTGGCGTTGCTCGTCGGCCTGGTCGCCGTCTGGGTCGTGGGTCGCCGAGTCCCGGCGCTGGCCGGGCGTCTGAGCATCTCAGCCCAACGGCGGTTCGCGCTGCGCCGGGCGGCCGTTGCCGGTGCCGTGGTGGTCGTGGCGCTCGGGCTGAGCGTGACGGCCGCCTCGTCGCGCGGGCTGACCGGCACCATCAGCCACAGCTTGCATGCGTTCACCGTGGTGCGGGAGGACAAGCTGGGTGATCCGGGGCGCCTGCTGACCACCAACTCGGGCAACCGCTGGGTCTGGTGGCAGGAGGCCCTCGGCGCCTTCTCGGATCGGCCGATTGGCGGTTGGGGCGCCGGGTCCTTCCCCGTCACCCACCTGCTCTATCGCCACAATATGCTGCAGGTCCTCCAGCCCCACAGCGTCGTCCTGCAGTTTCTCGCCGAGGATGGTCTGATCGGCGCGGCCCTCGCGGTGGGTGGTCTGCTCGCGCTCGGCGCGGCAGCGCTGCGGGCAGTGTGGCGCCTGGCTCCGGGCGGACAGCGCGGCCTGGCGGCAGCCGCGCTGGGTGCTGTGGTCGCGTGGGCGGGGCACGGGTTCTTCGACTGGGACTGGGACATCCCCGGGGTGACGGTCCCTGCGCTGGCCCTGCTCGGGGCGCTGGTTGGTCGAGCGTCCTTGGCCCCGGGGTGCGAGCCGCTGGGCACCGCCACCTCGCCAACGGCGAGGGCGGCCGCGGGGGCCGGACGCGCCTGGGGGCTGGGCGCGGTCTGGGTGGCCTGTCTGGTGTTCGCCGTGTCGGCCCTGCTGCCCGCCATCGCCCAATCCCAGTCCAATGCCGCCCTCGGTGATCTCCCGGCCCTGCCCACGGACGTCCAGCTGCGCGACGCGGCCGCCCACGCCGATCTCGCCGCCCGACTGGATCCCCTGGCCGTCGAGCCCGTGCTCGCCCAGGCCGCCATCGCCGAGCGCCGCCGCCGGCCGCTCGATGCTCGTGCTCTCCTGCTCGAGGCTGTCTCCCGGCAGCCCTACAGCGAGGCAGCATGGCTCGAGCTGGCCCGCGTCGAGCTGGGTCGCCTGGATCTCGGGGGAACCCGCCGCGCGGCCCGCCAGGCGCTGCTGGTCGATCCGCAGAGCCCGCTGGCCCGGCTGCTGGGCCTCGAGGTGGAGACAGCGGCGGCTCCGCCCTCCCTGTCGGCTACCGCGACGGGCACACCGCTGCCGATGACATCGGTCACCGGTACGACCGGAGCGCAGGGGACGACGGGAGCGCAGGGAACGTCGGGAGCGCAGGGGCAGCAGGGGACGACGGGCGCCGCTGGTGGCACGTCGGTGCCCGCCGGGCGGCCGCTGCCCGGATCTGGGCTCGCGAACCGGTCGTCCACCGGCACGTCCACCCCCCCGTGACCCCGGGGGGCTGAGGGCGCGGGGCCCGTCGCTCAGGTCACGCTCAGGCGCAGCGAGCCAAGCACGACGAGAGCGATCACTGTCGCGCCCACGGCCAGGAGCAGCAGCCCCACGACCCAGTCGGCCGGCAGCCAGCGCGAGCGCCTCGGGCGGGCGGGCAGGCCCTGCTCGTAGTTGATGCGCGTGGATGACGGCCGGCTCCGGGTCCGGCTCAGTGCCACCTCCCGCAGCCGCGCCTCACGGTCGGAGATCTGGTAGGAGCGGTGGTGTGGCGCGCGCTGGCGGACGGTGCCCTCGCCCGTCGAGGAGCGGGCGGGTGCGCTGGCCGTCACCGCGGTGACGTCGTGAGCATCGCCGTCCCCGGCGCGGGTCTCGGTCGCCGTGCGCAGCCGCTCGAGCTCGGCCATCTGGCGCTCGAGCCCGGCTCGCACCTGGGCGTCGTTGGCGGCACGACGGGCGGCCTCGTCTCGGGCCGTCTCCAGCTGTTCGACGCGGCTGTGGAGACCGGTCTCGGCCTCCCGCGCCTCGTCGAGGGCGCGGACCAGCGCGCCATGGTCGCGGCGCAGAGCCTCGATCTCCTCCAACAGCTCTCGGCGCTCGGCATCGATCCCGCCGGCCGCGGTGGCGCGCTCGGCCGCCCGCACCTCGAGCGCGCGCCGGTCCGCCTCCTGGGCGGCCAGGCGTGTCTCCAGCGCATCGCGATCGGCCTGGTGATCGGCGGTCATCGTCTCGATGGCCCGCTCACGCTCGGTCAGCCGGGCCTGCAGCTCGGCGATGGCCATCGCGTGATCCCCATCGAGGCGCTCAAGCGCCGCCTCGTGTCCGTGCAGCCGTTCGCGCAGGGCGGCTAGGTCGGCATCGCGCTGGCCGCGGTGAGCCTTCGCGTCGGCGTCCCGGCCGCTCTCGAGCTCGCGCAGCGACTCCTCGCGCTCGGCGAGCGCGAGGCGCAACCCGGTGACCACCGTCTCGTGCTCCTGGTGTAGGCGCGTAAGGGCGTGGTCACGCTCGCCGACGCGCTCGGCCAGCGCAGCGGCGTCGCCGTCTCGCTGCGCCTGCAGGTCGGCCATGATCCGATCGCGCTCGGCCAGGCGCACGCGAACGGCGGCAAGCTCCTCCTCGTGCTCGGCTGTGCGGGCGCTCAGCGTCGCGAGCTCCTCGTCGCGCTCGGCGATCCGGGCTTCCACCGTCGCCAGCTCCTGATCGCGCTCGGCGATTCTCCCTTCCAGCTCAGCGAGCGCGTCACCTCGCTCCGCCTCCCGCCGATGCGACGCCTCAACCTCGGTGGCGCGGTCGCTGGCTGCCGCCTCGGCGACGGCCAGCGCGGCGGCGAGCTCGTCCAGGCGCCGCTGGGCCTCTGCGCCGAGCTCGCGCTTGGCCTCATCGATCTGCCGCAAGGCATCGGTCAACTCGGCCCTGACGCGATCACGCTCGCTGCACGCCGTGGCGAGCTCGTGCTCGAGGCGCGAACGCCCGGTCAGGAGGTTCTCGGCGACCTCCTCCGCGGCGCTTCGGCCCTCCTGTGCTGCGTCGAGATCGGTCGCTGCGCGATCGGCGTCCCGGTGGGCGCGCTCGAGCTCCTGGCGCACCTGGCCCAGGTCGCCCTCGAGCCTCGTTCGCTCCTTTGCCGCGCCGACGCGCAGACGCTCGGCCTCCGCCGCGGCATGGGATTGGGCACGCTGCGCCTCCTCTGAGGCCTCGGTCAGGAGGGCGTCGGCTCGGGCCAGGCGCTGGTCCAGCTCGGCGGCGCGCGCGCCCAGGGCATCGCGCTCGTTGGAGGCGGCGCGATTCTGCTCTTCGAGCTCGACGACTCGGTGGCCGGCGCGCTCGGCCTCCTCGCGGGCGCTGAGGGCCCCGGCGAGCTCGGCGCGGATGCCGTCCCGCTCGTCGACGACCTCGGTCAGCTCCTGCTCGAGCTCCGAGACGCGTCGGGCTGTCTCGTCGCCCGCCGCCCGAACCGTACTCAGCTCCCTCTCCAGCTGTTCACTCCGGGTGTGCGCCGAGTCGCGTTCGCTGCGCCCACGCTCCAGCTCGTCCTCGAGCTCGGAGATGTGGGCGGCGGCCACGCCACGTGCGTCTCTGACCTCGGCCAGCGCGGCCTCCTGTCGGCCGAGCTCGGTTGCGACCGCTGCGCCGTCCGTCACCGCCGTGGCCAGCTCCCCCTCGAGCTCGGCGACGCGGCCCGCGGCGGCGGTGCGGCCCTCGTGCGCCTCGGTCAGCGCCCCCTCCAGCTCTTCGACGCGCGCCCGGGCCGCGTCCCGCGCCAACGACGCCTCAACCAGGACGCGGGCCAGCTCCTCGTGTTCGGCGCGCGCCCCTTCGTTTGTCGCCGTCGCCGCGGCCAGCTTCTCCTCGAGGTCACGCACCCGGCCCATCGCCTCATCACTTCCGGATTGCGCCGTGGCCAGCGCGCCTTTCAGCTCCAGCCGTTCGGTCAGCGCCTCCTGAATCGACGTCGATTCCTTCAGGGCGCCATCAAGTTCTCCAGCCCGTGCCCGCGCCGCGTCATGGTCGGCGCCAAGCGCGGCGAGTCTGGTGTCCAGCTCCGCCGCGTGTGCGCTGGCCGAGGCGCTCGCCCGCCGCGCTTCGTCGCGCGCTGCGACGGCGTCGACGAGCTGCCCTCGCAGGTCGGCGACCCCCGCGGTTGACGCCGCTCGTTCCTCATCGGCCAGCACGATCACCGCCTCCAGCTCAGCGAGGCGCCGGCGGGCGGCGATCAGCTCCTCGCGGGCGGCGCGGGTCCCCTCTGCGGTCTGCTCGCGCTGCGTTGCTGCCTCCAGTTCGAGCTCCTCGGCGCGATCGTGGGCCGCCGCCAGCTCCTCCTGCAGCCCCTCGGCCTGCGCTCGGGCCTGCACGAGGTCGCCTTCGAGCGCCTCGACCCGGCGGGCAGTGGCTGTCGACTCGGCATCGGTTCGCCGTGAGTCCTCCCCTGCCGTCTCGAGCTCCGCCTCCAGGGCGACCGCACGCTCGGCCGCCTCAGCGCGCTTGGCCTCCAGCCCGCTCGTCCGCTCGTCCGCCCGCTCCAGCTCAGCGGTCAAGAAGCCGGCGCGGTCCCGGGCCTGGACAGCCTCGGCCTCCAGCTCCTCGAGCCGGCGCTGGGCGGCACTCAGCTCGCGGTCGAGGCTGTCGGAGCGACCAGCGGTGCCCGACAGCTCGCTTTCCAGCCCGTCTGCCCGGGCCTGCATGGCGGCCAGCCGCCCCTCGAGCTCGTTTGCGCCCTGGGCGGCGCGATCCAGCTCGGCCTGCAGGGCGGCTGAGCTCTGGCTGGCCGCCGCCAGGGCCGTTTCCTGCTCAGTGCGCGCCTGCTCGGCGCTGGCGATCCTCGACTCCAGCTCGGTCCGGGCGGCGTCGGCCACCTCCAGGCGCTCGCGCGCGGCGCTCAGCTCGGTCTCTGCGTTCGCCCCTCGGCGCTCGCCCTGGGTGCGCTGGGTCTCGCTGCGCGCCAGCTCGGTCTCGAGGGCGGCGACCCGCCGGGAAAGCTCCACCGTCTCGGCCTCGAGCGCCGCGGCCCGGTTGCCGCGCTCGGTGGCGCGACCCTCGAGCTCCTCCACCCGCCGGCTGGCCTGCGCGAGATCATGCTCAAGGGTGGTGCTCCGTTCCTGCAGGGCATCGCGCTCCTCGCGGGCCTGTTCGCGCTCGTGCTCGCGCCGTGCGACATCGGCGCGGGCGTCATCGCGCTCACGTTCCAGACCGCCAACCCGTCCGTCGCCGGTCCGTTGGGCGGCGGAGAGCTCGCGCTCCAGCTCGCCTGCTCGGCGGGTGGCGGCCTCGGCGGCGGCCTCGGCGTGCTCCACCGCGGACCGGCTCTCCTTCTCGGCCCGGCGTGCCTGCTCGGCGTCGCGCAGTGAGACGGTCCGAGCCTCGCCCGCCTCCGCGTGGGATACGCGCAGTTCGACCAGCTCGAGCTCGGTCGCATGCAGGCCGCGGGCGGCGTTGTCGCGCTCGGCGATGACCTCGCGAAGTCGCGCCTGCGCCCTCGTGACCTCGCCGGTCGATCCCTCCAGCTTCCCGCGCAGCTCCTCGAGCTCGCGGGCGGCGGCGCTCTGGGCGCGTTCGGCCGTGTTGAGGCGGCTGGTTGCCTCCTCGTGCTCGCCCCGCACCTCGGCGGCCGCGGCTGCTTCCCGCTCGCCGCGGTTGTGCGCCTCGGTGAGCGCTGCCGCCAGGCGCTCGTGCTCGGCGGTGGCTGCGGCAACGGCGGCTTGAAGGCTCCCAGTCTCCTCCTCAGCCTCGGCTGCGCGCCGCTCCAGATCGGCGATCTGCGCACCGGTCGCCTTGCCGGCGCTGCGCGAGCGGGTCTGGAGCTCCGCGAGCTGCGCGCGAGCCTGGTCCTCGGCTTGCCGGCGCTCGAGCTCGATACGAGTGACTCGGGCCTCGAGGGTCGCGGCCCGGTCCTGCGCTCGGCGCAGGTTCTCCTCCAGCTCGACCTCGCGACCCTCGGCCTCCTGGGCGCGGACGCGCGTTGCCTCGGCCTCGCGTGAGGTCAGCGCCTCACGCTCTCGCGCTTCGGCCAGGCCGACCTCAAGATCGCGTTCGAACGTCTCGATCTGACTGGCGCTGTGGGACATCGCCGCGCGCAGCTTCTCGAGCTCGGCCTCGGCGCCCTGCTCGCGCTCCGCGGCCTCAGCAGCGTGGCCTCGGGCGGCGGTCAGTTCCGCGGTGAGAAGCTCGGCCCGGGCAGCGGCGGCGCTACGGAGCTGGTCGAGCTCCTGAGCCAGTCTTGCGGCGTCGACCTGGGCCTGGTCACGGGCGCGCTCGGCCTCCTGGGTCGCCTTGGTGGCCTGCTCGAGCTCCTGGGTCGCCTCAGCCGTCTGCGCCCGGGCGGCAGCGCGCGCGCTCTCGAGCTCCTGGGTCAGCCGGGTCGCCTCGGCCTCGGCGCCGCTGCGGGCCTGCTCGAGCTCTCGCGCCGCCAGGGTCGCTCGCTGCTGGGCTTCCTCGCGCCCGAGCTCGAGCTCCTGCCTGATCCGTGCGGCCTCGACCTCCGCCGTGCTGTGGGTCTGCTCGAGCTCCTGCGCCCGCGCGGCGTCGACCTCCGCGCCGCTTCGCACCTGGTCGAGCTCGCGCGCGAGTCGTGCCCCTTCGGCCTGCGCCGCGCCCCGGGCCGCCTCGAGCTCGGCCTCCCGGTCGGCGCTGCGCGCCTCGCTGGCCTGGACGCGCTCCTGCTCGGCGACCAGCGCCGCCTCGAGCTCGGTCACCCGTGCTTGAGCGACCTCGGCCGTCTCGCGGGCGCGCTCGGCCCGGCTGGCGGCCTGCTGCTCGCGGGCCGCCAGCTCTCCCTGGGTGCGCTCGGCACCCTGGCCGCGCCGCGCGGCCTCGAGCGCCCGCGCCTCGGCGACGCGCCGGGACTCCAACGCCGCGGCAGCCTGGGTTTCGGCCTCCTCCCGATCCCGGGTGGCCTGGGCCGCCGCGCGGTTGGCCTTTGTGGCCTCGTCTCGCGCTGCCGCGCTCTCGGCCCGCCGCTCGGCGATCTCCACCGCGGCGCTACTGCGCTCGGTCTCGGCGGCACGCTCCGCGTCGCTGAGCAGCCCCTGCTGCTCGGCCAGCCGCTGCTCGGCCAGCGAGTTCGTGCGCTCCCGCTCATCGGCCATCCGGCGCTCCAGGTCGACGGCGCGGGCTCGCTCGCGTTCGAGGTGGCCCTCGAGCTCGGCCATGCGCTCCCCGTGGTGCTCTATCGCCCGCTCCAGCTCATGCGCCCGCTCGCGCTCGGCGCTCAGGCGGGACTCCAGCTCACCGGCTCGCTCCCCATGCTCCTCGGCCGCGCGCTCCAGGTCGGCGGCGCGGCGGCGCACGAGGGTCAGCTCACGCTCCGCCTCGGCGCTGCGCTCCCGCTCGGCGGTCAGTGCCGCGTCGCGCTCGGCGGCGCCTTCGCGCTCGGCCTCGACGGCGCGAGCCAGCTCGCTCGATCGCCGGCGCTCCCCAGCGATCAGTCGCTCGATGTCGCCCACCCGCGTGTCACCTGCGGCGAGATGCGCCGCCAGCTCCTCCTGCAGGCGTCGGCGCTGTGCATCGGCCTCGCTGGCACGAGCCCCGGCCGCTGCCGCCGCCCGCTCGGCCGCCGCCCGAGCCCGGGCGGCGGCGTTGGCCCGCTCCATCATCTCCACGAGGCTTGCCCGGTCGCGCTCGGTCGTGCTCGGTCCGCGGCGCTCGGGATCGTCACGGCCCTCGCGCCGCCGGATGTCCGGCGCGGCGCGACGACGGTCGCCCCGCGCTCGCGCGGGCATGGCCGCGGGAAGCGACCGCTCGGCCGGGCGGGGGAGGTCGACGAGGGTCTCGTCGCCGGCCCTCAGCGCGAAGGCCACCCGACGCCGACGCAGCTGCTCCTCGGGCACGGTGAAGGCTCCCCGCCACTGCGGGCCATCGGGCCCGGCCAGCAGCGATCCCGCGCTGCGGTCGGGCAGCGCCTCCAGCTCCTGCGTCCCTCGTCCGTCGTCGATGATCAGGGTGGGCGGGACGACCGGGCGGTCATCGTCCGCCCGCCAGCGGCCAGCCACGCGCAGCAGGGCCAGGCCGGCGCCCGCAGGCACCTGTTCGAAGCTCTCGAGCTCGAAGGCGGCCAGGGCGCTCATCGCGCCGTGGCCCGGGCACCGATGGGCACTCTCCCGCTCACAGCGGGTGATTCTAGGTCTGCCAGACTGCCGCCGCGATGGACGACGGCTTTCGCGCAGCCCAGCGCCTCGGCCCCTTGCCCGCGCCCTCGACGCACCCGAAGCCGGACTTTCGCCGGCAACCCTCCGGCACCGTCGCCCGATGAAGCTTCTGGTCAGCGGGGGCGCCGGCTACATCGGCAGCGTGGTGGGAGCCCAGCTCATCGCCGCTGGGCATGAGGTCGTGGTCCTCGACGACCTCTCGCGCGGCCATCGCCAGGCCGTCGCGCCCGAGGCCCGGCTGGTGGAGGCGAACCTGCTCGATGGGCCGAGGGTCATCGACGCCCTGGCCGAGGGCTTCGACGGCGTGCTGCACTTCGCGGCCCTGGCCCTGGTGGCCGAGTCGGTCGCTCACCCGGAGCGCTACTGGCGTCACAACGTCGGCGGGACCCTCAACCTGCTCGACGCCATGCGGGCCGCCGAGGTCCCGCGGCTGGTGTTCTCATCCACGTGTGCCGTCTACGGAGTGCCCGAGCGCGTGCCCATGGACGAGACGCTGCCCACCCGACCCGCGTCGCCCTACGGGACGACCAAGCTCGCCGTCGATCAGATGATCGGCGAGGAATGCTCGGCCCACGGCCTCGGTGCGGTGTCCCTGCGCTACTTCAACGTGGCCGGGGCCAGTGGCGGGCTGGGCGAGCACCACGAGCCCGAGACCCACCTGATCCCGCTCGTCCTGGCCGCGGCGGCCGGGCACCGGTCCGACGTGAAGCTCTTTGGTACCGACTACCCGACGCGCGACGGCACCGCCATCCGCGACTACATCCACGTCGACGACCTGGCCGCGGCCCACGGGCTCGCCCTCGACGGGGCGCGCGCGGGGGAGCACCGGATCTTCAACCTCGGCAACGGCGCCGGCTTCTCGGTGCGCGAGGTAGTCGAGGTCGCGCGGCGGGTGACCGGCCGGGAGATCGTGGCCATCGAGGCCGACCGCCGCCCCGGCGATCCGCCCGCGCTGGTGGCCGCCTCGGAGCTGATCACCCGGGAGCTGGGCTGGCGCGCGGAGAAGCCCGAGCTCGAGCGGATCGTGGCCGACGCTTGGGCTTGGCACCAGGCCCACCCCCAGGGATACGGGCCGGCCGATTAGCTCGCCGCGCTCGGAGCCGGTCGTCCCGCCTCCCCTGCCGCCCTGTGCGCCTCTCCCTCCCCAAGATCCAGCCGCGCGTGCAGGCGGCGCAGGGGAGCGGGTGACCACCAGTTCCAGGGGCCCAGCAGGGCCATCAGGGCCGGGACGAGCAGAGCGCGTACGACGAACGCGTCCAGCAGCACCGCCGCCGCGGCCCCGAGGCCGACCTCCTTGAGAAAGATGATCTTCGACGTGGCGAACGCGCCGATCGCCACCGCCAGCAGGATCGCCGCCGCGCTGACGATCGACCCGGTGCGCTGCACCCCGGCGGCCACCGCCTCGCGCTCGCCCAGCCCTCGCATGCGCGCCTCGCGGATGCGCGTGAGCAGGAAGACCCCGTAATCGGTGCTCAGCGCGAAGACCACGGCGACGAGGACGAGGAAGTCCGTGGTCTCCAGCCCGCCCTGGGGCGTGTAGTCGAGCAGGCCGGTGAGCCGCCCATCCTGAAAGACGAGGACCAGAAGCCCGGTGGCCGCGCCCACGGTCAGCAGGTTCATGAGCAGGGTCTTGATCGGCAGCAGGATCGATCCGGTCATGACCCACAGGATCGACAGCGTGAGCACGACCAGGAGCCCGAGGGCGAGCGGGAGGGTGGCGCCGATGACCCCCTGGCGATCGGCGAAGCTGGCCGCGCTGCCCCCGACCAGGGTCGGCCCGGGCGCGGGCAGCGCCCGCACCGCGGCCAGCGTCCGCTGGGCTGCCGGAGCGATTGACTCGCCCGACGCCGAGACGGCCGTCCGCCAGAGCCCGCCGGGCAGGGCGCGCGGTGCGCCCACCCCGACCACCCCTCCCACCGTGCGCAGCCGGGCAGCGTAGGCCGCGAGCTGCGGGCCGGCCGACTCCGGCGCGCGGGTGACGGCGAACATCGGGGCGGCGTCTGTGCGGGGGAAGTCGCGCGCCACGGTGTCCTGGACCACGCGGGCCGACTGCGAACGGGGCAGGTCGGAGGCGTCGACGCCCGACCAGTGCGTGCCGAGGGTCGGAGCGGCCAGCGCCAGCAGGGCGATGGCGGTCAGCCCGGCCACCGCTGCCGGGCGGCGCATGACCATCGAGGCCAAGCGGTACCAGCGTCCCTCGCGGTCGGCGGGGGGAACGTGACGGCCGATACGCCCTCCAAGCAGCACGAGCAGCGCCGGCAGCACGATCAGCGAGGTCGCGCCCGCGACCAGGGCCACCACGGCGCCGCCGATCCCCATCGACTGCAGGAAGCGCAGGGGGAAGACGGTGAGGGTGATCAGAGCCGCCGCGACAGTCAGCACGCTGAACACCACCGTCCTCCCCACCGTGGCCATCGTCGTGCGCACGGCGCTTGTCGCGTCGGCTCCCCGGCCAACCTCCTCGCGGTAGCGCGACACCACGAACAGGCTGTAGTCGATGGCCAGACCCAGCCCTGCGCCGATGACCATGTTCAGCGCGAACGGCGACAGCGCCAGGACGCCGTTGATGCCCCGCAGCGCCAGGAAGGTCCCCAGCACGCTGGTGGCGCCGATGGCCAGCGGCAGCAGGGCCGCCCAGCCCCGGAAGATGAGCAGGGCCAGGAGCGTGAGCAGGGGGAAGGCGAGCGCTTCGCCAAAGCCCAGGTCCTGATTGGCCTGCTGGCCCACCTGCCGGCCGGCGATGGTGGCACCGCCCAGCAGCACGAGGGGATGGCCCGAGGTCTCATGAATCAACCGGTCGGCGGCGTCGGAGCTGTCGGCGCGCAGGCTGACCGCCAGCAGCGAGGAGCGCCCGTCGCGGGAGACCATCGCCTTGCCACCCTGGGCCGGGCTGATGACTCGGCCTACCGCGGGGTCGGCACCGAGCTGGCGCACGGTCTCGGCGGTCAGCGCGCTGCTCGGGCGCGCGTGGACGAGCACCAGAACCCCCGGCGCCGCCTGGATGCCGGTGGCGTGCTCGACGAGGCGCTGGGCCCGGTAGCCGGCCGATCCGGTGGCGTCGAAGTCGTGGGGCGCCTTGAGCAGTCCGGGGGCCGAGCCACCGAGGAGGCCCGCGACGAGGACGAAGAGCCCGGTCGCGACAAGGACGCGGCGGGGGCGGCGGAGGCTGAGGTCGGCCAGCCGGCGAAGCATGTTGACTTCCGTACATCTAGCGTGTCGGGACCTGGCTGCGCGGGGTGAGTCGCCCGCAGACCCCCGGCGAGGAAGGGGAATCAAGGAGCGTCGTCCCGCGGCGGGTAGCGTTGCCTCGCGTGGCGAGTCCCGGGGCACACGGGGAGGTCGGGACCGGACGGTTGGAGGCGTTCAGCGACGGCGTGTTCGCCATCGCCATCACCGCTGCCCAGCCACTGGATCGACCGCCGCCTGGAGGGCCGCGACGCCTAGCCCAGGGCCTCCAGCGCGGCGAGCGCGGCGTCGAGCACGACATCGGGCGGCGCACCGGCGTCGATCACCCGGAAGCGCTCGGGCTCGGCCTGCACCAGCGCCCGGTAGGCCGCGGCGGTCGAGGCCTGGAAGGCCTCGCCGGCCTGCTCGAGACGGTCGGGCGGCGTTCCCCGGGTGGCCCGGCGCGCCGCTCCGGTCTCGGGCGCGAGGGTGAGCAGCAAGGTCAGATCCGGCCACAGCCCCGAGGTGGCGAACTCGTTGATGGCCCGGATCTCGGGCACCCCGAGCATCCGGCCGCCGCCCTGGTAGGCCAGGGAGGAGTCCACGAAGCGGTCGAGCAGGACCCAGCGTCCGGCGGCGAGGGCGGGCTCCAGGCGCTCCTCCACCAGCTGGGCCCGGGCGGCGGCGAACAGCAGCGCCTCGGCTCGCGCCCCGACGGGCAGCGCGGGGTCGGCGACCAGCCCGCGGATCCGCTCCGCCGCGGCGACCCCGCCCGGCTCGCGCAGCAGCTCGACGTCGCGGCCCCGCGCGCGCAGGCGCTCAGCCAACGCGGCGGCGAGCGTAGTCTTGCCGGCGCCGTCGACGCCCTCGATGGCGATCAGGGTGCCGCGCAAGGGGCGCGGACACTAACGCCACTAGCCTCGACGCCGTGCGCGACGCCCTGCCCGCCCTCGAGGCCCATCCCCACGCCCGGGCCGTGCTCGGCGCCGCCGTGCCCCCCGCCGGTGAGCCGTCGCACGCCTACCTGTTCTGCGGTCCGGCGGGGGCGGGCAAGCGCGACGCTGCCCGGGGATTCGCCGCCGCGTTGCTGTCCGACGGCGCCGCTGATCCTGGCTCCGCGCGCGAGCGAGCGGCCCGCGGCGTGCACCCCGACCTGACCTGGGTGGTCCCCTCGGGGGCCCATGTGCTGCTCTCCGGCGACATCGCCGAGCCCGTCGTGGCCGCCGCCTCGCGCACTCCCTTCGAGGCCAGCCGGCGGGTGTTCGTCATCGAGCGGGCCGACACCATGAACGACGAGGCGGCCAACCGCCTGCTCAAGACCCTCGAGGAGCCGCCCGCCCACGCGCACCTGCTGCTGCTCACCGAGCGCCCGGCCGAGGTGCTGCCCACCGTCGCCTCTCGCTGCCAGGCGGTGCGCTTCGAGCCCCCGACGGCGGCGGCGATCGCCGCCCGTCTCCGCGAGGCGGGGGTGGGGGCCGACGAGGCGGGCGCTAGCGCCCGCCTGGCCGCCGGCGACCTCGACCGCGCCCGACGTCTGGCCGGGGCGCCGGGGCGGGCTCTGCGCGGCGCCGCCGAGGACTGGGCGCGAGCGTTGCTCGCAGGTCGGGCCCGGGAGCGACCCTGGACCGCGCTGCTGGATCAGGCCCGCGGGGCCGGAGAGCCGCTGGTGGCCGAGCTGGAGGCGGGCCATGAGCAGGTCCTGGCCGTGACCGCCCGGCGCGACCGTCGCCGCGTGGAGACCGAGCACGCCGAGCGCGTGCGCCGCGTGCGCCGGCGGGCGCAGACCGCCGCTCTGGACCTGGGGCTGGCGCTGATCGGACTCTGGTACCGCGACCTGGCGTGCCTGGCCTGGGGCGCCGGTGAGCTCATCGCCCATGCCGATCGCGCCGAGGCGCTGCACCAGGACGCCGCCGGTCGTGACCCCGGCGCCCTGCGCCAGGCCGTCGAGCTGGTCGAGGAGACCCGCCGGCGCCTGGTGGTCAACGTGACCGAGGAGCTGGCGTGCGAGGCGTTGGGCTATCGCATCGAGGCGCTCGTCGCTCTCGCGCCCGAGGCGCTGAGCCGATGACCGCGCCGCGCCCGGCCGACCTGGACCGCCGCGCCCTGGCGCTGCTCTCTCTCGGACATCTGACCGTCGACACCTGCCAGGGCGCCGTGCCCGCGCTGCTGCCCTTCCTCATCGCCGCGCGGGGCTACACGGTCGCTGCCGCCGCGGTCCTGGTCATGGGGGCCACGGTGGCCTCGTCGGTCGTCCAGCCCGTCTTCGGAATCCTCTCCGACCGCGTCCGCCGTCCCTGGATGATGCCGGCCGGGGTCGCGGTGGCCGGTGTCGGGATCGCCCTGGCCGGAGCCCTCCCGACCTACGTGGCGACCCTGGCGGCAGTCGTCGTTTCGGGGCTCGGCGTCGCCGCCTACCACCCCGAGGGCTCCCGCAGCGCCCGCCTGGCCTCCGGTGCGCGCAAGGGGACGGGGATGTCGCTGTTCTCGGTCGGGGGCAACGCCGGGTTCGCCCTCGGCCCCATCCTGGTCACCCCGCTCGTGCTCGGCTTCGGGCTGACCGGGACGCTCGCCCTGCTCGTGCTACCGGCGATCGTGGCCGTTGTGCTCGCCACCCAGCTCGGGCGCCTCGAGCACCCGCGGACCGCTGACCGCGCCGACGGCGCGCGCGGGGGCGCCGCCCGTCCGGCGACCGCGGCCGGCGCGGTGGCCGCCGTCGCCGCCGAGCCGGCCGGGGAAGGGGTCGATCGCCCCGGCGCGTTCGCCCGCCTGGCCGGCGCCGTGGCCTGCCGGTCAGTCCTCTACTTCGGACTACTGACCTTCGTGCCCATCTGGTTCGTCCGCGAGCTGCACACGTCCAAGGCGACGGGCAACGGTGCCCTGACCGTGATGCTGATCAGCGGCGCCACGGGGACGCTGATCGGCGGCCGGCTGGCCGACCGCTTCGGGGCGCGGCGCGTGTTCGTGTTCTCGATGGCCCTCGCCGTCCCGATGGCGGCGGGCTTCCTGGCCGTCGGCGTCGTGCCCGCCTTCGTGCTGCTGGGCCTCGCCGGCGGGACGATCATCGCCACCTTCTCGGTCAGCGTGGTCCTCGGCCAGGCCCTGCTGCCCTCGCGCGTCGGCGTGGCCAGCGGGATCACCCTCGGACTGTCGATCGGCATCGGGGGAATGGCCGCCGCCCTGCTCGGGCTGCTCGCCGACGCCACCAGCCTCACCCTGGCCCTCGGCGTCGCCGTGGCCTTCGGCGCGCTCGCCGGGGCGCTGGGCTGGACGGTGCCCGACGTGGGCGGCCGAGCGTCGCGCCCCGTCCGCGATGCGCCTCCCGAGCCGGGGGCCTCCTACGCGGCCACCGGCTCGCCCATCGCCGCTATCGCTCCCAGCCGGGGCTCGAGCCCGTAGGTGGCAAAGGACCCGAACCGGTCGAAGCGGGGGTGGTCGGGTCCGTGGAAGTCGGCGGATCCCGTGGTCAGCAGGTCGAGTTGCTCACCCATCTGGGCCAGAGCCCGCACCTGGCGCTCGGAGTGGGTGACGTAGAACGCCTCGACGCCGGCCAGGCCGACGGCGGCCGCCTCGTCGAGCGCGCCGGGCCTCGAGCTGCTCGTCGGCCACGCGAAAGCCCAGGGCGCCCACGCGCGCCGCCATCGTCTCGGCGCGGCGCACCCGGTCGCCCCGCGAGCGCTCCAGGTGGGCGACGAGCCGCGGCTCGTTCGGGTCGATCCCGTAGCCCAGCAGGTGCAGGTCGCCCCGGCCGGGCTGGACGGCGGAGATCTCCACCCCGGGCACCACACGCACCCCGAGCCTCCGGCCGGCCTCCTGGGCTTCGGGGATCCCGGCCACCGAGTCGTGGTCGGTCAGGGAGAGCAGCTCGATGCCGGCCGCTGCCGCCCGCTCGACCACTTCAGCCGGAGCCAGACTGCCGTCGGAGCGCAGCGAGTGGGACTGAAGATCGAACGTCGGCAACGCGGCCATCACGCTCAAGGTAGATGCCGTCGGTACGATCGGCGCTGATGGCGTCCGACCATCCGCGCGAGACCATCGGCCTGGACCTCGGGGGAACCAAGCTGTCCGTGGCGACCCTGCGCGACGGCGAGTTGCACGATCTTCACCAGATCCCGACCAGGCTGGAGAGCACCGACCGGCTGCTGGACCAACTCGTCGAGGCCATCGAGGACGCGCGCAGCGAGCACACCGATGCCGTCGGGCTGGGCATCCCGTCGGTGGTCGACTGGGCCAGCGGCCGCGCGCGCTCGTCGGTCAACATCCCGCTGGCCGACGTCCCCATCCGTGGCCATCTCTCCGAGCGCCTCGGCCTTCCCGTCTTCGTCGACAACGACGCCGCCTGCGCTGCGCTGGCCGAGGCCCACACCGGGGAGGGGCCGATACCGGGGTCGCTGGTGATGTTCACCGTGGGCACCGGGGTGGGCGGCGGCATCGTCCTCGGCGGCCGGGTCTGGCGCGGCGCGACGGGGGCGGCCGCCGAGCTGGGCCACATGCTCATCGCCGCCGACCTGCGCCACGGACCGCCGGGGACGAGCGAGCGCTTTCCCCAGCCCGGGTCGCTGGAGTCGCTGGCCGCGGGACGGGCGCTGGACGGGCTGGCGTCCCATGCCGCCCGCCGGAACCCCACCGGGGCGCTGGGGCGCCGCGCGAGCGAGCGGGGGCTGGTGTCCGGCCCTGACGTTGTAGACCTCGCCCGGGCCGGCGATCCCGAGGCCCGACGGCTTGTCGCTGAGCTGGGCGAGCGCCTGGGCATCGGCATCGCCAACGCGATCAACTTCCTGGATCCCGACGTGGTGGCCATCTCCGGCGGAGTCTCCTCGGCCGGTGAGCTGCTGCTGGGGTCCGCGCGCGAAACGGCGAAAAGGTTCATCCTTCCCGGGGTGGGGACACAGACCGAGATCCGCCTGGCGCTCACCGGCCGGGACGCCGGGGTGCACGGCGCCGCGCTGCTGGCCCAGACCGAGGCGGCCGACCGGGCCCACTCGGCGGCCACCGAGGGCAAGGCGGTGCCGGCGTGAGGGTCGCGTGCGCGTTCGACCACGCCGGGGTGCCGCTGCGCGACACGGTGCTCGATGCCATCGCGGCCCAGGGCCACGAGGTCATCGACCTCGGGGTCTCGACCACCGAGCCGGTCGACTACCCCGACATCGCCCTCCGGGTCACCGCCGAGCTGCGCTCGGGGATGACACCGCGCGGGGTCCTGTGCTGCGGGTCGGGCGCGGGGGTGTCGGTGGCGGCGACCAAGGTGCCCGGGATCCGGGCGGCCACCATTCACGACCCCTACAGCGCCCATCAATGCGTCGAGCACGACGACGTCAACGTGCTGTGCATGGGCGCCCGGGTCATCGGACCCGCGCTGGCCGCGGAGATCGTCATCGCCTACGTCAACGCGGAGTACAGCGGCGAGGAGCGCCACGCCAAGCGGCTGGCCAAGGTGGCCGAGATCGAGCGCTCGGCCCTGGCCGAGGGCGCGGAGCCCGGCGAGCGCTGAGGACCGGCGCCCGCCGCCGGCTGCCCCGACGCCGCGCCCACGCCCGTCCCGCCCACGCTCAGCCACGCTCAGCCCGCCCCGCGTCCGGAGCGCTGACGCGCCCCGGACGGGCTCAGCGCCCCGGCGCGCACCGGCATCACTTCACGATGCCGAGCACCAGCCGGCTCACCGCCAGTCCGTCGCCGGGGTCATACCAGGCTGCGAGGATCGGGGCCATGGCGGGTGGACGTGCGTCGGTCAGCCCGGGCGCCCCGGGCCGCGCAGCGGGCGCCCGGGGCGAGCCTGGCGCCCCCCTCCCGGCCCCTCCCGTCGGCGCGCCGGCCCTGGCTTGGGTCCCCGCGCCCGTCCTCTTCGTTACCGGGGCGGTCACCCAGTACGTGGGCTCGGGGCTGGCCGTCCTGCTCTTCGCCGTGGTGCCGGTGCCCGGGGTGACGTGGCTGCGGGTGGTGGCCGGGGCCGCGGTGCTGCTGGCCTGGCGACGGCCGTGGCAGGCGAGCTGGACCCGCGGCACCTTGCTGGAGGCCGCCGCCTTCGGCTGTGTGCTGGCGGCGATGAACCTCACCTTCTACGAGGCCATCGACCGCCTCCCGCTGGGCACGACGGTGGCCATCGAGTTCTGCGGTCCGGTGGCGGTGGCCGCCCTGGGGTCACGGGGGCGGCGCGATGCCGCCGCGCTGGCCTTGGCCGCCGCCGGCGTTGCCCTACTGGCCGACGTGCACATCGCCGGAAGCCCGCTCGGCGTTGCCCTGGCCCTGGTCGCCGGAGGATGCTGGGCGGGATACGTGGTCCTCGGCCACCGGGTGTCGACCGCGCGGGGGCTGCGCGCCCAGGACGGGCTGGCCTTCGGCATGGCCTGCGGGGCCCTGGCCCTGACTCCCGTCGGGCTGCTGGACGGCGCCGCCCAGGCGGTCGCCGTGCCCTGGCGCCTGGCCGCCGGCCTGGGCGTCGGCGTGCTCTCCAGCGCCGTGCCCTACGCGCTGGAGCAGCTGGCCATGCGCCGGCTGCCGCGGGCCCGCTTCGCCCTGCTGCTCGCCCTCCTGCCGGCCACGGCAGCCGTCGTCGGGGCGGTCGTGTTGGGCCAGGTCCCGGCCCTGCTGGAGCTGGTTGGGATCGGGTTGGTGTGCGGGGCGGCCGGGCTGCGCAGCCACCAGGGGCCGCCCCGCGTGAGCGCGGGCGAGGGGCCCGGTCGGTAGCCGCGACCCGCCCGCACTGGACGTATGCGCGATCATCCTCTCGTGATGGTCGCCTGATGGCCGCGCCTGCCGCCGCCCCCGCCCCGCCGCCCCCGCCCGAGCGCGAGGCCCCCGGCGCTCAGACCATGCGCACGCTCATCGCCCGCCTGCAGGCCATCTGCGGGGAGCCCCACGTCCTCACCCACGCCCACGACCTGCGCACCTATGAGTCCGACGGGCTGCTGCACTACCGCCAGGCGCCGCCGGTGGCCGTCCTGCCGGGAACCGCCGAGGAGGTCCAGCGGGTCGTGGCCGCCTGTCACGAGCACGACGTGGCCTGGGTCGCCCGCGGCAGCGGATCCGGGCTCTCGGGCGGGGCGCTGCCCATCGCCGACGGCGTCCTGCTCGTCCTGTCGCGCATGCGCGCCATCCTCGAGGTCGACCTGGAGAACCGCCGCGTCGTGGTGGAACCGGGGGTGACCAACGTCGCCGTCTCCCGCGCCGTCGCCCCCCACTTCTTCTACCCCCCCGACCCGAGCAGCCAGATCGTCTGCTCCATCGGCGGCAACGTGGCGGAGAACTCCGGCGGGGCCCACTGCTTCAAGTACGGCTTCACCACGAACTACGTCACCGGCCTGGAGGTCGTCCTGCCCGACGGCGCCGTGGTCGCCCTCGGCGGCGACGGCTTGCCCGACCCGCCCGGCTATGACGTGCTCGGCGCCTTCGTCGGCTCGGAGGGGACGCTGGGCGTGGCCACCCGCATCACCCTGCGCGTCGTCCCCGCTCCCGAGGCCGTCGAGACCCTGGTCGCCTTCTTCGCCGAAGTTCCGTCCGCCGGCGACGCGGTCTCGGCCATCGTCTCGGCTGGGGTCGTGCCGGCGGCCATCGAGATGATGGACGGCCTGGCCATCCACGCCTCCGAGCAGATGGCCCACGCCGGCTGGCCCGAGGATGCCGGCGCCGCGCTGCTGGTCGAGCTCGACGGCTCGGCCTCGGAGTGTGCGGCGCGCGTCGAGGAGCTGGAGGAGATGTGCCGCGCGGCCGGGGCCACCGAGTTCCGGGTCGCAGCCGACGACGCCGAGCGTGCGACGTTCTGGAAGATGCGCAAGGCCGCGTTTCCCGCCGCCGGGCGCATCTCCAGTCACTACTTCGTCCAGGACGGCGTGGTTCCGCGGACCCGGCTCACCGAGGTGCTCGGGCGCATCGGGGAGCTGGCGGACGAGTACGAGCTGCGGGTGGCCAACGTGTTCCACGCCGGGGACGGCAACCTGCACCCGCTGGTCTGTTACGAGGGCGACGTGCCCGGCGAGGCGCAGCGCGCCGAGGAGCTGTCGGGGCTCATCCTCAAGGCCTGCCTGGACGCTGGTGGCTCGATCACCGGCGAGCACGGGGTCGGGGTGGACAAGAAGGAGTACATGCCCCAGATGTTCGCCGAGCCCGACCTGGCCGCCTTCGGAAAGCTGCGCTGTGCCTTTGATCCCGACGGGCTGGCCAACCCGGGGAAGGTCATGCCCACCCCCCGGCTCTGCGGCGAGGTTCCCGGGCCCTACCGGGTACACCCGCTGGAGGCCGCCGGGCTGGCGGAGCGGTTTTGACCGGCGTGGCCGCCCCGGCGCGGGAGCGCCCGGCCGACGCTGTGGAGGTGGCGGCCCTGCTCGCCGCCGGGCCGTCGGTGCGGGTGACCGGCGGTGAAACCAAGGCCGACTGGGGTGGGGTCGGTGCCCCGTGCGCGGTGGAGCTGTCCACGGCGCGGCTGGATCGGATGGTCGAGCACAACGAGGGCGATCTCACCGCGGTGCTCGAGGCCGGCGTGCCGCTGGCCTGGGCTCAGGAGCGGTTCGCCTCCGCCGGTCAGCGGCTGGCCCTGGATCCGCCCGACGGCGACGGTCGGGCCACGGTGGGCGGGGTGCTGGCCTGCGGGGACTCGGGGCCGCTGCGTCACCGCCACGGAGCCATCCGCGACCTGGTCCTCGGTGTGCGCGTGGCCCTGGCCGACGGGACGGTGGCCCGGGCCGGATCCCGCGTGATCAAGAACGTCGCCGGCTATGACCTGGCCAAGTTGATGTGCGGCGCGCTGGGGACCCTCGGGGTTGTATGCGAGGTGACGGTGCGTTTGCACCCGGCGCCCGAGGGCAGCGTGACCGCGGTGGGACGGGGGGACGATGTCCACGCCCTGGCCCGGGCGGCCGGCGCGCTGGCCGCCCGGCCGTTGGAGCTCGAGGCCCTTGACGTGCGCTGGGAAGGCGCCGAGGCCGGGGGCGCGGTGCTGGCCCGGGCCACGGGGCGCGCGGGGTCGGAGGCGGGCGAGTCGGCGCTGCGGGTTCTCTCGGAGTCGGGGTTGGAGGGAGAACTGGTGTCCGACGATGCCGGCCTGTGGGCCGGGCAGCGCGAAGCCCAGCGCGCGGTGGAGGGGGGCGCCGTGGCCCGGGTGTCGGCCCGGCCGAGCGCGCTGGGGGACGTGCTGGCCGCGGCCCCGGGCGGCGCGGTGGCGCGGGCGGGGATCGGGCTGGCCTGGGTGGCGCTGGCCGATGCGGATCCGGGCGAGTTCGAGGCGCTGCGGGCCGCGGTGGCGCCGGCGGCCTGCGTGCTCCAGGAGGGTCCCGTGCAGATGCGCGCGGCAGTCGACGTGTGGGGGGTCGGTGAGGGTCCCGAGCTCGAGCTGATGCGGCGGGTCAAGGAGCGGTTCGACCCGCACGGGGTGTGCAACCCCGGTCGCTTCGTGGGGGGGCTGTAGGGGTGGCCTCCGCTTCGGCCTCATCCCAGGGGGCCTGGGACGCGCACCGGCCTCCGGCCCCCGACCTGATCGACGAGTGCGTGCACTGCGGGTTCTGTCTGCCCACGTGCCCGACCTACGCGCTGTGGGGCGAGGAGATGGACTCCCCGCGCGGGCGCATCGCCCTCATGGCCCTGGGCCACGAGCAGGCCGAGCTGTCGGATGAGATGGTCACCCACTTCGACCGCTGCCTGGGCTGCATGGCCTGCGTGACCGCGTGCCCGTCGGGGGTCCAGTACGAGAAGCTGATCGGCCAGACCCGGCCCCAGGTGGAGCGCGGGCACTCCCGCGGGCTCTCCGACCGGGCGTTTCGCCGGCTCGTGTTCGCCCTGTTCCCCCATCCGGGGAGGCTGCGGGCGGCGGTGCCCATGCTCGCTCTGTCGCGGCGGGTGGGTGCCGAGCGGCTGGTTCCCGCCCGCTTTCGCCGCCTGCGGGCGATGGCGGCGATGGCGCCGGCCGTGCCCGTGTCGGCCGCCTGGGGGCAGCTGCCCGAGGTGACCCCGGCGCGGGGGGAGAGGCGGGGCACCGTCGCCCTGCTCCAGGGCTGCGTGCAGCGCGTGTTCTTCGCCGGGGTCAATCGGGCCACGGTGGCCGTCCTGGCCGCCGAGGGCTACGAGGTCCACGCGCCGCGGGCGCCGCGGTGCTGCGGCTCGCTGCAGCTGCACACGGGCTATGAGGACGACGCGCGGGCACGCGCCCGCGAGACGGTCGACGCGCTCGGTTCCTATGAGACGGTGATCGCCAACGCCGCGGGCTGCGGGTCGGGGATGAAGGAGTACGGGGAGCTGCTGGGCGAGTCGGGGGCGGCGTTCGCGGGACGGGTGTCAGACGTCCACGAGTTCCTCGCCGGGGTGGAGGCGCGGGCGCCGCGGCGGGCGCTGCGCCGCCGCGTGGCCTACCATGACGCCTGCCATTTGGCCCACGCCCAGGGGGTGCGCTCCCAGCCCCGCTCCCTGCTGCGCGGGATCCCCAGGCTGGAGGTGGTCGAGCCCGAGGACTGGGAGCTGTGCTGCGGCTCGGCCGGCGTGTACAACCTGCTCGAGCCCGAGGCGGCGGCCGAGCTGGGCCGGCGCAAGGCGGCCAGCCTCGACGCGTGCGGCGCCGAGCTGATCGCCGCGGCCAACCCGGGGTGCGCCATTCAGATCGCCCGTTACCTGAACCGCCCGGTGCCGATCGTCCACCCGATCGAGCTGCTGGCCGAGTCCATTGGTGTGGGCGTGTCCCCCCGGGCCGGGCCCCCAACAGCTTCCCACCAGCCCCCGAGCACCCCCCACCACCCCCCGAGAGGAGATCGATGAGCCTGGAGATCCGCGGAGCGATGCACGACGGTTTCGGTGAGGTGCTCACGCCCGAGGCGCTGGACTTCGTCGAGGGTCTCCAGCGCCTGTTCGGTCCGCGACGCGACCAGCTCCTGGTGGCCCGGGCCGAGCGGCGTGCGCGGCTGCGCGCGGGCGCCACCCTCGACTTTCTCGAGGAGACCCACGAGATCCGCGAGAGCGACTGGCAGGTGGCGCCGGCACCCCCGGACCTGCGCCAGCGCTGGGTGGAGATCACCGGCCCGACCGAGCGCAAGATGACCATCAACGCGCTGAACTCGGGGGCCGACGGGTTCATGGCCGACTTCGAGGACGCCAACGCCCCGACGTGGCAGAACATGGTCGAGGGTCACATCAACCTGCGCGACGCCATCGATGCGACGATCACCTACGAGGGATCCGACGGGCGGCGCTACGAGCTCGGTCCTGATCCGGCGACGCTGCTGGTTCGCCCCCGCGGCTGGCATCTTCCCGAGCGCCACCTCTCACTCGACGGCGAGCCGGTGGCCGGAGCGCTGATGGACTTCGGCCTCTACGTCTTCCACTGCTCCGGGCGTCTGCTGGAGCGGGGCAGCGGGCCCTACTTCTACTTGCCCAAGCTGGAATCCCACCTCGAGGCCCGGCTGTGGAACGACGTCTTCGTCTGGGCCCAGGACGAGCTGGGCATCGTTCCCGGGACGATCAAGGCGACGGTCCTGATCGAGACGCTGCCCGCGGCGCTGGAGATGGAGGAGATCCTCTATGAGCTGCGCGACCACTCGGCCGGGCTGAACGCCGGGCGCTGGGACTACATCTTCTCCGCGGTCAAGTGCTTTCCCGAGCGCCGCGAGTTCGTCATGCCCGACCGGGTCAAGGTGACCATGACCGTGCCCTTCATGCGGGCCTACACCGAGCTGCTGGTCGCCACCTGCCACCGCCGCGGGGCGCATGCCATGGGCGGGATGGCGGCGCTGATCCCCTCGCGCCGTGATCCCGAGGCCAACGAGAAGGCCCTGGCCGGCGTGCGGGCTGACAAGGAGCGTGAGGTGGGACAGGGCTACGACGGGACCTGGGTCGCGCACCCGGACCTTGTCGCTCCGGTCCGCGAGATCTTCGCCTCGGCGCTGGGTGAGCACGAGAACCAGCTCGACAAGTCGCGCGACGAGGTGCGGGTGAGCGCGAGCGAGCTGCTCGACGTTGCCGCCACGCCGGGCGAGGTGACCGAGGCCGGGCTGCGGGCCAACGTCAGCGTGGGCTTTCAGTACCTGTCGTTCTGGCTGGGCGGCCGGGGCGCGGCGGCGATCAACTCGCTGATGGAGGACGCGGCAACGGCCGAGATCTCCCGGACGCAGATCTGGCAGTGGATTCACCATGCGGTGGCGCTCGACGATGGCGACGGTCGGGTGGTGACCCGCGAGCTGGTGCGGTCGGTGCTCGACGAGGAGACCGAGCGGATCCGCGGCGAGGTGGGGGCGCAGACCTGGCGGGCCGGGCGCCCGGAGGAGACGCGCGAGGTCTTCGAGCGCGTGGCGCTGGGGGAGGAGCTGGAGGAGTTCCTGACCCTGGTGGCCTACGGGTACCTGGAGTAGCGGCCCGGCCGGTCGGCCGCCCCATCCGGGCGGTCGCGGCCCCCCACCCGGGCGCTCGCGCGCGGAAGGCGCGGGTCTCCGGACTGGAGGTGCGGGTCTGCGCCGAGGTCGTGCCGATTGGGTGACGCCCGGCCCGGCGGGGCGGCGCCGGCCGCACTGTGGTGGTCATGGTCGTCACGGCCGCCCGCTATCCGGTCATCCCGACGTTGGCCGAGCTCAGTGAGGTCGGGGCGGCGTGGCTGAGCACGCCGCGCCCGGGGCCCGGCGTGTGCGAGGTGTGCTGGACGTTCACCGGCGGGCCGGCCCGGTGCGGGCCGTGTGGGCGGTCGGAGCCTTGGCTGGCGTCGATGACGCCGGTGTCGTACTCGCTGGCGGCGGGACGCCTGCACCATGCCCTGGCCGGCTACAAGCGACGTGACGGGGCCGCGGCCCGGCGCTACCAGCTCGTGCTCGGTGCCGTGCTCTGGCGCTGGCTGGCCGGACACGAGCGCTGCGTGGCGCGGGATGTCGGCGTGGCCGAGCTGCCGATCGTCACCGTGGTCCCGTCGGGGAACCGCTACTGGGACGCCTGGCACCCGCTCCGCCAGCTCGTCGGGCGCTCGGTCGGCCCGACGCGCGAGCGCTACGAGCCCCTGCTCGTCCGCTCGACCGTGCCGGTGACCGAGCACACGTTCAGCACCGAGAAGTTCGTCGTCCGCCGGCGGCTGGCCGGGGAGCCGGTGCTGCTGCTCGACGACACGTGGACCAGCGGCGCCGGGGCCCAGAGCGCGGCGGCGGCGCTGCGCGCCGCCGGGAGCGGGCCGGTGGCCGCGGTGGTGATCGGCCGGCACTTGCGCTGCGATTGGCAGGACACGGCGCAGCGCTGGCCGGGGGTGGCGGGGCGGTTTGGGTGGGAGGCGTGCGGGCGATGTGCGGGGGTGCGACGGTCGGGGCCGTGACGTTTGCCACGCGTCCGCTATACGAGGTGGCATGGGTGAGACGGCCGCGGGCGCGGAGACCACGACGGACGGCGAGCCGACCGAGGCTGTGCATCCGCTGGAGCCGCTGACGCCGGAGGAGATCTCGCGGGCGGCGGAGATCCTTCGGCGCGAGCAGGGGCTGGGGGAGCGCGCTCGCTTCTCCACCATCGAGCTCCACGAACCGGCCAAGGCGGCGGTGCTCGACTGGCCCGGGTCGGCGCCGGTGGCCCGGGAGGCGTTCGCCATCGTGCTCGACCGCTCCGACGGGCGCCTCTACGAGGCGATCGTCGCCCTCGACGGCGAAGGAGGGGTGTCCGACTTTCGCCACGTGCCGGGGGCCCAGCCCCGGATCATGGCCGAGGAGTTCGAGGAGTGCGAGGAGATGCTCAAGCGCCACCCGGAGTACCTGGCGGCGCTGGCCAAGCGCGGGATCGCCGCCCCTGAGCTGCTCATGATCGATCCGTGGTCGGCGGGCAGCTTCGACGGGAGCGACACCCGGCTGCTGCGGGGGGTGGCCTGGGTGCGCAGCGAGCCCGGCGACAACGGCTACGCGCGGCCGGTGGAGGGGCTCGTCGCCCTGGTCGACCTCAACCGCATGGAGGTCGTGCGCATCGAGGACCACGGCGTGACCCCGCTGCCGCCCGAGGCGGGTGACTACCGGCCCGAGGCGGTCGGGCCCCTGCGCGACGATGTGCGACCGCTGGAGATCACCCAGCCCGACGGGCCGAGCTTCCAGGTCGACGGACACGAGATCTCCTGGCAGAAGTGGCGGATTCGCATCGGCTTCACCGCCCGGGAGGGGCTGGTGCTGCACACCGTCAGCTACCAGGACGGCGACCGGCGCCGGCCGGTCATCTACCGGGCGTCGTTCTCGGAGATGGTCGTCCCCTACGGCGACGTCGCGCCCACCCATGCCTGGAAGAACGCCTTTGACATCGGGGAGTACGGGCTGGGCGCGCTGGCCAACGCGCTGGAGCTGGGGTGCGACTGCCTGGGGGAGATCCACTACTTCGACGCGGTGCTCGCCGACGCCGCCGGCCACCCCCAGGTGCTGCCCAACGCCATCTGCCTGCATGAGGAGGACGCCTCCCTGCTGTGGAAGCACATGGACTGGCGAACCGGTCAGACCGAGGTGCGCCGCAGCCGGCGGCTGGTGCTGTCCTTTGTGGCCACGGTGGGCAACTACGAGTACGCCTTCTACTGGTACTTCCAGCAGGACGGCACCATCGAGTCCGAGGTCAAGCTGACGGGGATCCTGTCGACCGGCGCCGTCCCGGTGGGCGAGCAGTCGCCTCACGCCACCCTGGTGGCGCCCGGCCTCACCGCGCCCTACCACCAGCACTTCTTCAACGTGCGGCTGGACATGATGGTCGACGGGACGCGGAACTCGGTCATCGAGGTGGACACCGAGGCAACGCCGGCGGGGCCGCAGAACCCGCTGGGCAATGCCTTCACGACGCGCGAGACGGTGCTGGCCAGCGAGGCCGGCAACGGCCGAGTGCTCGACCTGAGCCGGGCCCGCTACTGGAAGGTCGTCAACCCGACGGTGACCAACCGGACGGGCACGCCGGTGGGCTACAAGCTCGAGCCCGGGCACAACACCGTTCCCTTCGCCCAGGAGGGCTCGTCGGTGGTGGCCCGGTCAGGCTTCATCACCCGCCACGTGTGGGTGACCCGCTACGACCCGACCCAGCGCTTCGCCGCGGGGGAGTACCCCAACCAGCACGCGGGCGGCGACGGCCTGCCGACGTGGATCGAGGCCGACCGGCCGACGGCGAACGAGGACATCGTCCTCTGGTACACGATGGGCCACCATCACATTCCCCGCCCCGAGGACTGGCCGGTCATGCCCGTGGCGCGGATCGGCTTTGCTCTGAAGCCGGCAGGGTTCTTCGAGCGCAATCCGGCGCTGGACGTGCCGCCGCCCGGCGGGGATGGGGGTCGTCATGGGGCGGGCGGGTCCGGAAGCCGGACACGGGCTGACGCCCGTCGGGGCGGGGCGCCGTTGCGCGGTTGAGCGATCGGGTGCCGGCCGGCGGTATCCTCGGTGCCGCTTGGCGGCCGAGTCGCGCCTGATTGGTGGACGGTGCGAGCGGGGTGCCGACAGCGCGTTCGCCGACGTAGCTCAGCTGGTAGAGCACTTCACTCGTAATGAAGGGGTCGGGAGTTCGAGTCTCCCCGTCGGCTCTCGGTTACCGGGTCGTCCGAGCTCGTGTGGAAGCCCTCTCAGGGGGGCCACGCTCGGCGACTATTTGAGGCTCCGGACATCGCCTGAATCCCCACGAGAGCGGGGCTTCGGGACCTCTCCGTCCAAGCCGGCGGTCCGGCGTAGGTTGCGACGCACCGTGTGCGTCTGAGCTAGCTCAAGCGAGGCTCGCCGAGCCTTCCCAGGTGGGTCGCCGTCCTTGCTGAGCTCTGGCGATCAGAGCGACGCCCAACAACCGTTGAAAAACCGGATCTGGTGGGGCCGCATGCTGCCTCGATTTCCGCGCCGCGCTCAGCGACACGGCGTTGAAGCGCGCGTCAGCTTCGAGGTCCACGCCGTTGGCGCACTTCCCTGCCGTCGACGCAACCACGAGCTGAGCCCCGGCCCCCAACCTGGTCTTTCAGAAGGTCGACCGGGACGAGGGATTCTCCCCGAGCCGCGCGGCACGTCTGCAACCTCGACCCTCCCTCTCGTCGAGTGCGCTTGTCATCCCCCGCGCACCGTACTCCAGGGCCCCACGACCCAGTTGGCGCTAGGCGTCTTGCCCTTCTCATTCCTTGCGCTCATCGCCCACGACCTTGTCGCCGGTTGAGGCCGCCACCGGACCCGTCGAAGGCCAATAGCGTCAGCTGCCGGGCGCGACGGGCGGCCGTGCTGACGGCCGTTGGGGCACCCGTCGGGAGGGGGCAGACGATCTCGTTTCGCCCTCGGGGCTGGCGAGCCGGCGCTCGAGGGCGGTTAGCGCGTCGATGAGGTCGGCGGCCTCGAAGGCGCGATTGCGCCGGCCCACCGTGGTCTGGCGCAGAGCATCCATGAGCCGCGCGACGGCCTCATTCGCGGCCTGCTCGCTGCGGTCGATGAATGCCGCTGCGCTCTTGACGGTCATGATCGGAGCCGCGGGAAGGGCGTGGATGAGGAGTTCGACGGCGGAGTTCGCCCGGACCCCTTCCGACGCGCTCCCGCCATGCGGCCTGGAGCTCGGCGACCCGCTCCTCGTACCTCTCCGCGTCGGAGACCGCTCGCCGAGTCGCTGCGGCGAACAGGGCGATCCACTGGTCGAGACCGTCGTGGGCTGCGCGCGAGGTCTCTGGTCCGCAGTAGCGGGTCGCCGTCAGGCCGCCGACGTAGTCCGCCGACCAGGTGGCGAGGACCAGCGATACCGGGGGGAGCACCCGCGGAGCCAGTCCTCGGCGGCGCAGCACCACGTGGATGAGGGCGCGCCCGGTCCGGCCGTTGCCGTCGACGAAGGGGTGGATCGTCTCGAACTGGGCGTGTGCGATCGCCGCCTGGGCCACGGCCGGGAGTGAATCGGAGTTGCAGAATGCGCAGAGATCCTCGAGAAGCGATTTGACGTGCTCATGAGGCGGCGGGATGAAGGCTGCGGAGCAGGGGTTGTAGTCGCTGCCGCCGATCCAGTTCTGGGTGGTGCGGAGCTGGCCGGCGTACTCCTCGAGGCGCGTTCCCGTGAGCAGGCGCTGGTGGATGGAGAGGACGTGAGACACCGGCGTCTCGGTTTCTTGGAAGCGGGCGCCCCAGAATCCCTTCTGGTACGAGGTGCACTGATGCACGTTCTCGAGTCGTGGCGGCCTCCTGCGCTCACTCGCGCCCAGCGGGCCACTCTCGCGGTTGCTTCGACGTTGGCTTCACGTCCGTCTACCAATCGCTGTGCCGGCTGTCTGGCGGGTAGGGGGCTCGTGATGGCGTGGCGGTGGCAGCGGCCCAGCGCGCGCTGGCCGCAGAGCTGAGCCGGACCGAGACGACGCGCGCGAAGCGCAGGCCAGTTGCGTCGGGGGGCATCCGGTCAGCCCGGGTCGTCATCTCGGACGGCTGCCTGGGCGGCCGCGAGCCGGGCGACGGGCACGCGAAACGGGGAGCAGGACACGTAGTCGATTCCTGAGCGGTGAAAGAAGTCGATCGAGTCGGGATCCCCGCCGTGCTCACCGCAGACGCCGAGCTGCAGTTCGGGCTTGGCGGTTCGGCCTAACCAGGCCCCCATGCGGACCATCTGTCCGACCCCGGGCGCGTCGAGGGTCTCGAAGGGGGAGCGGTCGAGGATCCGCACATCGATGTAGCGACCGAGGATGCGTCCCTCGATGTCGTCTCGGCTGAAGCCCAGGCCCGTCTGGGTGAGATCGTTGGTCCCGAAGGAGAAGAAGTCGGCAAAGGCCGCGATGCGCTTGGCTTGGAAGCAGGCCCGGGGCAGCTCGATCATCGTGCCAACCGTGTAGTTCTCGTACTCCTCTCGCTCGCCGCAGCGGTCGACGAGCTCGCGCAGGAGCTCGAGCTCGCGCTCATAGGCCACCAGTGGGATCATCACCTCCACCCGGGCGTTATCAACGCGCTTGGCGGCGCGGAAGAGCGCCTGGACCTGCATCTCGTAGAGCGGCGGGAAGAGCACGCCCAGCCGGGCCCCGCGCGTCCCGAGCATCGGGTTGGTCTCCTGCAGGCTCTCGACCCGGCGGCGTTCGGGGGAGCCGGCCTCGAGGTCCTCGGGGCGGGGCAGGAACTCGTGCAGGGGAGGATCGAGCAGTCGGACGGTGAGCGGCCGGCCGGCGACCGCTGAGATGATGGCCTGGAAGTCCTCCTCCTGCAGTGGCCGTAGCTTCTCGATGGCTCGTTCGCGCTCCTGTTCGTCTGCGGCGAGGATGAACGCGGCCATGAGGCTCTGGCGCTCGCCGAGGAACATGTGCTCGGTGCGGCATAGCCCGACTCCCTCGGCCCCGAACTCCAGGGCCTGCGCGGTGTCCTGCGGGTTGTCGGCATTCGCGCGCACGCCCAATCGACGCAGCTCATCGGCCCAGGCGAGCACAGTGTCGAACTGCGCGGAGACCTTCGGCGCAATCAGCGGCACGTCGCCCAGCGTGATCCGCCCGGTCGTACCGTCGATGGCGATGTGGTCTCCGCGATGCAACGTCGTGTCGCCCACCCGGATCTTCTCGGCGCTCAGATCGACGACGATCTCGCCGGCACCGGTCACGGCGGGTCGGCCCATTCCGCGAGCGACCAGCGCGGCGTGAGAGGCCTTGCCACCCTCAGAGGTCAGGATGCCCCGGGCGGCGTGAAACCCGGCGATGTCCTCGGCCTCGGTGAACGGTCGTACGAGCACGACGTCCCGGCCCTCCGCTCCCGCCTCGACCGCCTGCTGGGCTGTGAACACGATCTCGCCCGTGGCAGCACCCGGTGACGCGGCTACCCCCCGCGCCAGGACATCGAAGTCGGCGTCGGGGTCGAAGGTGGGATGCAGCAGGGCATCCAGCGAGGAGGCGTCGATGGTCAGCAGCGCCGCCGCCCGATCCAGCAGACCCTCGGAGACAGCATCGACGGCGAAGCGGACGGCCGCCTGCGCCGGGCGCTTGGCATTGCGCGTCTGCAGCATGTACAGCCGCCCGTCCTCGACGGTGAACTCAGTGTCCTGCATGTCGCCGTAGTGGCGCTCCAGCCGGCGCAGGATGTCGAGGAGCTCCTCGTTGACCTCGGGCAGATGCTCGTGAAGCTCCGAGAGATCCAGAGTGTTGCGAACGCCCGAGACGACGTCCTCGCCCTGAGCGTCGAGCAGGAAGTCTCCTGAGGGCTGCGGCTCGCCGGTCACCTCGTCACGCGAGAACGCCACGCCCGACCCACTGGTAGGTCCCTTGTTGCCGAACACCATCTGCTGGACGTTGACCGCCGTGCCCCACCGGTCGGGGATCCCGTTGAGCCGGCGGTACTGAACGGCGCGGTCTCCCATCCAGGAATCGAACACCGCGCGGATGGCCGCCGCGAGCTGGGCCTGGGGATCATGGGGAAAGTCGTAGAAGCCCTTGAACGTCTCGGTGAGCTCACGCACGGCGGCGGCGTCGAGCTCGGTATCCAGCTTCACGCCCAGCCGCTTCTTGAGCTCCTTGATCGCCTGTTGGAAGCGCTCGCCGGGGATGCCCATCACCACGTTGCCGTACATCTGCACGAACCGGCGATAGGAGTCCCAGGCAAAGCGCTCGTTCTGGGTGCGGCGCGCCAGGCCCTCGACAGAGCGGTCGTTGAGCCCGAGGTTGAGGACGGTGTCCATCATCCCCGGCATCGACTCGCGCGCACCCGACCGCACCGAGACCAGCAGCGGATCCTGCTCGTCGCCCAACCGCTTGCCAGTCTGTTCTTCGAGGGAGTGCAGGTGCTCGGCGACCTGCTCCTCGAGCCCATCGGGCAGCTCGCCGCCGGCTTCGAGGTAGGTCACGCACGCCTCGGTGGTGATCGTGAAACCAGCCGGAACCCGCTCCGCGCCCAGAACGCGGGTCATCTCAGCGACGTTGGCCCCCTTGCCGCCCAGCAGGTCCCGCTGCTCGCGCGAGCCGTCGGCAAAGGCCTGGACCAGCGTCATGGCCTGCGGTGCCTGGTGGACCCGGCACCGCGACCGGCTTGGAGCGCGCACGAGCTAGAACGGATCAAGCCCATCAATCTACGCCGTGCAGCGCGAGCCGCCCCATCGTCCAAAAGTGACCGCGCCACCGCGCCACGCAACGCCGCTGCGCTGGCCCGGGGGTCAGCGCAGCAGCTGAAGGGCTAGAACGCCTTGCGGACCTTCTCGACCACGGTGGCGGCACCACGGAAGCCGGCACCGACGGCGCCCTGGATGGCGTTGTTGACGGTGGCCACGCCCAGCTCGGCCTTGGCCTCGGCGCGATCGGCCTGGCGACCGGCGCCCGTGCTCGAGCGCTTGACCTGGGTGCGGGTCTTGCGCGCCTCCTCGCCGGCGGCCCGGCGAGCGCGCGAGGCGGCGGCCTTCTTGGCGGTTGTGCTGCGCTTGGTGGCAGCGGTCTTGGCGGATGTGCTGCGCGGGGTCTCACTGGGGTTGGTTGCGGCGGTCTGGGACTTGGTGGTCTGCGTGGCGGCCATGGGCGTCACGCTCCTTTCGGAGATGTGTTGTGATCAGAGGTCCGGCACAGCCCTTCGTCCGGCTCGCGGCGCGTTGCTGTAGCACCTGCTCGGAGCCTCGAAGGCACTGAGCCACCGCTCGTCGCGGAGTACGAGGAGCGAACTCTTGTTATGCCCGCTACGACGAGATTTCATTCGTTCGGGTACGCCTGATGCTCGCGCCTCCAGCTCCACGGCGACCCCGCTTCCGGTTTCAGTTGGGACGGAGAAGACCGGCCCCCCTCGCGCCTACAGCGACTCTCCGTCGCTATAGGGTCATCGCGCGACGACCCGTTTCCTGTCAGCCGGCTCCCGCCGAGCTTCGTCTCAGACGCCTGAGCCCGCGTGGTGAGGCTCCCGACTCTCCGTTTCCACTTCGCGGCTCTCCATTTCCGGCCGCGCCCGCAGCGTCTGTAGGGCTTGCTCGTAGTCGTCGTAGCTGCGAAACGGTCGCAGCCAGGACCATCCCGCGCGGTCGCGGAGCTCGCTGGTGCGGTCGCGCTCACCGGTATCCGGGCGCGGGCGGGAGGTGGGCTCAGCCACGGGCTGGGCCTCGGCTGAGCGGTGGCGCGACGTGCTGACCCGCCGGTGTTCGGCGATCGCTTCAGACAGCGGTATCTCGGTCCCGGTGGACTGCTCCAAGATGCTCGCCTCGAGCATGGCGCGCAGGGCCAACAGCTGACGCTTGGTGGCCGGATGCCAGGCGCCGGTGGCCTCGGCATAGCGATCCCACGCGCGGGCCGCCTCCTGGGCCCGCTCGACGCTCCCGCGGCTAATGCCCTGCCAGCGGACGTCAGCGGCCACCATCGGGCAGACTCCGCCCACTCCGTCGGCGTGGGCCCCGGCGATGATCCGCTGACTCTCGATCCCGTCGAGTACCGCCTGACGGACCTCGAGCGGTAGCCGGTCGATCGTTGCCCTCAGTTCCTGAGCGGGTCGGCGCCTTCTTCTCAAGGGGTGGTCTCCTCTGCCGCGTCTGGCCGAAAGGGACAAGGTAGGGGGCGGCATCCCTTACGCATCTCGATGGGCATTCTGACGCGCTATCGCCAGCATCGATGGCCTGACAGAGGACTTGCAGGCGGCAGCGCCTTTCGCGGCACGCATTCGGTCGCTGGGGGTCGCAGGTTCCTCGCGCTGATCCTGAACCGGGTCTGGCACGAACATAAGGGCGGTATGCCCACCCACCAACGCCCGTGAGACTCGCGATCGTCGGCGCCGGTGTGTCCGGGCTCGTGGCCGCGCACCTGCTGCAGCGCGAGCACGACGTGACCGTCTTCGAGGCCAACGGCTATCCGGGCGGCCACACCAACACCATCCCGGTCGAGACCGATCACGCCTCCTACGCAGTGGATACCGGGTTCATCGTCTTCAACGACCGCAACTATCCAAACTTCGAGCGCTTGCTCGGCGGTCTGGGCGTCGCCTCCCAGCCGTCGACGATGAGCTTCGGCGTGTCGGACGGGCGCGGAGACTTCGAGTACTCCAGCGGATCGGCCAACGGTCTCTTTGCCAACCGCCGCCACCTCGTCGACCCCACCTTTCGACGGATGATCTCAGACCTGCTGCGCTTCAACCGCGAGGCGCGCGACCTGCTGCATACCGACGGCGAGGGTCCCTCGCTCGGCGTATGGTTGGAGCGTCAGGGCTTCTCTCAAGCGTTCGTCGAACGTCTGATCGTCCCCCAGGCCTCGGCCGTGTGGTCCGCCGATCCGCGCCAGCTCTGGAGCTTCCCCGCCCGCTTCCTTGCCGAGTTCTTCGACAACCACGGGATGCTCGGCTTCCGCGGCCGGCCGCGCTGGAAGACCGTGCGCGGCGGGTCGGCGCGCTACGTCGACGCGCTGATCGCCCCGCTCGGAGACCGGCTGCGGCTGCGCACGCCGGTGAGCGCCATCACCCGCGCTGCCGACCACGTCGGGCTGACCACGCCGGGAGGGGAGCCGGAGACGTTCGACGAAGTGATCGTCGCGACGCACTCCGATCAGGCGCTGGCGATGCTCACCGACCCCAGCGACCGGGAGCACGAGCTGCTCGGCGCCATCCCCTACCAGCCCAACGAGGCCGTGCTGCACACCGACCGCCGCCTGCTCCCGCGCCGCCGCGCGGCGTGGGCCAGCTGGAACTATCACCTGCTCGACGAGCCGCCCGAGCGCGCGACCGTCACTTACCACATGAACCGCCTGCAGAGCATCACGGCCGACCAGGAGTTCTGCGTGACCCTCAACCGCACGGAGACGATCGATCCGGACACGATCATCAGGACGATCTCCTACGCACATCCGGTCTACACCGCCGCCGGTGCGGCCGCCCAGGCGCGCCATCAGGAGATCAGCGGACGCAATCGCACCAGCTACTGCGGCGCCTACTGGGGCTGGGGCTTTCATGAGGACGGCGTGCGCAGCGCCCTTCGCGTCTGCGAGCGCTTCAGAGCGCGGTTGCCGTGACCGCGAGCGCACTCTATGAGGGAACTGTCCGCCATCGGCGCTTCGACGTGCGCGAGCACGAGTTCTCCTACCGCCTGCACATGGCCTATCTCGACCTCGACGAGCTGCCCGCCCTGCTGGGCGGCCGGCTGGTCGCGTCGCCCCCGGGCGTCGTTCGCTTCCGCCGCAGCGATTACCTCGGGGACCCCGCGGTGCCCCTGGCGGAGTCGGTCCGGCGGCTGGTCGGCGAACGGCTCGGGTCGCGTCCGGGCGGGCCGATCCGGATGCTCGCGAACCTGCGCGTGCTGGGCCACTGCTTCAACCCCGTGGCCTTCTACTACTGCTTCGACGCTGCCGGTGAGCGACCCGTCGCGCTCGTGGCCGAGGTGACCAACACCCCGTGGGGCGAGCGCCACGCCTACGTGCTCGGGCGTAACCCCGACGCCAGCGGGGGGGCGATCGAGGGGCGGGTCGCCAAGCACCTGCACGTGTCGCCGTTCATGGGCATGGACCACGTCTACGAGTGGCGCATGGCCGACCCCGATCAGCGTCTGGCCGTGCACATCGCCAGCCGTCGGGGCGACCACGTCGCGTTCGATGCGACGCTGGCCATGACGCGCCGCGAGCTGACGCCGCGAAGCCTCGCGACGCTGACGCTCCGCCAACCGGCAATGAGCATGCGGGTGCTTGCTCGCATCTACCGCCAGGCGCTCGTGCTGCGTCTGAAGGGTGTCCGCGCCCATCCCCATCCGCACGCGCAGGCCACCCCGTGACCGACCGCCTCGTACGCCGCTTCGTCCTCGCTGTGCTTGCGCGTCTCGCGCATGGGCAGCTGACGGTGCTCGACGACGGCAGGCGCCACTGCTTCGGGTCGGGCGCTCCGCGCGCCGTGCTGCGGGTCAGGGCTCCGCGCTTCTGGCGCTCGATGCTGCGCGGCAGTCGCGGGCTCTCAACCGCCTACGCCGATGGACTGTGGGAATCGCCGGACGTGACCGCGCTGGTTCGTCTCGCCGCGATCAACATGCCGGCAGTGGACCGCCTGCGCCGCCTGCTGCTGCCGCCGCGGGCGGTCTGGCTGGCGGTGACCGGTCGCCTGCGCCGCAACACGCGGCGGCGCAGCCGGCGCGACATCTCCGCCCACTACGACCTGGGCAACAAGCTCTTCGAGCTCATGCTCGACCCCACGATGATGTACTCCAGCGCGGTCTTCGAGCACCCTGACATGACCCTGGCGCAAGCCTCCGAAGCCAAGCTCGAGCGCATCTGCCGTCGCCTCGGGCTCAGCCCGGCCGACCACGTGCTCGAGATCGGCACGGGCTGGGGTGGCTTCGCGCTCTACGCGGCCGGCCGCTTCGGCTGCCGCGTGACCACGACCACCATCTCCCAGGAGCAGCACGCCTTCGCGCAGGAGCGCGTACGTGCCGCCGGCTTGGAGGACCGCGTGACCGTGCTGCTGGAGGATTACCGCGACCTGCGCGGCAGCTACGACAAGCTGGTTTCGATCGAGATGATCGAGGCGGTCGGCTGGCGCGACTTCGACACCTTCTTCGCCTGCTGTGCGCAGCTGCTGACCCCCGAGGGCGCGATGCTGCTGCAGGCGATCACCATCGACGATCGGGCCTACGAGGTCGAGAAGGCGTCGCGCAGCTTTGCCAACACGGTCATCTTCCCCGGCGGCTGCCTGCCCTCGATGGAGGTCATCAGCCGCAGCGTGGCCCGCCACACCGACCTGCGCCCGATCTTCGTCGAGGACCTCTCGCCGCACTACGTCGAGACGCTGCGCCACTGGCGGCGGCGCTTCGTGGCCAACCGCGAGGGCCTCAAGGCGCTGGGCTACGACGAGCGCTTCCGCCGCCTGTGGACGCTCTATCTCGCCTACTCCGAGGGCGGTTTCGCCGAACGCCGGATCCAGAGCGTCCAGGTCACGCTGGCCAAGCCGTCCTTCCGGGCCGAGCGCGTGAGCGCGCTGAGCCCGCTCACCGACCACGCCCACGACCCGGTAGCGCTGGCGTCGGTCTGAGCGCGCTCAGCCGCGCGGTTCTCGGCTGAACATGCGCGCGGAGAGCGCGTCGAGCAGGGCCGCGGGGCCGCGCGAGGCGAACTTGGCCAGCCCGAGGCGGCCGCCGGGGCCGAGCACGTGGGCGTCGCGCTCTATTGCTCCCAAGACGCGATGCGCCCATTCCTCGGGTGATACGCGACCCCAGGACGACGTGTCGATGTGCCGGCCGTAGACCTGCTCGGTGTCGGCCAGCATGTCGGTGTCAACGCCAGGCGTCACGAGGTGCAGCACGCCGACGCCGGTGCCGCGCAGCTCGCGGCGCAACGACTCCGACAGCCCCACGACGCCCGCCTTGGAGGCGGCGTACGTGCTGGCGGCTGGGAAGTAGGCATACCCGCTGATGCTGGTGTTGTTGACCACCATGCCGGTGCAGCGGCCGACCATGGTGGGCACGATCCGGCTGGTGAGGTGGGCGACGGCAACGAGATTGACCTGGAACATCGCGTAGACCTGCTCGAGGTCCTGTTCCTCGAGCAGTCCCCCGGTCATCAGCCCGGCGTTGTTGACGAGCACGTCAATTGCCCCGAGGTCCTCGCCGAGCGCGTCGCAGCAGGCGTCGATCTGCTCGCGCGAGGAGAGGTCCATGTGCACGGCGACGATCTCGCGCGCGCCACCGGCCGGCCGGGAGATCGGATCCCAGCTCGCCGGATCGCGCATCCCGAGCAGCAGGCGCCGCAGCGGGCGCTGGGCAAGGGCCCGGCCCAGCGCGGCGCCGATCCCGCGGTTTGCGCCCGTGACCAGCGCCGTTGTACCGCTGAGCTCCATACCGGCAACTACGGCGGCCATTCGCGGCGGGATCACGTCGTCGTGATCGATCTGCGCCAGCGATCCGTACACCAACACGATGTCACGCGCCCGTCAGGCCACTGCGGCCCTCGCCACCCTGCGCATCGCCTACGGGCTTGCCCTGATCGCCGCCCCAGGACGGCTGAGCCAAACCTGGCTTGGCGACGGTGGCGGCAGCGCGGCGGCCGGCGTCGGCCTGCGCGGCCTCGGCGCGCGCGACGCCTTGCTGCACGTCGGCGCCCTGGCCGGCGCGCTGCGCGACGAGCCCGTCCGACCCTGGCTGGCGGCGGCGGTACTCGGCGACTGCGCCGACATCGCCGCCACGTTCGCCGCGCGCGAGGGGCTGCCCGCGAAGTCTCCCGCCGCCACCGCGGCCGTCGCCGGCGCCTCGGCGCTGCTCGCCGGCGCGGTGATCGTCGCCCTCGAACAGTAGTCCGATGAGCGCAGTGGCCTACGAGCGCCGGGGGGCCGGCGAGGCGCTTGTGCTTGTTCATCCGCTCGGCGGGGACCGCCACTCGTGGGACCCCGTGCTCGACGGGCTCGCCGCCGAGCGCGACGTCATCGCCGTCGACCTCCCCGGCTTCGGCGACTCCGATCCGCTGGCCGAGCCGCCCAAGCCGACGCCGCGTGCCCTGATGGTCGCGCTTGGGGGGCTGCTCGACGAGCTGGGGATCGAGCGCGCGCATGTGGCGGGCAACTCGCTCGGTGCCTGGGTCGCACTCGAGCTGGCGCTGGCCGGGCGCGCGCGCTCGGTCACCGCGCTGTGCCCGGCGGGCCTGTGGCCGGCGCCCTTGGCACCGCGGCTGGGTGCCGCGCGCCAGGTCGCCCGGCTCGCGCTGCCGCTCGTCCCCCTGCTGGTGTGGCGCCCCGGCGGACGCCGGCTCGCGCTGGCAGCAACCGTCGCCCGTCCCGAGCGCGTGCCCGCCAGCGACGCTGCGCGCATGATCCGCGCCTACGCCCGCGCCCCCGGCTTCGATGCGGTCAACGCCGCGATGCGCGCTGGGCGCTTCGAGGGACTCGAGCGCATCCGCGTTCCGGTCACTCTGGCGTGGGGCGAGCGCGACCGGCTCGTCGCGCCCCCACGGCACGTGCCGACCACCGTCCGCCAGGTCGTCCTGCGCGGCTGCGGACATCTCCCGATGTGGGACGACCCCGCCGCGGTGACCCGGCTGCTGCTGTCGATGAGCGCGACATCCTGATTTACCGGGGGCTTCAGGGTGCGCGGATGCGTCGCCACCCCCACCGTCCGAGGGCTCAGGTGGCGACGTGCTTGGTTTCGAGCTCGGCTTCGGTCAGACGCCGAACGCACCGGCACACCTGGCGGTAGAAAGCGAGCTGCTGATGGCGGCCAATGAGCCTGAAGGCGACACGCCGAGCCACCGATCCACGACGAGCCGTGCGGGAGTAGGCACGCAGGCGGAACTCGACGTCCCCGGTGTCCAGCCACTTCCAGATCTCGTAGTACATGCGGCCCTCCTCGAAGTGCCCTTCGAGGGTGGTGTAGCTCCAGCCGAACACGCGTGCCGAGCGGCCAGCGAGCGTCGTTCCTCGTCGTAGACCTCGTCCACCCGCACGCCCAGGTGGAGCCGCAGTCCATGGAAGCGGATCTCGAGCAACATGTCGCGGCCGGCGAGGGGTGCATCCTCGCGGAAGGTGGCGCGCACGACCCGGGGATCGGCGAGCTGATAGGCGCGCATCAGCTCTACTGCCGTCTCCCAGCTGCCATCAGCGAGCGGCGGCCCCGAGGGCTCGGGGGCAAGAGGCTCGATCATGTCGTCGACATGCCAGCCGTTGGCCCGCGTGTGCTCCTCGGCCGAGGGATCGAAGTTCTGGGCGAGCGTGGCGAGTCCGGCCAGCCGTCGCTGGGCTCGGTCCTGGGTCAGTCGGTCCCGGGCACCCTTCGAGCCCCCCTCGACTGCGACGGGTCGTGTGGTGATGACCACGCCGCCTTCCATCGCGCCCCCGGCCAGCGCGACCACACGCTGCAGAACCGAGGTCCACATGTGCAGCTGGACCTCCTTGGCCATGCGCAGGTGGCTGTAGAGGAAATCGCTGAGTCGGTCGCCGCTGCGCGCCCACGACTCAATGACGAAGTCGAGGGTGCGCGGACCCAGGATGGCTCGAAACTCGATCTGGCCGGCCTCGAGGTGTCCGTCGAGGGTGACCAGTCGAAATGACCTCGGCGTCCTGTCGATCACCCGCACCGGTCCATTCCAGGGCCCGGGCATCCGCACTACGTACTCGTCGCCCACGGCCATTGCCCCGGCGTCGCCGCTCAGTTTGTGAAAGCTCGCGAACTCTGACGGTGCCACGGCGTTGAGGTCGCGGGTGATCGTGTCGAGCAGCTGCTCAGGCGAGACCTGGGCGCCGGCGATCTCCGCGCGGTAGATGCGATGGACAAGCGGTCCGGCGCCGTCGCTGGGCCGCTGGATGCCCTCGAGCTCAATCCCCTCGGGCAGATCGGGCCCGGCGTCCCGCGGCAGGGATCCCACCAGCTCACGCCGATGCACGGGCAGCGTGCGCCAGAAATAGCGCCACGAAGTGAGGCTGACCCCCACCGGCCAACGCGCCGCCGTCGAGAGCAACAGCTTGGCGGGCGGGCGGCGTGGCACCGGGCAAGTAGTACCAGCGGACCGACGGCTCGAGCAGGGGAGACCCGGCGGTGGGAGCTGTCACTCTACGGGTCGTGCTGGCCAAGCGACTCCATCGTGCGGGGCTTCGCGAATGGCATCTGCGGGCCGCATCGCTCAGCTGCGTCGGACTGTGCATCGCGCTGTGGATCCGCGCGAAGACCCTCGGCGAGGACGAGCGTGGAAACGCCGAGCGGCGGGCCATCTTCGTCGGCCTCTGGCCTCCGATGTTCTGGCTGATCGGCGACTCGATCGAGCAGTCTGACTAGGAGCAGGCTCCGCGTCTGCTGCCCGTTTGGCGCCTCGGCGCTCCCCATCGGGCGTAAATCTCCGTTCACGTGGTTTGATAAGGGGAGCCTTAGCGCCACGACCAGCCCGGAGTCACGGGAAACCACGAGAAGGAGCTGCCATTTCCACCACAGGGTCCACCGATATCGACCTAGCCATCTCCTTGCCGGCAACGGTCGGCGAACGCTACGACCAGGACACCGAGTGGTGTTGGATCGAGGTCGCTGGCGAGCCGCGACAGCGCCTGCGCTTCCACGACTACGCGGAGATCTTCGGGGTCAAGGGGCTCTACGAGCGCCTGTTCTACGACGAGCTCCAGTGCAACTCACCGCGGACGATGCGTGAGCTGCTCGCCCAGGCCCTCGACCAGGGCGGCCAGGACCCCGCGGAGCTGCGGGTCCTTGACCTCGGTGCGGGCAACGGCATGGTGGCCGAGGAGCTCGATGACCTTGGCGCTGACCGTCTCGTCGGCGTCGACATCATCGAAGCGGCGCGAGATGCCGCCCAGCGCGACCGCCCCGGCCTCTACGACGACTACCTGGTGGCCGACATGTGCGAACCCAGCGCGGGCGAGGACCGGACCCTGCGCGAGGCTGACCTCAATTGCCTGACCAGCGTGGCGGCGCTGGGCTTCGGCGACATCCCGCCGGCGGCATTCGCCAATGCGTTCAACTACGTGGCGCCCGGCGGCTTTGTCGCCTTCAACCTGCGCGACCGCTTTCTCGAGGACACCGATCCCAGCGGATTCAATCTGCTCATCCGGCGGATGCTCACCGAGGGGACGATCGATCCGGTGGTTCGCCGCCGCTACCGCCACCGCCTGTCGGTCAGCGGCCAGCCGCTCTACTACGTGGCGATTGTCGCCCGCAAGACCGCGGATGTCCCCGCGGGCTGGCTGTAGCTCGCGCCACTGTCGCCCTCTGTCCCTGAAGCGCAAGTGAGGAGAAGCCGTGCCGATTCCCACCGAGACGGTTGGTTCCCTGCCCCGACCCGAGAAGCTGCAGGACGCCTACGAGGATCACGACCAGGGCAAGATCGAGTTCGTTGCGCTGCAGAAGCTGCAGGACGAGGCGGCGGAGAACTCGATCAAGCGCCTCGAGGAGACCGGCGAGACCTATGTCAACGATGGCGAGCAGCGCGAGTCGAGCTTTGCCACCTACCCGATCACTGACACGCTGGCCGGCACGGGGCTGGCCGAGAACCTCGCGGGCGATGGCCAGTTCTTCGCCATCTTCGACGACGGCCACCACCGCCAGCTGCCGCGCCTGACCGGAGGGCCGTTTCGCTACAAGACCTATGCTTCGGAGTTCGTCGAGAAGAACAGGAAGATCGCCTCCAAGCCGGTCAAGCAGGCGGTCATCTCTGCATCGATGATGATGCTGCTCTACCCGCTCGACGAGGAGGTCGAGGGCTACTCGCGCGAGCAGTTCCTCGACGACGTCGTCAACGAGGTCGAGAAGGACATCCGCGGGTGCTTCGCCGCCGGCGCCGAGCGCGTCTCGGTCGACTTCACCGAGGGCCGGCTGGCCAATAAGAACGACTCGCGCAACCCCTGGACGGGCAAGGACATGCTCCAGGAGTTCATCGACCTCAACAACCGCGTCTTTGAGCGCTTCTCGGCCGACGAACGTCGCAACATCGGCATCCACACCTGCCCCGGCGGCGACAATGACTCGGTGCACTCCAAGGAGGTGCCCTACGAGAAGCTGCTGAGCAAGATGTTTCAAATGAACGCGGGCTACTTCCTCATCCAATGCGCCTCCGAGGAGGACAAGGAGGAGGTCTACCGGCTGGTCGGCCAGTACAGCCGCGACGACGCCGACGGCGTGGCCCAGGTGTGCTTCATGGGCGTCGTCGACCCACTCAACCCGACGGTGGAGACGGCCGAGGAGGTGCGCGACCGCCTCGTCACCGCGGCCAAGTACATCCCCAAGGAGCGCCTCGGCGCAACCGACGACTGCGGCTTCTCGCCCTTCTCCCGCGACCTCAAGCCCAAGCACGGCTCGCCCGACTTCGCCCGTGATGTGGCCATGGAGAAGATCGCCAACCGGGTGAGGGGGGCGCAGATGGCCTCCCAGGAGCTAGGCGTCTAGCCCCGTCGAGCGGTTGTCTCCGGCTGCGCGTCGTTCATGCGCGCGAGCCCACGGCTCAGCCGATGGTGAGGTCCTCTTGACCAGCTTGCGTCCCCGGCGCACGCGGGTTGTCACGGTCGTGCAGACGACGAGCTGGATCTGCCCGGCGGGACCGCCGGTGCTCGAGAGGGCCACCGTCGCCGGGAGACTGGCCGGATCCGGGTCAGCCCATCACGAGAACGTCTCGGGGTCCGGCCCGATCCGCTCCCCGCTGTCGAGCGCCTCGATGGCCTCCATCTCGCTCTCGCTGAGGTGGAAGTCGAGCACGGCGTAGTTCTCCTCGATGCGCTCGGGCGTCGCCGACTTGGGAATCACGATGTTGCCGAGCTGCAGGTGCCAGCGAATGACGATCTGTCCGGGCGTGCGGCCGTGTGCCTCGGCGATCTGGGTGATGGCCGGGTCCTCGAGGGCCTTGCCCTGGCCGAGCGGACTCCATGCCTCGGTGGCGATGCCCAGCTCCTCGTGCTCCCGACGCAGGCCGACCTGCTGGAAGTGGGGGTGGAGCTCGACCTGGTTGACGGCCGGCGTCACGCCGGTCTCGGCGCTCAGGCGCGCGAGGTGGGCGGGCTGGAAGTTGGACACCCCGATAGCGCGGATCAGGCCCTGCTCCTGCAGCTCGATGAACGCCTTCCACGTCTCGACGTAGCGATCCTGCGCGGGCACGGGCCAGTGAATGAGGTAGAGGTCGACGTGCTCGAGCTCGAGTCGCTTGAGGCTCTCCTTGAACGCGCGCGGGGCCCGCTGGTGGCCCTGGTCGCCGTTGGCGAGCTTGGTGGTGACGAAGATCTCGCGGCGGTCAAGGCCCGAGGCGTGCATGGCCTGCCCGACGCCCGCCTCGTTGCCGTACATCGCGGCGGTGTCGATCAGCCGGTAGCCGGCCAGCAGGGCACGCGTCACGACGTCCGTCGTCTCCTTCGCCGACACCTGGAAGGTGCCGAAGCCGAGCTGGGGGATCTCGACGTCGCCGGGGAGACTGAGGTGGGGAACCTGGCTGGTGGGTGAGCTCATGCCAAGCCCGATGCCCGTTGCGCCCGAGACCAAACGCCGGAGCCGACCGGGCAGGCTTGGCCGCACGCCCAGGTCAACGACCGGACGGCGGCCCCAGCGAGCCCTGGGCGGCTTTGCTGGCCGTGTCGTCCCGCCCGCCGGGCCCGCGCAGGATCCGCGCGAAGGCCACCGCCACCACGGTGCCCGCCAATGGTCCCACCACGTAGACCCAGAGGTGGGAGAAGTCGCCGAGCACCAGATCGGGGCCGAAGGAACGCGCCGGATTCATCGAGGCGCCCGAGGCCGGGCCCGACCACAGGCCGGCCAGGATGATGTAGGCGGCGACGCCGATGGCGGAGATCGGACCGAGGTTCTGCGCGCGTGAGGCGGTTCCCAGGATCGTGCTGACCAGGCCGGCCGTGAGCACCAGCTCGACGAGCATCGCCTGGGTGTCGTCGAGGCCGGCCCCGGGCACGGTGGCCCCGAGCATGCCCACCCGCCCGAAGACGGCCAGCAGGAAGAGCACGGAGAGGGTCGCCCCGAGCAGCTGGGCCACGACGTAGCCCGGTACCCGCCTCCATGGGAAGTCGCCCCGCGCCGCAAAGGCGATGCTCACCGCCGGATTGAGATGGGCGCCCGACACCGCCCCCATGAACAGGATCACCGCGAGCACGGTCAGGCCCGGTGCGGTGACCGCCGCCGCCGGGCTGATCTTGTCGTGGCTGGCGGCCATGACCACGCCACCGCCCGCTCCGGCGAGCACGAGCAGGAAGGTGCCCAGCACCTCGGAGAACACGCGCCGCCATTCCAGGGAGGGGTCGCCGAAGCCTTCGACCCACCGCTCGTCTCGGACGCTGAGCTCGCGACCCCGGTGTTGACCCGATGCGGTCAACTAGAGCCAGAGGAGCCGGCCCGGCACCATCGCGTCCTCGTCGACGCGGTAGGCGGCCGAGACGCGGTGGTAGCCGTCGGCCACCACCAGGAACTCCCGCAGGCCGCCGATGGCCAGGATGGGGGATAAGGGTCTGCCCGCCTTGACCTTCTGGCCCTTCTCGGCAACCTCAGCGCTCTGCTTGGGCTTGAGCGGGGGAAGCCCGGCCGCGCGCAGGATGTCCTTGGCTGCCCACTCTTGCCGGGGTGCGCTGCGCAGGCGGGCGATCACCCCGGCCACAGACGCCGGGGCAACCACCATGCTCAGAAAGCTGTGGGCGGCCTCGTAGTCCTTGTCCTCGGGATCGTCGAGCCAGCGGATCGCGGGTGTCCTGGCCATCTGAGGAGTCTACGTCGGTACCCTCGGCGGTAGCGACCATGGCCCAACCCGACCCCAGTGCCTGGAGTGGACGAACGGTAACCGTCACCGGTGGTGCCGGCTTCCTCGGACGCGTGCTGGTCGGCGATCTCGAGGCGCTCGGCGCCGACGTCCGCGTGGTCCGCTCCTCGGAGCTGGACCTGCGCGATCCCCAGGCCACCCGCACGGCCGTCGAGAGCGCCGACACCGTCTTTCACCTTGCCGCTCGGGTTGGCGGGATCGGGTTCAATCGGCGCAACCCGGCGCCCCTGGCCCACGACAACCTGATCATGGCCGCCAACATCTTCGAGCAGTCCCGTCTCGCGGGTGTCGGGAAGCTGGTGGCCGCCTGCAGCGTGTGCGCCTACCCGAAGTTCACGCCAGTCCCGTTCTCTGAGGATGACATCTGGGATGGATACCCCGAGGAGTCCAACGCGCCGTACGGCCTGGCCAAGAAGATGCTCATCGTCCTCTCAGATGCCTACCGCCGCCAGTACGGCTTTGACTCCTGCGCGCCGGTGATGGCCAACCTCTACGGGCCCGGGGACAACATCGACCTCGAGGACTCACACGTGATCGCCGCGCTGATCCGCAAGTTCCTCGAGGCCACGAGCAAAGGCGACGGCCAGGTCACCGTGTGGGGCACCGGCAATCCGTCGCGCGAGTTTCTCTACGTCGATGATGCCGCGCGGGCAATGATCCTCTCCGCCGAACGCCTGGACTCCTCGCAGCCGATCAACATCGGGACCGGCATGGAGACAAGCATCCGTGATGTCGCCGCCATGATCCAGGACATCACCGGCTTCGAGGGCGAGATCGTGTGGGACGCCTCCCGGCCCGACGGCCAGCCGACGCGCTACCTCGATGTCTCCCGCGCGCGGGAGGCCATCGGCTTCGAGGCCGAGATGCCGCTCGCCGAGGGCCTCAGGCGGACGGTGGAGAGCTTCGTGGCCCAGCAGGCGAATCTCACGCGCTGAGTCCGGCCGGCGAGCTGGCCCGAGGCCCCCCAGGATCAGCTGGCGCGGCCACCCACAGGTGACCGCGCCGCTGAAGAGGTCCCCGCTCAGGGGACCTGGAACCTGATCAGCCCTTGATGAGCGGCTTGACCGCGGCCAGGACCGCCGACTTACCCAGCGGCTTGTCAAACGCCGCGATCGTCGGGAACTTGCCGGCTGCGTTGCGGATCGCGGCGGCGTGACGCCCCTCGATCTGCACGATGCTGCCCGCGGCGGCCAGGACCGCCGTGCTCTGGATGGAGGGCGCGGCGCCGTTGTAGGCGCTGACCCCTGTGTCCTCGAGCGTGACGGCGAGCTTGAGGAAGCTCGCCTCGTCGGTGATCGGGAAGGAGAACTTCGGCGACTTGACCGGCGTCGCTCCCGCTCCCGAGATGGCCTTGGTCAGGGCGGCCACGTGCTGGGCCTCCTGGGCGCCGAACGCCTTGGCCAGCTTCATGGTCTTGGCGCTGAGCCCCAGGGTCTGCGCCTTCTTGTAGAAGGCCGTCTCCAGGTACTCCAGGGTGAGGGCGAAGTTGAGGATGTCGGCATCCCCACCACCGCCCGCGGCCAGGGCCTCGGACACGAAGGGCCCGACCGTGCTGGCGCCGAAGACGGCGCCCGCGGCCAGTGCCCCGCGGACGATGAACGCCCCACGGGTCGTGCCGTGGACCTCGATGCCGGCGAGCTCAGGCTGCGCCAGCTCTGAATCGGTGCTCATGGTGATCTCCTGTCTGGCGGCCATGATCAGCCGACGATGAAGGGCTTGACCTTGGGCAGGACCTCTTCCATCGTCGCCGGCTTGGCGAACGCGCCATCAGGCGTGACCGACTTGCCGACCAGGGTGTTGAGGAACGCCGCGTGGCGAGCCTCGACCGTGTGGATGGAGAGTGCCGCGGCGAGGATCTGCTTGCTCTGGATGTTGCCCGCCTGACCGAGGTAGGCAGCGGCGCCGAGGTTCTCGACGGTCGCGGCCAGCTTGGCCACGCTGCTGGCCGAGGTCAGGGGGAACTTGGTCATGGGCTTGGCCGCGGGTGTGCCGCCGAGCTGCTTGACCGCCGCGGTGAGCGCGGAGACGTGCTCCTGCTCGTTGTGGCCGATCTTCTTCAGCGCCGAGAGCTGCGCCCCCTTGAACAGGCCGCTGGCCGCGACCTTGGCGTAGAAGTCCGCCTCGATGTACTCCAGGGTCAGGGCGTAGTTGACGATCTTGATGTCGCCCATGGCTCCACCACCACCGGACGGTGACGTCGGCGTGCTGGCGGCCGGCGGGGGGCTGGAGCTCGCAGTCGAGCTCGAGCTCTTGCTGGAGCCGCAGGCGGCCAGGAAGACGCTGAACGCGCTGGCCCCTCCGGCGGTGCCCATCATCTTCAGGAATCGCTTCCGTGACGACGGGTCGTTGGCGAGCTCAGCCATCGCGCCGCTGGGGGCGAGGCCCTGCTCGTCAGGGGTTCGGTCGGGCATACGCCCTCCTCCAGTTGGATGCAGTGCCGCCGCCCCGGTCCGGGTGCGAGGCAGCCGCGTTTTTCGGCTCCGCTGGCTTCCCCCCCCCTCGCGAGGGCTGGAGCACCGCTGAAAACCGCTGTTGTGAACGACTGTATTGGTTAACGGAGGCGAGAACCCTGCGGATCACCCGGACGCCGCGACTCGGTCCGAAACGCCGTCGATCCGGCCGCGCGCGAGTAGCGTAGCCAAACGCGGCCGGCGAGTGCGCTGCCGGCGCTGGTTTTCGTCGGGGCGTATCGACGCTGCGGGCTCGGCGCGAGCCGGTTGGCGGTTGGCGGCGACGCGTCCTATCCGCGCTGGGCCGGCTCGAGCCCCGGGCCGCCCGCCGCCAGCTCGCCGAGCAGCTCCCAGGCCACCTCGACGGCGTCGGCCACCGTGCCGTAGTGGAGGTTCTCCGGGGTATCGGTCATCTGGTGGTACTCGGTAAGGGCCTTGGCCCAGTCCGTCGAGGACAGGGCCGCCGTCGGGTAGCGCGCCCGACTGGGGATGATCGCGTCGAGGCTGAAGCGGGCGCGCATCCCCCGCCGCAGCGTGACCCCGGCGCGCTCGGCGGCGCCGGCCAACCGGTCGCGGAAGGTCCGGTCCCAGTAGTCCTCCATGATCACCGGGCCCTCGCCCTCGACGAGGATGAGCCTGGGCGAGCCGACCGTGTCCAGGCACAGCACCCACGTCTGATCCCGATCGAGGGTCGGCAGATGCCGGGCGCAGAAGCTGTGGATGCCGCCCTGGAGCACCTCCTCGGCGCCGCAGGAGACCAGCAGCACCCGCAGGCCGGGCCGTGGCTCACGCCGCAGCCGCTCGGCCAGGGCGACGAGGACGGCGACGGCCGAGAGGTTGTCGTTGGCCCCCGGGACGGTCGGGCTGCGCGCGATGTCGGCCCCCAGGGCGGCGGCGCCCAGCGACCCGGCCAGTCCGGCGGCGGCCAATCCGCGCGAGCGCCGCGCGGCGCCCGCCACGACCAGCAGGGGCGCGGCGATGACCGGCCACCAGAGGGGCAGCGAGGTGTCCATGCGCTCGAGGATCCCGGGGAAGCGCTCGCCGAGCCAGTGGTGGAGTCTCTGGTCGAAGACCTGGCCCGTCTGCGCCGCGTCGTGGTGGGCCAGCACGACGAGGGTCCGCTGCGCGGCGGGGGGGCCGGCCTCGGCCACCACGTTCTGCGTCGCCTGGGGGCGGCCGATCAGCCGTCGCCACGCCCGCGTGCCGTTCTGGACGTCGTCGGCCACCCCCGCCGCGGTGGTCACCCCGATGGCGGCGGCGAGCCAGCGGGCTCGTCCGGTCAGGGCCACCAGCCCAGCGCCGGCACTGGCCAGGCCCAGGGGGATCAGCGGCCGGGCATAGCCGTCGAGGAACTCGGCCTCCTCGACCACGCACCGGCATCCCGCGGCGGCGAGGCGCTCGGAGATCCAGTCGGCCGCCTCGCGCTCGCCCGGGGACCCGGGTGCCCGTTCCAGGACGGCCAGCGCCTCGACCACCTCGCGCAGGACGGTCTGGTCGGCCCGAGAGCCTGGCCGGGGAGTGATTGGCTCAGCGCAGCCGTGAGGGCGCCGGGCCGGTGCTACGTAGCCGTCTGCGCTCAGCGTTTCCTCCGACGGTGGGTGGATCGAGCCGCACCAGCCTAGGCGATCGGACCTCGGGCGGGCACCCTCCGCGCCGGAGGTCTAGATTCCGTCCCTGCGTGCCGGCCAAGACGCCCTCCCGGCGCGCCCGACCCGAGGAGACCCCATGCCCGCCCTACCCCTGCGCCTCGCGCCCCTTGCCGTCGGCGGCCTGCTCGCCGCGGGCTGCGGGACGACGACGATCGACCACGGCAAGGCTGAAGCCCTGATCCACCAGGCGATCACCGCCTCCCCCGGGGCTCAGCAGCCCACGTCGGTGCACTGCCCGTCCGGCGTCACCGCCCGGGCCGGCGCGACGCTCACCTGCGACATCGTCTACGGCGACGGGACAAAGGGCACCGTCACCGAGCACATCCGCGACTCCCAGGGCCACATCCAGGTCGGTGCCGGCGACCTGCACCTCCAGACCACCGGGGCTGCCTCGGGCGGGGCGGGGACCGGCAAGTAGGGCGTCCCTCGGCCCGGGCGCGAGCCGTCCGGCCGACCTCGCAGGATCCACGGCTCGATGTCCGTGGCCCACGCGTCCAGCCCCGCCTCCCGGAGTCCGTCCAGCCGCTGGGTCCCCCCGGCCCTGCGTCCGTGGCAGACGCGCGCCCTGGGCGCGCTGGAGGGCTGGACTGACGGTCCGTTTCTGATCTCGGCGGCTCCCGGGGCGGGTAAGACCCGCCCGGCCCTCGAGCTGGCCCGGACGCTCCTGCGCGCCGGGAGTGTGCGGTCGGTCCTGGTCGCCTGTCCAACCACGCCGCTGACCCGCCAGTGGGCGGCGGCCGCCGGGCGCCTCGGGCTCGACCTGCTGCCGGATGCCCCCGCCGCCCGGGTGCCGGCCGACTTCGACGGGGTGGCGGTGACCTACGCGCGGCTGGCCTCGGCCCCCCGGCGCTGGGCGCGCCAGGTTGGTCCGGACACGCTGGTCATCGCCGACGAGACCCACCACCTCGGTCAGGAGCTGGCCTGGGGTGAGGCCTTCGCCACCGCCATGGCCGCCGCGCGGCGATGGCTGCTGCTCTCGGGCACGCCGTTTCGCTCCGATGCCGCGCCGATTCCGGGTGTCACCTACGACAGCGACGGCGTGGCCGAGCCGGACGTGGCCTACTCCTATGCCGAGGCGGTGGGTGACGGGGTCTGCCGCCCCGTCACCTTCGTCACCTACGACGGGGCGCTATCCTGGCGCAGCGGCGACGAGGAGATCGAGTCCTCATTTCACGCGGTGCTCACCGCCCGCGAGGCTGGTCGGCGTTACCGCACGGCCATCTCACCCGAGCTGCCCGACGGCCTGCCCCGCATCCTGCGCGAGGCCCACGGCCAGCTCGGGTCGCTCCGCGCCGGACCCCACCCCGACGCCGGCGGCCTGGTGGTCGCGGCCGACTCGGTCCACGCTCGCCAGCTCGCCACCCTGCTCCGCGAGGTCACCGGACGCCCGCCGGTCGTCGTCCTGCACACCGAGTCGCGGGCGGCCGAGCGCCTCGCCGGCTTCTCCGCCTCGCGCGACCCGTGGATCGTCGCGGTCAACATGGTCTCCGAGGGCGTTGACATCCCGCGCCTGCGTGTCGGGGTCTACGCCACCGCGGCCAAGACGCCGCTGGTCTTCCGCCAGATCGTCGGTCGCTTCGTCCGCACCCTGCCTGGGCGCGCGCCCGAGCCGAGCTGGCTGTATCTCCCGGCCGATCCGGTGCTCCGCCGCCACGCCGCCGAGATCGAGACCGAGCTGGCGCCGCTGCGGCGGCGCGAGGAGGAGGACGTCCTCGGCTTCGACGAGGATGACGGTCCGGTCGAGATCGAGCGCCGGGCGCCGGTGGAGTTCGTCCCCCTGGCTGCTGACGTCGCCCCGCAGATGGCGCTGTTCGGCGGGGGCGCCAGAGCGGCGGCTGCCGCGATCGCCACGCCCGGTCTGACCCACGCTGGCCCGCGCTCCAGCGAAGCGGCGCCAGCCGAAACGCCCCCGGAGCCCTCGGCCTTCGAGCGCCGGGCCCGGCTCCGCGACCAGCGCCGGCGCCTGGTTGCCGATCTCAGCCGGCGCGACCGCCGCAGCCACCGCGAGATCAACGCCTGGGTCAACAACCGTGTCGGCGTGGGCCGAGTGAATGACGCGACGATCCAGCAGCTCGAGCGCTCGGTGGAGGTGCTGTTGCGGAGGTTGACTGGCCGCCCCTGAGGCCGGGCCACCGTTTGCGCTGGCTCTCCCCGGGTTATCGGGCCGTCGTGGGCGTCGCCGTCGAGAGCGATCGAATCTCCGCGGCGGCCCGGGCTGTCCACGAGCTCGGTGCGGCGGCATTGTTGGGTGGAAATCTGTTCGCCCGGGTCGGGATGCACCCGGCGCTGGCCCACATCTCGAACCCCCGCGAGCGCGGGGCGGTGGTCAACGCCGCCTGGCGGCGGTACGGCACGGTCAACTCGCTCGCGCTCGCCGCGGTGGTGGGCGGCTGGCTGGGCGCCCGGTCCGACGAGACGTCCGACGCGCGACTCTCGGGTCGGGAGCGCAAGCTCGCGCGGTTCAAGGACGTGACAGTTGCCGCCGTGGCCCTCACCGGGGTAGCCTCCGCCATCAACGGGGTCCGCTTCGCGCGGATGGAGCCCGACGGCCGGGTCGCGCTCGACGACGGGAGCACCCCGGCCGAGCAGACGCCGAAGCGCCAGGCCCGAGCCAAGCGCGTCCTGGACGCCTTGGGCGGTGCCCATCTGGCCGCCGCCGCGACGCTGGTGGCCACCAACGCCTCGCTGTCCCAGGCCAACTTCCGCCGACCGCCCCTGCGGCGGGTGCTTCGCCGACGCCATTAGGTGGTGCTTTGAGCCCGAAGCCCGTGCGGCCACGGTTAACCGGAGACGGCCCGGTCAAGGCCCCCTTGAGGAGCGCGGATATGGCTGCCGTCGACTACCGCGGCCGACCAGTCGATCGCCCCCGCTACGTTGAGTCGCTCGAGCAGCACTGATGTACTAAGAGCCCATGGTCACCGCGGGCGCACGAGCCAGGGCCCCTTCGCCCGGTAGCGTGGCTGTCGGTGCTCGAGCCCAGCTTCGACAACGACGTCGACCACTTCCGGGGAGCGACACGGCCCGGGGTCGCGCTCTTCGTCCTGGGCGACTACGAATGCCCCTACACCCGGATGGCCGTGTCGGTCGTCAACGGGCTCGAGCGCGAGCTCGTTGGAGAGCTCCGCTGGGTCTTTCGCCACTTCCCCTTGGTCGAGAAGCATCCCCACGCCCTCGACGCGGCCCGCGCCGCCGAGGCGGCGGCGCTGCAGGACGCGTTCTGGCCCATGCACGATCGACTGCTGGGCCATCAGCACGAGCTGGAGAATCCTGCCCTGCGCCGCCATGCCGAGGCGCTGGGGCTCGACGTCGGGCGCTTCGACGCCGACCGGATGGGGGAGGTGACGCTGCGCCGGGTGGCGCGCGACCTCGCGGGCGGCGAGCGGGTGGGCGTGAGCGGGACCCCGAGCTTCTTCGTCGACGGGGAGCGCTGGGACGGGGACTATCGTCAGGGCGAGTTGGAGGCGGCGCTGCGGGAGCGGCTGGGCTAGTGACCGCGGGTGGGCGCGCCGACGGCGGTCGCCCATCTGGTTGGGCGTTGGGGTGACCCGAGGCTCCCGGCCTGCCACCCTGTCGGGCGCAATCAGGGCGGTTGGCTCAGCTGGTCAGAGCGCCTGCTTTACACGCAGGAGGTCCCCGGTTCGAGTCCGGGACCGCCCATGGGGAGAAGTGGCTGGAAATCGGCTACTTCCTGATTTGTGCCAGTGCACCAAACGCGCATTGGGTACCACGATTGGGTACCAAACGGGCTTCGGGCGAGTTCGTCCCGGCCACGCCTATGGCGCGAGGCGGAGCCGTGGAGGCGGATCTGCAGCACTCTGAGCGTCGCGCGACGACGCGTCGCTTTACAAGAGCTCTCCGGGGCGAGAAGCGGGCTTGCGCGAGCAGGCACGAGGAGCCCGAAACTGGCTCTGGCGCGGGAAATGTGCCGATTATGCTTCTGCGCGTGTCCGCCGGCTTCTGCGCGTTTTTTCGAGCTGGTGGACCCGTGGTGGACCTGCGGGATCGTGCTCGCGGGTCGAGGCCGAGGGTGCGAAGGGTATCGGCGGACCGCTCCTTGCCGCGGTGGTTCGGGGCGATCGTGGACTGGCCAGAGCCGTGAGGGGCGTCAGAAGTGAACGCAGACTTCGTCGCCGACAACCTCGCGGCGGAACTCGTGCCCGGTCAGGAGTACCGCGAAGCGGTCAAGACCCGATCTGGACCATCGAGCGCTGCCCGCCCTTGAGCGACCTGAATGAGACCGAGCCGACGCGCTGCGGGTCGCTCGATCCTACGTCGGCGGTTCGGTCCCTCGCGCGCCGGCGCTCGACGCCACCGGGCGGTCTACAAGCTGGCTCGCCGTCTCCACGATCCGCTGCCCACCGTGCGGCTCAGCGAAAGACGGATCCGCTTCGCGCTCGGCGAGATCGAGGAATGGGCCGCCCGCCAACGCCGACGGGTCAAGCGGTAGACCTGAGTCCGCCGGGTCAGGTTGACTACCCGCGTGGGCAAGCGGAAGGGTAACCAGCGCGAGACGGAGTTCCTCCCTCTCTCTTTGGAGAACATCGTCCGACTCCTCGACGAAGTCAACGACGACCCCGCCTACCGCAGGCGTCTCATCGCGGACCTCAAGTTTCGGCAGGCACGCAATGTCCAGAAGCGCAAGGGACACAAGCGGGGCCGTTGACGTCTCGCAACCCCGGAGTACCATCGAACCTGCAATGGCCCAGCACGGCGGCAAGTACCGGTGGCGCACCCAGCTTCGCGGCAACCTGCCGTGGGCGCTGACGAGGCTCGTCGCCAAGGGCCCAGACTGCGGCGCCCACGACTGGTACAACGCCGACGACCAAGTAGACGAGTGCTACCACTGCCGCGCGACTCGCCCCCACGATCTCGCCGACCTCCAGGCCACCCGCCGCGCCCGACAGGAGGATGAGCACGAGCGTGTCACCAGCCCTCCGCATCATTCCGCCGTCGTCTAGAAGTCCCCGCTGGGACTCGGGTGCCGCGTGAGTTGCTGCGACGATCGGGTGTCGTGACCATGTCTCCCGATCCGATTCTCGATGTAGTCGAGCTCCGCACAGACTCGGGCTGGCCCGCTGGGACGGTCGGCACGATCGTCGAGGCTGACGACACGGTCGCGCTCGTCGAGGTCGTCGACGAGCGCGGGCACCCCGTGGACTTCGTATGCCTGGCCCACGACGTGCTTGCTCCAGCGCGTGATCTGTCCGAGCATAGTAAGCCCGACCTTCCGTCACTCTGGCGTCTAGGTCGCTGGTAGCTCGGCCGCCTCGGCCGGCGACTCTGGCGTGGGGGAGATCTTCGGCGACGACATGGCCGCCACCGCCATGATCGACCGGCTGATCCACCACTCCGAAATCCGCAGCCTCAAGGGCGACAGCTACCGGCTGCGCGGCAAAGACCTCGACGCCCGCCCTTTCTCCTTGCCAGGTGAGCCGACCTAACGCCGACACGCGCTGTTCCGTTGGGACAATCCAGTTATGGTCACCGCTGCCGAGGCCCGAGAAATCGCAGAGAGCCGCATCGGCGCCCTCCGCGAGCACCGTCCTAGTCGAGCTCGAGGTGCCGAATGGCTGGGCGTTCCACGTTGTCTCGCGAGTACGTCGAGACCGGCAGGTTCTCTTCCCAGTTGGTCGGCGGGCGGACCTACCTGGTGCTTCGATCGAGCGGCTCCGCGCGGGAATTCCCGAGCCACCCCGACGGCTACCGGCCCTTCTACGCAGCCGCCGGGCTACCAGAGCCGACGGACTAGCCACCGCACCCGGTCGCGTCGCCCCCCTCGCGTGGCGCGCCGGCGGCATTTCGCTCCGCTCGCCTACGGCTGGCTGCGCAAAACGCCGCCGCAGCTTCAAGCCTCAAGTGGCCTGGTTTTCAACCGGCGCGAGTGGTCCACTCTTGGACCGGCCTTGACAGTCTCGATGGAGCGGCGGATCGCTGGAATCAAACGCTTCACGGTCGGGTGGACGGCGTACTACTGCGTCGCCGACTCCCCGTATCGCTTCGAGCGGTTCGACAAGTGGCTCAGACGGCGATTGCGGCAGGTCCGCTGGAAGGAATGAAGCTCGCCCCCACCCGGGAGCGAAACCTGCGCTCGCTCGGAGTCCAAGCGCACATGGCCCATCAGTGGGCTCACGCACGCAAGGGCTACTGGCGTGTCGCACGCTCGCCAGTCCTCCAGCGAGCCCTGCCCAACGCCTACTGGACTGACCGGGGCCTCAAAGGATTCACCGACCCCTACCACCGCCTCCGGGGCGCGACGCGAACCGCCGGATGCGGACCCGCATGTCCAGTGGTGTGGGAGGCGCCGGGGTGAGCCCGGCGCCTACCCAATTCTCTGCTGATCCGAGCGGTCGGGTACGCGGGGTCGGGAAGACCGTGCTGCTCAAAGAGTTCGAGCGGATGGCCAAGCGCGAGGGCTGGGTGGTCGTGCGCCGGGACCTCAACAACCAGACGTACGCGTGCTCCTGGGCTTGCTGGGCAGGACTGCCCCCTGACGAAAGCTACTGGACCTCGAAGCCGGTGAGATCCTTCGGCTCCTCCTGTGCCACGTCTACCCGCTCGACCGTGGCGCCAGAGGGTCCGGCGTTGCAGAAGCCCACCAGTCGGTCCACGGCAGCGGCGGACCCCTCGAACACCGCCTCGACCGTCCCGTCAGGCCGGTTGCGCACCCAACCCGCGAGGCCGGCAGCGACCGCCTCAGCACGCGTTGTCTCGCGAAACCAGACGCCCTGCACCTCACCATGGATGACGACCCGACAGCGAACCAGACTGGCGCCCACTCTGCCGACGTACCCCATACGCTCCTGTTCTGCGCGAGGGCACCCGTCGACGACGCCGACGCAGCCCGCTGGCGCGGCCCCGAAGCGGCGGGTGCTGGTTCCCGCGGTCCGGTTGGGTACTGAAGCCGCCGTACGTGTGAACCCGACTCTGGAATCGGCTTTCCTACGCGGAGCTGACCAATGACCTCAGGGGGGTATCTATCTAACTCAGGTTGGCCCCGTTCGGCCGCGCGATTTCTGGTCAAGCGAGAAGCCACGAGCGGCTCCAGGAGCGGCTATCCGACCGTCAGATGCGTTCTCTGGCCCTCTTCCCTACGGCGGCCCCAGGGCGGCCCCTACGCGAACTCGTTGGGGCGCTGCCTGAGTTAGATGGATACCCCAGTGACCTCATAACCGCTGCTGTACACGCAGGAGGTCCCCGCTCGAGTCCGGGACCGCCCATAGGAGGGAACCGTTGGCCCACCAATCAGGACAGCGGGTTCTCCCATCGCAGTTCGCGGAACCGCGCGAAGTCGGTGTCGGTGGAGTAGAGCGTGAGGCCGTGCTCGACGGCCAGCGCAGCGAGCATCGCGTCGGGAACAAGATTGCCACGGACATCGTGGGTTGTCATGAGCTCGCCGAGAACGCGGCCATGCTCTGGTCCCGGTGCAGGGACCCAGGCGACCGGCGCGGCGAGCCAGTCGGTGGCGCGCTCCCAGGCGGTGGCCGGAGAGAGCGGGTGCTCGAAGGCGCGCGGGTGCGTCGCGATCCGCAGAAACGCGCCGAGGCTCTGCCACGGCAGCCCGACGCGGCGCGATCCGTTGAGCTGCTCGGTCAGCCATTCGGCGGCCGCCTCATGTTGTCCTGCGCTCTTGTGGACGGCGTAGAGGAGCAGGTTGGCATCGAGCAGCATCAGCGAGCGGCGGGCCCGTCAAGCGTCTCGATGGCGTCGGCGACGTTGGAGAAGTCGATTCCGCGGCCGAGGTCGTGCGCCTTCTGGCGAAACCGAGCCGCACTCTGCTGCTTGGTCAGGCCGGCGCGGACGAGCTCGTTGACGGCGTCGCTGAGGCCGATGGAGCGCTGGCGCCGGAGCTTCTCGACGGCGGCGGCGACATCGTCGGCCAGGGTCAGAGTCGTGCGCACTCCGCCATGGTAGCGCATCAAGATGCACCGGATAGGGCATTGGGATGCGGGCCTTTCGCTCAGGATCCACGGCACGTCAGCGCGAGCCCTTGTCGCCCTGGAGCTCACGATCCAAAGGCGCGCTCGGCGCTCCCGCCGAGGCTTCAGATCACCGGCTCGACAGGCTCCGGGCTGCGCCCTGGCGAGGAGTCAGGTCCCCGTTGGCCACCTTGTAGGCGATGGTGGCAATGGAGCCGTCGCCACCATCACGCGTGCGGGTGGCGGCCTGCCCCGAGGTGACGCCAAGCTCGGCCAACGCGCGCGCGGCCTCGGCATCGAAGCAGCGCGCCTCCAGCCATCTCGCCGTGCTCTCGTCGTCAAAACCGGCGTCCGTCCACGCCCGCGCGGCGATCTCAGCGGCGTCACCGCGATCGGCGAACTCGCCGTAGCGCCGAATGGTCTCGGCGCTGGTCCTCGCTGCTGGCTCGTATATCTCCATGCCGCCGTTCTCCCGCTCCGCTTATCACCGTCCGTTATACCCGCTCCGAGCTCGAGCCTCGGTAGCTCATCGCGCGGGTGGGCTCGCGGGTCAAGCCGAGAAGTCTGGGGTCGCATCGCGGGCGCGGGTCGCCCGACCCTTGGGCTCCTCCCAGTCCTCCTGGCGGCCCAGGGCGGTCAGGTCGAGGAAGTAGTACGAGCCGCCGGTCATCTCGGCGCCCCGGCCGTAGGTGGAGTAGGCGTGAAAGACGCGGTCGCCGTCACGCAGGAAGTAGCTGGAGCCCGGCTCCTCGATGGGCTGCTCGCCCTCGAGGTAGTAGGCGGTGCCCGCCTGCTCGTGCTCGGCCCTCGTCCGGTAGTTGTACTCAAGTGGGGCGACCGATTCGTCCAGCGTGACGTGGAAGTCGTAGTTGAAGTCGCTGCCGTAGGGCCACATCTCGCCGCTCGAGTTCGCGCTGTCGCTGGCCATCACGCTCGCGGCGATCGCCGCACTGGTCGCGGGTGCTGCGTCCGTCTACGAGCGCACGATCCTGCGCACCGGGGCCCCGCTGCGTCTGCGTCAGGTGCTGCGCGGCCAGGCGGGGTAGGGGTGCGGCTCCACCGGTAACCGCCTCTGGTCGGTCCGGCCCGCCAGCCTTCCGGGAAGGCCTCGTGGCTACCGCTGGTCTGAACCCCGCCGCCCCGGACCGGCGGTGAACATCTCGGGTGGGCGCCCGTCGATCTCCACCGGCAGCCCGGCAAGCGACGAGCGTTCTCATTAGCCGCGCAGCAGCGAGAACGGGTACACGTCCCGCGGCTGGTCAGCATGCCGGTAAAACGCCCGCGCGGCATCGTCGCCGCCGTGCTCATCCTGCCGCTCGCCGCCATCATCCTCCCGGGTGGCATCGACCTCTCCCACGCCTCGTGGCTGCCCTGGGCCGGGATCCTGGTCCTCGGCGCATTCACGGCTGGCGCCATGGGCCTGGTGCTGGGCACGGCGGTTCCGGCGAACCGGATCAGCGTGGCGTTCGCCATCGTCCTCACCCCGCTCATCTTCACCGGCGCTACGTTCTATTCGTGGCAGAGCCTGGGACACCTGCAGTGGTTTCAGGTGCTCACGCTGCTCAATCCGATCACCTACGTCAGCGAGGGGATGCGCGGGACCCTGAGCGCCCTGCCCCATCTGGGCGGCGGCTGGATCGCGGTGGGACCCGTTGTCTCCCTCGTGCTCTTCGGGGCCCTGGGCACCCTGGGGTTCGTGCGCCGCGCTGTCGACTGAGCCCCCGCCTCCCGGCGACGGCGGGCTGAGGCCCCGACGACGGCCGGGATCGATTACGCTCGACCGGTGTTCAGACGACGACGCCTGACCCGCGCCGCCCTCGTCCTCGCCACCCTAGTGGCCGCCGGCTGCGGCGGATCCTCGACCAAGACGGTCACCGTAACCAGGACCCCCGCTGGGTCATCGAGTGCTACCTCGAAGCCGACGAACCAGGGGGCGCCCGCCACGACCTCCTCGCCGGCGACCCCCCCGCCCGCCTCGTCGAGCCCGCCCCTGCACCTGACCACCTTCCAGGCCCCGTCGACCAACATCGGCTGTGTGCTTGCGGGCGGCACCGCCCGCTGTGACATCCGTAGCCGCAGCTGGTCCCCACCGGCGCGGCCGGCGAGCTGTCCGAGCGTGGTCGACTTCGGTCAGGGCGTCGAGGTGGGCAAGAGCGGATCGGCGGCCTTCGTCTGCGCCGGCGACACCGCCCTGAATCCCGGCGGCTCGGTTCTCGCCTACGGCCAGGACAGTCGGGTCGGGCCCTTCCTCTGTCAGAGCCGGACAAGTGGATTGACCTGTATGAACACCAACACCGGCCACGGCTTCACCCTCTCGCTGCAGCGCTACAGCCTGTCCTGAGCGGTGTCGTCCGGGGCCCGTCGGGCCCCGGACGCGGCACCCGCTCAGCCCGCCGTGTTGTTGTCGGCCAGGGTGCAGAAGGTGTCGCCGAGCTGACCGAGCCCGCGCTGGGCGATGACGCTCAGGTGAACGCGGTTGAGGTCGACTACCAGTCCGAGCAGGGTGAGGTTGAGCGGCCCGACGATCAGGTCGAGCACCTGGCAGCGGCCGGTCGCCGCCGTGGTGGCCTGGGAGGTCAAGCCGGCGGTGAAGCCGACGGCATGGCCGCCGCCCCGGCGGACCGCCGCGTTGATGGCCCGCAGGTCGGCCACCCGGGCCACCTTGGCTCGGGCCAACCGGCAGAAGAGCACGCCCAGGGTGCCGCCGCGCGGACTGCCGGTGATGTCCAGGTTGACCCGGTCGAGGTGAGCGGTCAGCCCGAGGAGCTGGAGGTTGAGCTGGTCGAGGAAGAGATGCAGGACGCGGCAGCCCCCTCCGGTGCTCGCGGTCAGCGCCACGGGCTGGTGGATGGTGGTCGTGTGCCCGGCCTGATCGGAGAGCGTCGCCGTCACCAGCCCGGAAGCGCGCAGCGAGCGGCCGGCGTGGGCGAAGTGCAGAACCTCGACGCCGACGACCAGCCGGCCGCGGTGCGCGGACGCAGGCGCAGGCGCAGGCGCAGGCGCAGGCGCAGGCGCAGGCGCCGCGGCATCGCCGGCGACGGGCACCAGGGCCAGGGTGACGAGCCCCACGGTGAGGGCGACAACGACGACGGCGGAGCGCAAGCCGGGCATGGGCCTCCAGATCTCAGGGGAAGAAGCCTCCGCCGTACCCCGAGTGCCGGGCGCCCAAACGGGGGGCGGTCCCCAGCGCGCTCTTCGCCTACGGACCCTGCACGTACACCGGTTGACCCTGCAGCAGCGCCCCGGTGTCGGCCAGGGTCTGCGGCGGAGGGCGGAAGACGTCGACGTGGTTGCCGATGATCGCTCCGCCGGTGTCGTCGGCCTCGAACCAGCCGCCGTTGATGCGCCGGTAGGCCGGGATGTAGACGTGGCTGCCGAAGGGGATGACCCGCGGGTCGACGGCCAGGCTGCGGTAGTAGCTCAACGGCTGGGAGGGTCCGGGCGCGAACGAGTAGGGCGGATGGACGTCCACCACGTGGTAGAAGAGCCCGTCGAGCCCGATCCCGTCGCCTTCCAGCACGACGCCTCTCGGCCCGTACAGCCAGTCCTGGCGGTGGGCGGTGCTCAGCCCGGGGGCCATTACGAACGGGCCGGAGAACAGCGACTCGGGGATCGGGTAGTACTCGGTGACCTCGAAGTTCGAGAGCCAGCGTCCCGGCCCGCCGCTGGCCGGGGGCGGGGGTGCGTTGATGCGGTCGATGGTCGGCGCGGCCAGCGACAGCGTGCTTGGCGCCTGACCGAGGCCGCGCTTGGCGTGGGGGGAGATGGTCACCGGCGCATTGGTCTGGTCGGCGGCCTGGGTGGCGGCGAGCAGATCGGCGCTGATCCCGGGCTGATCGGAGGTGATCACCACCTGGGCCGTCTGGGAGAGCAGGCCGGGCTTCAGGGCGACCACGTCAAAGGTGTTGGCCCCCGGGCCCAGGTCCACCCGGGCGCTGATGTGTCCCGCCTGGACGCGGGCGGCCAGGGTGCGAAAGCCGTGCGTCGCGCTCGTCTGCGGCTCGAGCAGCACCGCGGCGTTGGGCGGGTCGACGAGTCCGGTGATCCGCGCGCTGTGGCCCCTGGCCGGGTAGCTGACCACCGGCGCATAGGACGGGCCGACGCCGGGCAGGGTCATCCGCAGGGTGATGGCTCCGGCCCCGACGGGAGCGCCGGCGTTGGGGGAGGCGCCCGGCGTCGGGGAGGGGGGGAGGAAGTCTCGGTGACTCCCGGAGCCGCACCCGGTCCCCAGCGCGGCCACGCCCCCCAGCACGGCGAGGGCGACTCCGGCCCGCCGCCGGGCCGTCCCTCGAGGGCGGGTGGCGCGGCGGCGGTGGTCGGGCACGCGCGTCATCGGGGGTCGGCGACCATACCCCACGCGCGCCGGCGGCTCGCTGGTCGCTCCGGGCTGCGGCGTGGTGGCTCAGCGGATCGAGAAGGCGGTGACCCGGTTACCGCCCGGGGCGATAACCAGCCCGGCCGAGGCAGCCACGCTGGCGAAGTGGTTGGGCCGCCCGATGCCCGCGGCGAACCGCTGGCGCCCGCTGGCCCGATCCAGGGCGACCAGGCGGCCGGCGTCGAGGTCGACGGTCCAAACTGCGCCCCCGGCGATGATCGGGGGCCCGGCGTCGAAGCCCGGGCCCGTCCAGGCGACGGCCGGACGATCGCCGCTGACTCGGACGGCATGGACCCCGTCGGTGCAGGGGACGTAGATCAGCCCGGCGTCGACGGCGAGCCCGCCGTAGGCGCCCCCACAGACCCGGGTTGAGCCGCGCTGACCGCCCACGCCGCCGAGATTTGTCGTATCGAGCAGGTAGCCCATTCCCGTCTTGTCGGCGACGAAGGCGCGGCCGCCAGCCAGCAGCGACGGCCCGACCGAGCCCAGGTCGGCGTCACTCGCGCTCTCGGCCACGGTGCCAGACGTGGTGAAGTAGCCCCGCTCGCCCAGGTCGGGCGACAGGCGGATGACGCTGTTGCCGTGATCGGGCTGGGAGGTCGAGCTGCCGTTGCCCGTGGCCACGAAGATGTCGCCGGCCGGATCGACCGCCGGGCCCGACGGGGCCCAGATCCCCGCCTCCCGGCCGGCCGGGACGCGGTAGCTGCGCAGGCCGGCGCCGCGCGTCGCCGTCACCGACACGACGCGGCCGTGGTAGTCGCCGCAGTCGCCGAACAACCCGCCGTAGGGGATGATCACCCGGCCGTGACTCAGGGCCAGGGCACCGCGCTCCTGGTGGACGAGCGGATCGGTCCCCGGCGCGTCGACCGTCCGGCGCAGGCGAATGGCTCCGCTGCGCAGGCTGAGGGCGACGAGCTCGTGGCGGTGACCGCCCGCGGTGAAGGCCACCACGTAGACGCGGCCGGCGGCGGCGTCGATCACCGGCGTGCCGGTGATGCCCGACGGGTCGATGTCGCCGCAGGGCAGCGCACTGGCGGAGACCGGCGGGGCGACGTGGCGATGCCAGAGCACCCGTCCGTTGCGGCGTGACAGGGCGTAGACCCAGCTCTCCTCGGTGGCCACGATGACCCGATCGCCGGCGATCAGCGGCTCGGCGTAGATCTGTCCGTGCACGGGGCCCGAGGCCCACGCGCGATGGGGGCGCCCGAGTGGCGGGCTTGCCGGGTCGAGGCCGCTGCGCGAGTTGTCGTGGTGATAGGTGAGCCAGTCGGTTGAGCCCGCCCGAGCCGGATCGGCCAGAGCGGCGCTGGCGATCGACGCTGGAGCGGACGCCGGTGCCGCGGCCGGCGCCGATGCCGCGCCCGGGCCGCCCGCGGCCGGACCCGAGGACCCGCACGCGGCGACGAGTCCGAGGCCGGCGACGAGCGGAGCCAGGCGCGCGGCGGCGAGGCGGAGGGGTGGCGCCGGCCGGCGGGAGGGAGCCATGCCGAATCATCCTAGGGCGCCCCGGGTTGGCCATGATCGTGACTAGATTGCGCCCGATGAACGGTGGCCAGCGGCCCAGCGCCCGAGTCGTCGGGGCTCCTGTCCTCGCCCCGGCACGCCCCTGGGCGGCGGCCCTGGTTGCTCTGAGCATCGCGGTGCTCGCCGGGCTCGTCGGTCCATTCGCGAACAGCGAGGCCGCCGCGGCTGCGCAGTGGGTCCGACCCCTGGGGTCCTGCGCGGCGCTGGGGGCGCCCTGGGTCTGCGGCCGGGTGCAGGTGCCCCTGGACCACACCAGCGGCGCGGGCTCGGTGGTGCTCTCGCTGGCCTACCGGCACCCGGCCGGACCACCGCGCAACACCGTCGTCGGCCTCGCCGGCGGCCCGGGCGAGCCCGCCCTGGCGGCGGCCAGCTTCTTCGCCGGGCTGGCCGCCCCGGCGCTGGGCACCCGCGACATGCTCGTGTTCGACCCGCGCGGGGTGGGCCAATCCTCCCCCATCGACTGCCCGCGCATCGAGGGTGAGCGCAGCTACAGCTCCCGCGACGTGGCTTACTGCGCCCGGCAGCTGGGGCCAATTCGCGCCCACTACGCGTCGCGCGACACCGCCGCCGATCTCGAGGACATCCGGGCCCTGCTGGGAATCCCCCAGATGCTCCCGTTCGGGATCTCCTACGGCACCAAGGACGCCACCGACTACGCGCGCCTGTACCCGTCTCGGGTGGAGGCGATGGTGCTCGACTCGGTGATCGCCCCGGACACCGATCCGTTCTACCGCCTGGCGGCCGGCTCGACGGTGCGCGTCCTGCGCGCCGAGTGCCAGGCGCAACGCTGCGGCTTCGACCCGGCCACCGACCTGACCGGGGTCGTACGCCATCAGCGGTCGGGATACGTGCGCATCGCGGGAGCCAGCTTCTCCGAGGCCCAGCTGCTGGACTCCTTCATCGGTGACAAGGCAGGGCTCTCCCACCTCCCCTTCTGGTTGCACGCCGCCCATCACGGCGATCCCTTCAGCCTGCTCGGCGACCTGCCCACCGCGGTTGCCGACCTGCGCTCGGGTCTGCCCGAGCGCCAGAGCCGGACGGTCTATCTGGCCACCACGTGCGACGACTCGCCGCTGCCCTGGTATCAGGGCGATCCGCGTTCCGTTCGCCTGGCCAAGGCTCGCGCGGCGGTCAGGAGGCTGGGCTCGGGCTTTGCCCCCTTCACCCCCGACGTCGGTCTCCAGTACGGGGTGGCCGGGCTGTGCTCCACGTGGCCCTCGGCCGGCGCGGAGCCCACCCTTGGCCCGCTGCCCAACGTCCCGGCGCTGGTGCTCAGCGGCGCCGACGATGTCCTTACCCCGCTGGAGGGGGCGCTCCAGGTGACCCACGGCCTGCCCCAGGCCCAGCTGGTCGTGGTGCCTGGGGCCACCCACGCCGTGCTTGAGCAGGCGCCCTGCGCCCAGGCTGTCGTCGCCCGCTTCGTCGCCGGCCAGTCGGCCGGACCCTGCTGACAGGAACTGCGCCCCAATTCCCTCGGGTCTGGCCTAGACTCGATGGTCAAGCACGTCCCTGGATGCCACGCTCGCGCATTCTCTGGTTCATTCTCGCCGCGAGCGTTGAGGAGCGCACCATGACCGACGACAAGCATCGACCCGGGACCGGCCGGTCGACGGCCGACGCGGCCTTCACGGCCCTGACCAAGGAGATCTCAGATCGCAACGAGGCGGCGAGCAAGGTCGGCCGCGCACGGCGCGACGCAGCTAGGCAGGAGGCCGCGGTCCGGCGTCGCCACGACGACGGACGCTGAGGCGCGGTCAAGCTGCCGCCCAGCCGGGGTCACCCTCGCATGGCTGGCCATCTCGGCCGGACCCTGCGGGCAGGTGCAGCAGGCGCACGGTGAAGACCGGCCGTAGCGTCGGTAGCCGTCGAGTAGCGCAGCCAGCGGATCGAGGGCGCGAAGCGGTGGGTGCGGGCCAGGCTGAAGGCGGTGTCGCCGGGGGATAGGCGGCGCGACGCCGAGCGTGGCGCGTCGAGATGCTCGGCGATCCGTCGCAGCGGGTTGAAGCTGACCGGCGGCGGGTGGCGACGGCCATGGGGGGCAAGCCTACGCCGGACGCCTCAGCGCTCGGGGTCGACGATGGCGATGGTGAAGCCGTCGTAGCCCTTGCTGCCCACGGTCTGGATCGTCGTCGCGCTCACCCGCGATTCCACCGCCACCATCTCGTGGAAGCGTCGCATCCCCCTGACGCTCGGATCCTCGCTGGCGGCGTCGCCCAGCGCGCCGTTGCGCACGACGTTGTCGGCGATGATCAGGCTGCCGGGTCGCGACAGCTTCAGGGCCCAGGCGAAGTACTCGGGGGTTGCTGGCTTGTCGGCGTCGATGAACGTGAGATCAAACGGGCCGCCGCCCTCGGCGGCGAGCTGGGGCAGCGTCTGCAGCGCTCGTCCGACGCGCAACTCCACTTGGTCGGTCAGCCCGGCGCGGGCGACGTTGGCGCGGGCGACCGCGGCGTAGCCCGGCTCGGCCTCCAGGGTGATCAGCCGTCCGCCCGGCAGAAGCGCGCGGGCCAGCCAGATCGTGCTGTAGCCGCCCAGGCTCCCGATCTCCAGGATGCTCTGGGCGTGCTGGAGGCGGGCCAGCAGTCCCAGCAGCTTGCCCTGGGGTGGGGAGACGCTGATCGCCGGCAGCCCGGCGGCCGCGCTGGCCCGCTGGGTCTCCTCGAGGACGGGATCGGCGCCCACGAGCAGACCGGTAACGAAGTCGTCGACCGCGGTCCATCGCTCCCGGGCGTTGGCGGAGGGCTCGCCCGTGGTCGACATGGGTTGCATTCTGGCGCCTCGGGCCACGCGCCGCGGCGGACGCAGCGGCGCGCCGCGGAGCCCGCGGCGGGGGCCCCGACCATTCCGGCCGAGGCCCCACGCGGCGCACGCCCTGCGAGAGGACCGGACGTGTCTCCCACAGCGAGGGGGCGCTGTCTGAGAGAACCGGCGAGTACTGCCAGGGTTGCGGTCGGTCGGACTCGCCGAGCGTCGCCGGGCCAGCCCTATACTCGGCGATCCCCGTCCACCGGGGGGCGTAGCTCAGTTGGTTAGAGCGCCGGCCTGTCACGCCGGAGGTCGCGGGTTCGAGTCCCGTCGCTCCCGCTCCTCGAAGTGCCTGCCGCTCGCGGTCCTCGAGGTGGCTGCATGACGCTTACCGAGCCCGCGCGGTGACGCTCCCAGCGCCCTGGTGGCGCCGCTTGGAATACTCCGCCTCATGCCCGGCTCTTCTTCTGCGTCCGGACTCGCGGCGGCGGAGGAGAAGATGCGGGACGCCGGAATCTCGGAGGCTGCCCGCGGCGCCTTTGCCGACATGCACGCCCAGCTGATCGCCCCAGACGCCGGCGAGCTGCCTGGCGATGAGCTCGAACCCGTTCGCGACGTGCGCACGCTCGACGAGTTGCCCCAGGAGGCGCGCGATGAAGTGCTCGACAGCACGGTGATCGTCAAGCTGGCCGGTGGGCTGGGCACGAGCATGGGCCTGTCCGAGCCGAAGTCGCTGGTCGAGGTCAAGCCGGGCCGCAGTTTCCTCGATGTGATCGTCCGCCAGGTGCTTGCCCTCCGTGGCCGCCATCGTGCGCGGCTACCACTCCTGCTCATGACCTCATTCTCGACCCAGACCGCCACGCTCGAGGCGCTCGCGGGCTACGACGGACTCACTGTCGACGTTCCGCTTGACTTCCTCCAGAGCCGCGAGCCGAAGCTGCGCAGGGACGATCTCCACCCGATCGATTGGCCCGCGGACCCGCGACTCGAATGGTGCCCACCCGGGCACGGCGACCTGTACGCAGCCCTGCTCGGGTCGGGCACGCTCGACGCTCTGCTCGAACGCGGCTACCAGTACGCGTTCGTCTCGAACGTCGACAACCTCGGCGCCGTGCTCGAGCCGAGCGTGCTCACCTTGATGGCCCGCGAGCGGCTGCCGTTCGTGATGGAGGTGGTGGAGGGCACCGAGGCCGATCGCAAGGGGGGACACATCGCCAGGCGCGAAGGCCGCCTGCTGCTGCGTGAGACTGCCCAGGTGCCCGACGGCGACGAGTCGTTCACCGACTTCCGGCGTTGGCGCTACTACAACACCAACAACCTCTGGCTCCACCTACCGACTTTGGCCGATCACGGCGTCCCCGCGCTGCCGCTGATCGTCAACCGCAAGAACGTCAACCCGGCCGACCCGGCCACGCCCGAGGTGCTGCAGCTCGAGGCGGCCATGGGGGCTGCCCTCGGCTCGATCGAGGGCGCCGAGGTCGTGTGCGTGCCGCGCACTCGCTTCGCGCCCGTGAAGACCACCAACGACCTGCTGGTCGTGCGCTCCGACGCTTACCTGCTCGGCGACGACGCTCGCCTCGAGCCGGCGCCGGAGCGGGCGGGCGCGCCCCTGCCGGTTGTTGATCTGGACCCGCGGTTCTACAAGAAGCTCAGCGCCTTCGACGCCCGCTTCCCAGCTGGCCCACCTTCGCTTGTCCGCGCCGAACGTCTTGTCGTGCGGGGCGACGTGACATTTGGCGCCGGAACAGTCGTTACCGGGGCAGCCGAGGTTCGGGCATGAGTGGCTGAAGGCGCCCTCCCCCTGGCGGACGTGCTCAGCTGCCCAGCTTTGTGTAACCGCGAGCCTTGAATTGCTGTCCCAGTCCGACCAGGTTCTGCGCCCTGGGTACGGAAGTCGCTGACCGCCGCCTGGCCAGCGCTTCCGCCGATCCCGCCGCTGTTGAACGCGCCACTGATCTTGTTTGCCGCCTGCGCCGAAGCCCCGAGCACCGACACGATTTGCTGATGGAGGTCGGCGACGTTGGCGGGTGGCATGAACGCCTGGAAGTCATCGTGCGCCTTTTGATAGCCGGCCCCCACTTGCCCCCACGTATTCGCGTCGGAATGCGCGGTGGCTGCCTTCTGGGCCAGCTCCGCCGGCTGCAGGGCGGCGACTCCCTGGTTCTCGTAGTCGTCCTTGGACAGGGGGGCCTTCGAAGTGCTGGACTTCGTAGTCCCCGTCGCGGACTGACTGGAGGAGCTGCTTGACCCACCGCACCCGACGAGCACGCCCAGGCCGACCATCCCGGTAACAAGCCAAGCAAGCGACCGCGACATCAACCATCCTCCCGGCGTCGAAGGGCGTGAGGCGGGGAGCGTAGCGAGCCTGCTCGCGCGCGGGAGTCAGCCATCGGCGTCTAGTGGCGCATCCTGCGAGTGCGCGCCCAGGTAGGGGTGTGGGGTCGTTGGTCTCGAAGTTCTTGCCGGCATGTTCGGCGAGAATGGAGGCTGGTGATGGCTTTGAAGGGTGTGGGCAGAGGGATT
>JAABUJ010000534.1_pt1 | contig 73878 bp, 65 predicted proteins | sample 5559131 | NCBI WGS metagenome assembly JAABUJ01 (sample SAMN10711875, study PRJNA513366) | rock metagenome | isolation source: Antarctica rocks | place: Antarctica: Victoria Land, Mt New Zealand nord | collected 2016-01-07 | reverse complement strand
AACTCAACACACGCCTCGCGACCCGAGTCATAGATCGCCTCAGCTTCGGATCGCTCCACGCCAACAAGATTCGGCGCCCGCCCTCGCGAACCTTGTTATGGAAAGCCCGGAGGACTGAACGGCTACCCTTTCCGTCCGGCCCCGTCCGTAGGGTGACGAACATATGTTCCAGTCTTCAGCCAAGCGCCTGCAGGCCCTGCTCAGCCGGGTCGACGACATCCTCGCCGACCATCCCCAGGAGACGCGCCCGCCCGCCGTCGAGCCTCGCCACGAGCATCGCCCCGAGCCGCGGGCGCACCCACACCGCCGGCACCTGCGCTGGGAGCGAGCCCGCCGGCCCGGATCGGTGCCCGCGGCGCCGGCCCACTGCATCTCGCCGGTGCGCACCGCCCGCGGCGCCGGTCAGCGGGCCAGCTCGGCTCGTTGAGCCACCTCTGGGCCGATGGCCGAAGTTTGGAGCTACTCGCCCATTGACCGTTGAGGACGTGCGCGCGGCGATCGATGGCGTGCGTCGGTGATCGCTCCAGACTCGAGCGTCACAATTGTGCCGCCGCGCCGTGGCATGTGCGCACGGGGCGGCGGCCGGCGTGAGACCCGGCCGCGATGCGCCGAGCGATGTGACCATCCGCCGGTCGGCGTGGCCGCTCACGGGTACAAGTGCGCGACGGCCGAGCACCCTGACCGCGGCCGCGCGTTCTTGCTCCTCTGGGGCGTCCTCAGCGTCACACGCCTCTGGAAGGTCTGCTCGTCGTGCACTTCTATCCCCGCGCATCCAGCCGGAGCCCCGCCTGGCCCGCGGCGCCCCACGGTTCTCCTGAGAGCCGACCGCGTCGCCGCGTGATGCGGGGAGATACCCCCCTCCTCTCCAACCCGATCTCCAACCCTTCGGATCGGTGCACACCGAGGAGTAGCATCTGAGTTGTGCTTGCTGTCGGTCTGGTCTTGGTGGTGTTGGCCTTGGTGCTCGTGCTGGTGGAGGCCCATCTCAGCACCGGCGGCCTGATCGCGATCTCCGCGGTATTGGCCCTCGTCACCGGTGTGACACTGCTGCTGATCGGCGCGGGGGTGGGAGCGCTGGGCGCCGTTGCCGCGGCGGGTGCCCTGTTGGCGGTATCCGTCGTCGGATTGCTGGCCGCCGGACGCAGCCTGCTGAGCGTCCGCTCGCAGCGACCCCGGTCGGGAGTCGAGGGCATGGTCGGTCACATGGGCGTCGTTCGCAGGGGCGGGGCCGCGGCGAAGGTCTTCGTCGACGGCGGACTGTGGCGGGCTCAGCCGGGCCCGCTCGAGGAGGAAGACACGCTGCACGCCGGCGACCGCGTGGTGATCGAGCGTGTCACCGGCTTGACGTTGCGGGTGCGCAGAGCCGAAGAATGGGAGCTGAACTCATGGTCGTGACCGTTGTCTTGGGCGTTCTGGTGGCGCTGCTGTTCCTCGGGCTGGCGCTGGCGAGCGCCTCGGTGAGGGTGCTGCGCGAGTACGAACGCGGTGTCGTCTTTCGTCTCGGTCGCCTGGGTGCGCTCAAGGGACCCGGTGTCGTCCTCCTGATCCCGTTCGTGGATCGGCTTGAGCGCGTGAGCCTGCGCACGGTGACCCTGCAGATCCCGCCTCAGGAGGTGATCACGCGTGACAACGTGCCCGCCCGCGTAACCGCCGTCGCCTACTTCCGCGTGATCGACCCAAACAAGTCGATCGTCGAGATTCAGGATGTGCTCTCCGCAACCTCGCAGATCGCCCAGACGACGCTCCGCTCCGTCCTGGGCAAGGCAGAGCTGGACACGCTGCTCTCGGAGCGCGAGCAGCTGAACGAGGACCTCCAGCACATCATCGATGACCAGACCGAGCCGTGGGGCATCAAGGTGACGACGGTCGAGATCAAGGACGTGGAGATCCCGGCGAGCATGCAGCACGCGATGGCGCGCCAAGCGGAAGCCGAACGCGAGCGGCGGGCCAAGATCATCGACGCCGAAGGGGAGTTCCAGGCGGCGGCCAAGCTGCTGGAGGCCGCGAACCTGATCAGCCGCAACCCGGTGACGATCCAGCTGCGCTACCTGCAGACGCTGCGCGAGATCGGTGGTAACGAGAACTCCACGATCGTCTTCCCGTTTCCGCTGGACCTGGTGCAGCCCCTGTTGAACTCGGTCAAGAACGGCGCGACCGACGCCGACGCGGATACGCCCGGATCAGACCAGCTGACACCGCCGGTCGTGCCCCAGGCGGATCAGCTAGCGCCGGCGGCCGCCTCGCACGAGCTGGGGGCGGGGATGGCCCCTCCGCCCCAGGCGGCGGCCGAAATCACCACGGAGGAGCCAGCATCTGAGCCGCCACCACCCCGGACGGCTCCCCGCTGACGTTGCCACCGCCGCTGCCGACGAGTCCGAAGACGACGGCGAGGAAGGTCCCGATCCCCAGGATCAGGCAGACCAGAAGCAGCACGAGCGCTTGCGGGTTGGCGCGCAGGAAGCGGCGAAGATCGCCCACGCCCGACATGGTCGCAGGCGCGGGGCCGCGTCGCGGCATGCCAACGAGAGAGGACCCCGCTGTCTCGTCCTGCGAGACAGCGGGGTCCGATGCAGAAACCGGCGGCGACCTACTCTCCCAGGCCCTTGCGGGCCAAGTACCATCGGCGCTGAGGGGCTTAACTGCTCTGTTCGGAATGGGAAGAGGTGTTTCCCCCTCGCCATAGCCACCGGAAACGGGTGGAGACCGCCTCTCGCGGGCCTTCAAAACTACACAGCGCCAATGCACAAATATCAAATATCCGTCAAGCCCTCGACCCATTAGTACCGGTCTCCTACAGGTGTTACCACCCTTCCAGATCCGGCCTATCAACCTGGTGGTCTACCAGGGGTCTTACTCCCTCAATGGGGATGGGAGAGCTCATCTCAAGGCCGGCTTCCCGCTTAGATGCTTTCAGCGGTTATCCGATCCGCACGTAGCTAACCTGCGATGCCCTTGGCAGGACAACAGATACACCAGAGGTGCGTTCATCCCGGTCCTCTCGTACTAGGGACGAATCCTTTCAACTCTCCAACGCCCACGGCAGATAGGGACCGAACTGTCTCACGACGTTCTGAACCCAGCTCGCGTACCGCTTTAATGGGCGAACAGCCCAACCCTTGGGACCTACTTCAGCCCCAGGATGCGACGAGCCGACATCGAGGTGCCAAACCGGGCCGTCGATGTGGACTCTTGGGCCCGATAAGCCTGTTATCCCCGGAGTACCTTTTGTCCGTTGAGCGACGGCGCTTCCACTTGCTACCGCCGGATCACTAAGGCCTGCTTTCGCACCTGCTCGACCTGTCGGTCTCGCAGTCAAGCTCCCTTGCTGCCTTTACACTCTACGCACGATTTCCGACCGTGCTGAGGGAACCTTTGCGCGCCTCCGTTACATTTTGGGAGGCGACCGCCCCAGTCAAACTACCCACCTGTCACTGTCCAGCGCCCGGATTCACGGAGCACTGTTAGAGATCCAATACACCAAGGGTGGTATCTCAAGGTTGGCTCTACGCCAGCCGCAGCCGGCGCTTCCTAGCCTCCCACCTATCCTGAGCGAAATGCATCGAACCTCAATACCAAGTTGTAGTAAAGGTTCACGGGGTCTTTCCGTCTAGCCGCGGGTACTCGGCATCTTCACCGAGACTGCAATTTCACCGAGCCCCTCGTTGAGACAGCGTTCAAGTCGTTACGCCATTCGTGCAGGTCGGAACTTACCCGACAAGGAATTTCGCTACCTTAGGACCGTTATAGTTACGGCCGCCGTTTACCGGGGCTTAGTTTCGCTGCTTCGAGCCAGATGGCCCTAACACCTCCACGTAACCTTCCGGCACCGGGCAGGCGTCAGCCCCTATACGTCGTCTTACGACTTAGCAGAGACCTGTGTTTTTGGTAAACAGTCGCTTGAACCTATTCACTGCGGCCCGCTCGGGCTCCACTCGCGAAGAGCTTCACCCTACTGGGGCGCCCCTTATCCCGAAGTTACGGGGCGATTTTGCCGAGTTCCTTAACGAGGGTTATCTCGATCACCTTAGTGTTCTCCACTTGCCCACCTGTGTCGGTTTTGGTACAGGCACGCGCTTCCTCCCTAGAGGCTTTTCTTGGAGGCATGGCTTCCGGGACTCGCCGGCTTAGAGCCAGCTGGCATCGCACCTCGGGTTATGCGGCTCCGGATTTGCCTAGAGCCACCCCTACATGCTTACCCCAGGACAACCATCGCCTGGGATCCCATAGCCTTCCTCGTCCCCCCATCGGTCAAACGGAAGCGACGTGGTACGGGAATATCAACCCGTTGGCCATCGACTACGCCTTTCGGCCTCGCCTTAGGTCCTGACTAACCCTGAGCAGACGAACTTTACTCAGGAAACCTTGGGCAATCGGTGGAGGGGATTCTCACCCCTCTTTCGTTACTCATGCCGGCATTCTCACTTCCGGAGCCTCCACGGCTGGCTTACGCCGCCGCTTCGCTGGCGCCGGAACGCTCTCCTACCGCGCGATCGGCCCGAAGGCCTCACGCACCCGCAGCTTCGGTGACTAGCTTGAGCCCCGTTACATTGTCCGCGCTCGAACACTTGACCAGTGAGCTGTTACGCACTCTTTCAAGGGTGGCTGCCTCTAAGCCAACCTCCTGGTTGTCTGTGCATTCAAACATCGTTTACCACTTAGCTAGCACTTGGGGACCTTAGCTGGCGGTCTGGGCTGTTTCCCTCTTGACGCTGAAGTTTATCCCCCAGCAACTGACTCCCGGAGTAACCGTGACGGTCTTCGGAGTTTGCCTGAATTCGGTAACCTGGTAGGGCCCCTAGTCCAAACAGTGCTCTACGGCCGCGACGGAATTTATCCGAGGCTATACCTAAATATATTTCGGAGAGAACCAGATATCACTGAGCTTGATTAGCCTTTCACTCCGACCCACAGGTCATCCGCCCAGTTTTCAACCTAGGTCGGTTCGGTCTTCCACGAGGTCTTACCCCCGCTTCAACCTGCCCATGGGTAGCTCGCTCAGCTTCGGGTCTACCGCCTACGACTATGTCGCCCTGTTCGGACTCGCTTTCGCTGTGGCTCCGCTCATCGCTTAACCTTGCCGCAGACGAGTAACTCGCCGGCTCGTTATGCAAAAAGCACGCGGTCACGGCGCGAAGCCGCTCCCACCGCTTGTAGGCAAATGGTTTCAGGTACTATTTCACTCCCCTTCCGGGGTACTTTTCACCTTTCCCTCACGGTACTAGTCCGCTATCGGTCACCAAGGAGTACTTAGCCTTGGAGGGTGGTCCCCCCAGGTTCAATCCGCGTTTCACGGGCGCGGACCTACTCAGGAACGCCTGCGGAAGGCGACACGATTTCGTCTACGGGACGGTTGCCCTCTGTGGTGCGTGGTTCCACACGCTTCGACTATCGTGCTGCTTTGTAACTTCCGCCGGGTCGGCCACGACCCGGACCAGGCGCCCTACAACCCCCGACATGCAACGCGTGGCCGCTTACACACGCCGGGTTTGGGCTCTTTCCCTTTTCGCTCGCCACTACTCAGGGAGTCTCGGTTGATTTCCTTTCCTCGGGGTACTGAGATGTTTCACTTCCCCCGCTTGCCTTCCACGTGCCTATGTGTTCAGCACGGGATAACGCCGCATTACCGGCGCTGGGTTTCCCCATTCGGGAATCCGCGGGTCACTGGCTATTCAGCGCCTCACCGCGGCTTTTCGCAGCCGTTCACGCCCTTCATCGACTCTTGGTGCCAAGGCATCCACCATTTGCCCTTATTATCTTGACGGTGATCTGAGAGGAGGCCATTGGCTTCCTCTCGGTGATACCCGTTTATTGGCTACTGTGCAGTTTTCAAGGTCCGCAAAGAGGCGTGACCACCGCCGCGGAGGCCGGGAAACGAGTCCCCGGTTCCCCGGCGGAAGACCGGTCTCTCAAAACTCAACAGCATGCGGATGCCCTGCGGGTCTGGTGACTCGCGGCGGGCGTCCGACCAGGTCCGGTCGACATGTCTAGTGGCCGTCGCGCGTGAGGACGCATCGTGTGCTCCGTGAGGAGCGGCCGATGAGCCGCACGGCGTACGGTGCCCTCCGGTTGAGGAGAGCTCCCTAGAAAGGAGGTGATCCAGCCGCAGCTTCCGCTACGGCTACCTTGTTACGACTTCACCCCAGTCACGAGCCCCACCTTCGACGGCTCCCTCCCAAAAGGGTTAGGCCACCGGCTTCGGGTGTTGCTCACTCCCGTGGTGTGACGGGCGGTGTGTACAAGGCCCGGGAACGTATTCACCGCGGCAATGCTGATCCGCGATTACTAGCAACTCCGCCTTCATGCAGGCGAGTTTCAGCCTGCAATCCGAACCGAGACGCGCTTTAAGGGATTCGCTCCACCTCGCGGTATCGCAACCCTCTGTACGCGCCAATGTAGCACGTGTGTAGCCCTGGACATAAGGGGCATGATGACTTGACGTCATCCCCACCTTCCTCCGGTTTGTCACCGGCAGTCTCGCATGAGTCCCCAACTTAATGCTGGCAACATGCGACGGGGGTTGCGCTCGTTGCGGGACTTAACCCAACATCTCACGACACGAGCTGACGACAGCCATGCACCACCTGTGATCCTGCTCCGAAGAGAAGCCGTGTTTCCACGGCGGTCAGGAACATGTCAAGCCCAGGTAAGGTTCTTCGCGTTGCGTCGAATTAAACCACATGCTCCGCTGCTTGTGCGGGCCCCCGTCAATTCCTTTGAGTTTTAGCCTTGCGGCCGTACTCCCCAGGCGGGGCACTTAATGCGTTAGCGTCGGCACGGAGGGAGTCGACACCCCCCACACCTAGTGCCCATCGTTTACGGCGTGGACTACCAGGGTATCTAATCCTGTTTGCTCCCCACGCTTTCGCGTCTCAGCGTCAGTACCGTCCCAGCGAGCTGCCTTCGCCATTGGTGTTCCTCCTGATATCTGCGCATTTCACCGCTACACCAGGAATTCCACTCGCCTCTTCCGGACTCTAGCTCGACAGTTTCCACCGGCATTCCAGGGTTGAGCCCTGGACTTTCACAGCGGACTTATCGAGCCGCCTACACGCTCTTTACGCCCAATGATTCCGGACAACGCTTGCCCCCTACGTATTACCGCGGCTGCTGGCACGTAGTTAGCCGGGGCTTCTTCTGAAGGTACCGTCACTCCAGCCGGCTATTCACCGACGGAGCTTCGTCCCGACTGAAAGGGGTTTACAACCCGAAGGCCGTCTTCCCCCACGCGGCGTTGCTGCGTCACGCTTTCGCGCATTGCGCAAGATTCCCCACTGCTGCCTCCCGTAGGAGTCTGGGCCGTGTCTCAGTCCCAGTGTGGCTGATCGTCCTCTCAGACCAGCTACCCATCGTAGCCTTGGTGAGCCGTTACCTCACCAACAAGCTAATGGGCCGCGGGCCCATCCCGATGCGGAGGCCGAAGCTTCCTTTCCCCAGCGGCCTTATGGCCGGAGGACACATACGGTATTAGCCCGAGTTTCCTCGGGTTGTCCCGATCATCAGGGTAGGTTACCCACGTGTTACTCACCCGTTCGCGGCTCTGCCCCGGGCCGAAGCCCGGTTCGTCGCTCCACTTGCATGTGTTAGGCACGCCGCCAGCGTTCGTCCTGAGCCAGGATCAAACTCTCCGTGAAGAACTGCTCGGTGGTCGGTTGTAGCCGCCCACCGCTCACAAAGAGTCGTCAGAGCACTACACCCGCAGCCCCAAGGGGCGACGGGAAACTCTGGGCCTGCCCTTGGCAGGATCAGGCCCTTGCGTCAACCTGATTGGAGCCCATATACACAGAGGGCTCCGGGACGCAAGACGGGGTCAATCTTGGCACCGTCGTACCACGTATCCCGCCAGAGCGGGGCACGAAGTTCGACGGCGTCGAACCTGGACACACTCCTCGACCAAGGTTCTCGGTCGAAGGGTGCGCATGCTGTTGAGTTTTCAAAGACCGTCGCACCTCATCAGAAGGATCACCTTCTCAGGGGGCCTTCGGAAGCCGGGACTCGGATTCCGAAGCGGACCGGAGAGTATAGCGCCGGTTTAGGAGAGGAGGAAAGCCTCTTCTCAGGCCGGGCCGCTCTTCGACCACGGTCGCTCCCGAGGGATTGACCGCGTCCAGCAGTATAGGGCGGGGCGATGCCCATGCCTGGGCCGCTCAGGACGAAGCTATGCGGACGCGGGCAAAGCGACGCCGGCCCAGCTGCAGGACCCGCCCGTCCACCTCCGTGGCCGGGCGATCGAGCACTCCCGGCTCCAGCGCCTGCCCGTCGAGCCTCACGCCCCCGCCCGCGAGCGCGCGCCGGGCCTCAGAGGTGGAGACGCCGAACGCCGCGGCCAGCAGCGCCGGCAGGTGCACCGGCTGGGGCCCGTTCTGCGGGGCCTCCACGCTCCAGAGCACCTCGGGCAGGTCAACCGGCGCCTCGTGCCGGACGTGGACGCGATCGAACTCCTGCTCGGCGGTGGCCGCGGCCCCCGGGTCGTGGAACCTGGCGACCAGCGAGCGCGCCAGCGCCCGCTTTGCATCCCGCGGAGAAGCAACGCTGGGCGGCTGCTCGCCCAGTAGCAGCGAGTACCAGGCGGACAGCGAGGAGTCGGGAATGCTGAGCGTCTTGCCGTAGATCTCCTGCGGGGAGTCGGTGACGCCGACGTAGTTCCCCAAGGACTTGGACATCTTGCGCTCCCCGTCGGTGCCGGTCAGCAGCGGTACCGTGAGGACCACCTGCTCAGGCTGACCGGAGGCGCGCTGGATGTCCCTGGCCAGCAGTAGGTTGAACTTCTGGTCGGTTCCCCCGAGCTCCACGTCGGCCTGCACCGCGACCGAGTCATAGCCCTGCAACAGGGGGTAGAGCAGCTCCAGGATCGAGATCGGGCTGCCCCCCCGGAAGCGCTTGGCGAAGTCGTCGCGTTCGAGCAGCTGGGCCACGGTGGCGGTGCGCAGCAGCGAGAAAAGCTGCTCCATCGGCATGTCCAGCCACCGGCTGTTGTGGAGGACCTCCAGCCGCTCGGAGCTCAGCACCCTCAGCGCCTGCTCCTGGAAGGTGCGCGCGTTGGCCTGGATCTGCGCCGGCTCCAGCACCGGTCGGGTAGCCGAACGGCCGCTGGGGTCCCCGACGCGGGCGGTGTAGTCCCCGACGATCAGCACGACGGTGTGGCCGAGGTCCTGGAACTCACGGAGCTTCTGCAGCACCACCGTGAAGCCGAGGTGGATGTCGGGTGCGGTGGGATCGATTCCGAGCTTCACCCGCAGCGGGCGAGCGAGCGAGAGCTTTGCCTCCAGGGCGCCCTCGGGGAGGCAGTCGACCGCGTTGCGCGCCAGCCAGGCCGCCGCCCGGGCGGGGCTGCGCGGGCTCTGCGCGCAATTCCCGGGGGCGTCTGAGGCCATCCTGACCAATGCTAGACTCCCGCTCGCAGCGAGGGCCTTCGTCCCTGCCGTCGGACGTCGAGGCTCTCCCAGTGCAGCCGTAGCCCCAGTGGCGGCCCTCAGCCGAGAGGATCATCCTCGGATCGCATGAGCGACGACGATCACATTCCCGCAACCGACGGGGAGTCGGCTCCCCTGGCCTTTGCCCCTCCGCCGCGCCGCTGGCGGGGAAAATCTGAGGGCGAGCGGTCGCCGCGGCCCCGGGTCCGCAAGCTGCGCCTGATCCTGATCCTCGTGGGACTCGGCGCCTTGGCGGCCGTCTCGACCGTGTTCGGGATGATGATGGCCGTCGCCTCGGACCTGCCCCAGCTGGAGAACAAGCAGCAGTACAAGAAGGAGGCCAACTCCTTCCTCTACGACGACCACTGGCGCCCGATCGGGATCTTCTCGCCGCCCAACAACGTGGTCATCGACCAGATAACCGGCGGCAAGCAGGAAATATCTTCATCGATGCAGGACGCGATCGTCGCGATCGAGGACCGGCGCTTCTTCAGCAGTCCCGGGGTCGACATCCGCGGCATCGCGCGGGCCTTCGCCGCCGACGTCGGCGGGGGCTCCCGGCAGGGGGCATCGACGATCGCCCAGCAGTTCGTCAAGAACGCGCTCTCCGAGCAGAACAACCGCACGATCCTGGAGAAGCTCCGCGAGGCCGCGCTCGCCTACCACCTGACCCGCAAGTGGAGCAAGCCGAAGATCCTGCAGGAGTACCTCAACTCGATCTACTTCGGCAACGGCGCCTACGGGGTGGAATCGGCGGCCCGGGTGTACTTCGGCAAGAAGTACGGCTTCGACGCCACGGTCGCCTCCGACCAGGCCGGCCAGTCGCCTTCGGGCTGCGGTGACGCCACCGCGACCATCAGGCGCCCGAAGTGCGCCTCGCTGCTGGCCCCCTGGGACGCCGCGCTGCTGGCGGGGATGGTGGCCTCGCCCACGGCGTTCGATCCCGTCGCTCACCCCCGAGCCGCCCGGGATCGGCGCAACCTGGTGCTGCACAACATGTCTGAGCAGCACTACATCACCCGCCAGCAGTACGCCCAGGGGATCGCGACGCCGCTGCCGAGCGCGCGGGACATCCAGCAGCCCAGCGAGCCGACTGCGGCGCCGTACTTCACGAGCTGGCTGCGCCCCCAGATCCTCGGGGCCATGGGTCTCGGCCGCGGAGTCCCCGCGAACGTGGCTGAGTACCGCGCCTACTACGGGGGGCTGCAGATCCGCACCTCGCTGGACCTGGAGATGCAGAAGGCCGCCGAGCACGCGGTGAGCGCCGAGCTGCCGTCCGGGTCGGGCCTCCCGAGCGCCTCACTGGTGGCGATCGACAACCACACCGGTGAGGTGCGGGCGATGGTCGGTGGACCGATCGTGGGTGGTCAGGAGGACTACAGCCACGACCCGTTCAATCTCGCCACCGAGGGCCAGCGCCAACCGGGCTCGTCGTTCAAGCCCTTCACGCTCGCCGTGGCTCTGGAGTCGGGCAAGTACTCGGCCGACTCGGTGATCAACTCCGCGCCGCAGAACTTCATCGTGCCCAACAGCCGCGGCCAGGAGCACTTCATCGTGCACAACTTCGGCAACTCCTACTCAGGGCCGATCTCGCTGGCCAACGCCACCGCGATCTCCGACAACTCGGTCTTCGCCCAGGTGGGGATCGACGTGGGCCCGCACAGGATCGCCCGGATGGCGAGGCGGATGGGGATTCGCACACCGGTCTCCAGCAACCCGGCGATGATCCTAGGCGGCCTGCGAGAGGGTGTCACGCCCCTTGACATGGCCCACGCCTACGAGACCTTCGCCACCGGCGGCAACCGGGTCTACAACCCACAGCTGGGCGCGCCCGACAGGGGCCCGACCGGTATCGCCGAGATCCGCTGCTACGTCGTGGCCTGCAACGGCTCCCGGGACATCACCGACAACCCCACCCTGCAGCGGATCCTTCCGCCTGAGATCGCCCAGCGGGTTCACGACCTGCTCGCCGGCGTGGTCCAGAACGGCACCGGCACGCAGGCGGCCATCTCCGGAGTCGACGTTGTCGGCAAGACCGGCACCACCACCAACTACGGTGACGCCTGGTTTGTGGGCTGGACACCGCAGATGACCACCGCCGTGTGGGTCGGGTTCCCAACCAAGCTGATCTCCATGGCCACCGCCTTCAACGGGGGCCCGGTGGAGGGCGGAACCTATCCCGCCATCATCTGGCAGAGCTTCATGACCCAGGCGCTGCAGATCCTGGCCACCGAGAAGAGCCAGAGCGCCACCAAGGGCAGCAGTGGCAGCGCCACCACGGCCACGACCACCACCGACTCGGCCAGCGGCTCAGGATCCTCGGCCGGCCCCCCGCCGAGCACAGGGTCCGGTAGCGGGTCCTCGAGTGGGGCGGGGGCGGGTGGATCCGCGGGCGCCGGCAGCGGGTCTGGCGCGGGTGGGGGCGGCACGGGCGCTGGCAGCCCGGGCGGCGGTGGCACGCCCGCGGGCGGCGGCGGCGGTGGGGGTGGCACGCCCACGGGCGGCGGCGGCGGCGGCGGCGGTGGGGGTGGCACGCCCGCAGGCGGTGGTGGTGGTGGAGGTGGCACCCCCGCAGGCGGCGGGGCCGGCACCGGCGGCGGTGGTGGCACCGCCGGAGCTGGCGCCACCGGCGGCGCGGGAATCGGCGGTCACTAGCTACTTCCTGAGGAAAAAGTCTGGGTGATTTGAGGGGCTTTTCCGTCCGCTCTGGTTGACAAGATGCCTGGTAGTGAACGGGTTTTGGGTCGATCTGAGGAGGGCGTGTGCTGACGCTGTTGGCGGGGCAGCCGGAGTGCTTGTGGGACGAGGCGCTGCCGATCGAGGTGAAGGAGCTGCCGCAGGACTTGGCGGCATTGGACGGGTTGTTGTCCGATCCGGAGTTGTCGATGGTGTTCCTGGAGCGCTGGCGCCGGGAGGTGATCGAGACCGGCAGGTTGGTGCTGACCGATGGGCGGCCGAGGATCGCGATGGAGACGTATGTGCGGTTGATGGTGCTCAAGGCGCGGTACAGGTGGGGGTACCGGTCATTGGTCGCGGAGGTGTTGGACTCGATTCATCTGCGGCGGTTCTGTCGGATCGCGTTGTGCGAGCGGGTGCCGGACGAGTCGACGGTCCGGAAGTTGACGCGGCGGATCGGTCCCGAGACGGTCAACGAGCTGACGCGCGCGGTGATCGTGGAGGCGACGCGGTTCAAGCGGTTTCGTCCGCGGGCCGTCAGGATCGGTTCGACGGTGATCGAGGCGGACGTGAAGTACCCGACCGACGCGAACCTGGCAGCCGACGGGGTGGAGGTCCTCGCGCGCGAGGGTCGCAAGCTCGCGAAGCTGGTCGGGGAGAAACGAGCGTGGGTGCGGGACCGGTCTCGGTCGATGGTCCGCAAGTTGCGGGCAGTGACCCGGACGATCCGTCGTCGCTCCGGCGAGGCGAAGAAGGAGGTGCTGGCGCTGACCGGGCAGACCGGACAGTTGTTGCAGAAGTCGGTGACCGAGGCAAAGGCGCTCGCCGCGGCGGCGCGGCGTCGAGCGCGGGGTCGTGGTGCGAAGGCCAAGCTCCGGGCGGCCGGCCGGCTGGAGGAGTTCGCAGATCGGTGCGAGAAGGTTGCCGAGCAGATTCGCCATCGGGTGGCGGGCGAGGCGATCAAGGACCGGATCGTGTCGCTCTCAGATCCAGACGCCCGGCCGATCCGCAAAGGCAAGTTGGGGAAGCCCAACGAATTTGGGTACGTGGGACAGATCGCGGAGGTCACCGAGCACACTCGGAAGGGTGCGCGTGGTCTGATCCTCCCCGCGTCAACGCGACTTGGGAACCCGGGCGAGGACGCGCTGCTGCCCGATACCGCCGCCGAGCTCCAGCGGCTCGGGATCTCGGTGCGGGAGGTCGCGTTGGATGGCGGGTTCAATATTGGCCCGACCCGCGAAGCGCTCGAAGACCTCGAACCCGAGCGAGTCTTCATCTCCGGCCGCCAACAACCCGGCTCCAAACGCACCCAACGACGCCTACAGCGCTACCGAACCGGTGCGGAAGGACGGATCAGTCACCTCAAACGCGGCTACGGACTGGATCGATCCCGGCTCAAAGGCGACGAAGGCCAGCAGATCTGGACCGGATGGGCGGTCCTGGCCTACAACGCTGACACGCTCGCCATCCGAACCCGGTGAAACACTCCCCAGGCTCGAATCGACCCGAGCAACCATTCACTACCAACGGCCGTGGCGGATCACCGCCGCCGCCGTTTCGTTTCCAATCACGACCCCACCGAGTTTTTCCTCGGCAAGTAGCTAGTGGTGGTCGCCGTAAGCGCGGTTGCACCGAGGGCGTTGCTCGAATGCAACCGCGCTTACGGTGCCGACCACTAGCTGCGCCGCCCGGTGCAGGCCACCGGGCGGGAGAGGAAGCGGCTGCCGGCGGCGCAGAAGCGCCACGGCAGCTCGACTGCCCTGGTGATGCCGATGCGGCGATCGGTGGCGATCTCGACGCGCTGCCACGCGGCCGGACGCGGCGAGACCGAAATCGGCCCCCCGACGAGGTCGCTGCCGTTGCACTCCAGGTCGATCCCGAGGGCCTGGGTCAGCTTGCCGGGCCCCGAGCACAGGCTCCGCTCCGGTCCCGTGCCGCGCCGGACGCGCATGAGCTCGATCCCCGCCAGCGGCTGGAGCGCCCGGATCAGCACCGCGGCCCCAACCCCCTCCGGCTCGGAGACGGCGTTCAGCAGCGCGTGGATCCCGTAGGAGCGGTAGACGTAGGCGAGCCCCGGCGCTCCGAACAGCGTCGCCGTGCGCCGCGTGAGGCCCACGTAGGCGTGACAGGCCGGCTCACTGTGGTGATAGGCCTCGGTCTCCACCACAACCCCGGAGCTGCCCTCGTAGCTGATCACGCAGCCGACCAGCTCGCGTGCCACCTCCAGCACGGGCCGGCGGTAGAACTCCCGCGTCATCCCAGAGCGTGGCGAGCGCGCTCCAGCTGCTCGCGCACCCGCACCAGCGCGGTTCCCCCACGGGACACCTTGGACTCGAGCCAGGCACCGTCGCTCAGCACCGCGTAGAACTCGTCGTCGAGCAGTCCCGATGCCGCCGCCAGCTCCTCCCGGGTCAGCTCCGAGAGCTCCCGCTCGCTCTCCACCGCCAGCCGCACGAGCGAGGCGACCACCCCGTGAGCCTGGCGAAACGGGAGGCCGCGGCGGACCAGCAGGTCGGCGATATCGGTGGCGGCGAGGAACTCGTCAGCGGCGGCGGCGGCCAGACGGACGCGGTTGAAGGCGATCGACTCGAGCATCCCCTGGGCCGCCGCCAGCGCCAGCTCCAGCGTGTCGACGGCGTCGAAGAGGTGCTCCTTGTCCTCCTGCATGTCCTTGTTGTAGGTCAGCGGCAGGGCGTGGAGGGTGCCCTGCAGAGCCGTCAGGTGGCCCGCCATCCGGGGCGCCTTGGCGCGCAACAGCTCGGCGGCATCCGGGTTCTTCTTCTGGGGCATGATCGAGGAGCCGGAGGCCCACGCGTCGGCGACCTCGCAGAAGCCGAACTCCTCGCTTGACCACAGCACGATCTCGGCTCCGAGCCGGGAGAGATGGGTGGCACAGGTAGCACCCGCGGCCAGATAGTCCAACACGAAGTCACGGTTGGAGACGGCGTCGATGGAGTTCTCGGCCAGGTGCGTGAAGCCGAGCTCGGAGGCCACCAGCTCCCGGTCGGTGTCGAAGTTCACCCCCGCCAGGGCGCCGGCCCCCAGCGGCAGCGTCGCCGTCTCCCGCGCCACGGCCTCAAAGCGCCGGCGGTCACGCACGAGCATCCACACGTAGGCCAGCAGGTGGTGGCTCAGGTACACGGGCTGGGCGCGCTGCAGGTGCGTGTAGCCGGGCATCGGCCAGTCCAGGTGGCGCTCGGCCAGTCCCAGCAGCGTGTGGGCCAACCGATTAAGCGCCGCCACCGCCTCGGCGGCGTGCGCGCGGGTGAACATGGCCATGTCGGTGGCGACCTGGTCGTTGCGCGAGCGGGCGGTGTGCAGCCGCCCTCCCGCCTCCGGGGCGAGCTCGGTCACGCGCCGCTCGATCGCCATGTGAATGTCCTCGTCGCCCTGCGCAAAGGGGAAGGTCCCGGCGCCCAGCTCCCCCTGCACCTGGTCAAGCGCGCGGTGCAGCGCGTCCCGGTCGACTCCGGACACGATGCCGCTGGCCGCCAGCATCGTGGCGTGCGCGCGGGACTGCTGCACGTCGTAGGGGCCGAGCCGCCAGTCGAAGCCGATCGAGTCGTTCAGTGCTCGGAAGGCAACGTGCTGAGGCTCGGCGAAGCGCGACATGGGGCAGGCGATATTAGGGCGCGCCCGCGCGCAGCACGGCGCGCAGCGCCGTTGCCACCCGCTCCACCTGCCCTTCGCTCATCTCCGAAAAGAACGGCAGCGCGACCGAGCGGGCGGCGACGTCCTCGCACACCGGAAACTCACCCTCGCGGTGTCCGAAGCGCTGGCGATAGAAGCTCATCAGGTGCACCGCCGGGAAGTAGGGCTTGCTGGGAATCCCGTGCTCGCGCAGCGCACGAATGGTGCCGTCGCGCTCGACCCCGCGTGGCAACTGGACGACGAACACGAACCAGCCGCGGCGATTGCCATCCGCGTCGGCGCAGGGCAGTTCCAGCTCCTCTATGCCGGCCAGCGCCCGGCGGTAGCACTCGGCCACCCGAGCCCGGCCGGCGAGCATCGCCTCCAGTCGCCCCAGCTGGGCCAGCCCTAGCGCGCAGGCGATGTCCGAGAGGCGGTAGTTGAAGCCGAGCCGGTCGTGGTCCAGCCAGTCCATGTTCGGCGCCCGCCCCTGGTTGCGCTCGGAGTCGATCCGCTCCTTTAGCGCCGGATCGCCCGTCGTCACCATGCCCCCCTCCCCGGTGGTCAGCTGCTTGTTGGCGTAGAACCCGAACACCGCCGGGTGGCCCCTGCCTCCCACCCTCACGCCATCGCCGTGCACCGCCCCCAGCGCCTCGCAGGCATCCTCGACGATCGGCACTCCCAGGCGCTCCAGTGCCGGAACGTCGGCGGGGTAGCCGAACACGTGCACGGGCAGGATCGCCGCGGTGCGTTCGCTCACCGCCGCTGAGGCCGCCTGCGGGTCCAGGTTGAGCGTGACGGGGTCGATGTCGGCGAACACGGGCCGGGCACGTTCGTAGAGCGCCACGTTGGCGCTGGCCACGAACGAGAACGGGCTGGTGAGCACCTCCGCGCCGTCACTGACGCCCACCGCGCGCAGCGCCAGATGCAACCCGGCGGTCCCGCTGGAGACGGCACTGGCGCAGCGCGCCCCCACCCGCACGGCAAACTCCCGCTCGAACTCGGGCCCGCGCGGTCCCAGCGAGAGCTGGCCGGAGCGGAGCACGTCCAGCACCCGCTGCTCCTCGGGTTGACCGAGAACCGGCTGGGCCAGTGGAATCCCCGGATCGCTCACGATCCGCCCGCGGGCGCGGGCTCGCCGCCCAGGCGGGTGACCTGCATACCGTATTCCAGCGAATCCACCAGCGCCTCCCAGGAGGCCTCGATCACGTTCTCCGAGACGCCGATCGAACCCCACACCGCCTCACCGTCGGAGGCATCCAGCAACACACGGGTAACCGCGCCCGTGCCCTTGTTCTCATCCAGGATTCGTACGCGGAAGTTCACCAAGTCGATATCAGCCAGGTGCGGGTGGATCTCCACCAGCGCATCGCGCAGCGCGCGGTCCAGCGCATGGACCGGACCGTTGCCCTCGGCGGTCCGCACGTAGCGCTCGTCGCCCACCCAGATCTTGATGGTGGCCTCGGTTTCGACCCGGCCATCGGCGCGCTTCTCGACGATCGCCCGCCAGGACTCGAGCCGGAACAGCGGCTCGTAGGCGCCCGTCTCCTTTCGCAGGAGCAGCTCGAACGACCCGTCGGCAGCCTCGAAGTGGAAGCCCGCGTGCTCTAGCGCCTTGAGCCGCTCGACGGCCCGCGCCGCGGCCGCGTCGTCCAGCTCGAGGCCGGCCGCGGCCGCCTTCTCCTTGACGGTCGCGCGTCCCGCAAGCTCGGAGACGACCACATCGCGATGGTTGCCCACCAGCTCGGGATCGACGTGCTCAAAGGCGGTGGCCTCCATGCGTACGCCCGCGGCGTGCAGTCCGGCCTTGTGAGCGAACGCACTCTTGCCGACATAGGCCTGATCGGCGGCTGGGGTCCGGTTGAGCAGTTCATCGACGAAGTGCGCGGCTTCCGTGAGCCGCGCCAGCTGCGCCTCGGATACCACCGGGTGCCCCGCCTTGAGCTGGAGGTTGGCGATGATTGAAACGAGGTTGGCGTTCCCCGTGCGCTCGCCTATGCCGTTGATTGTGCCCTGCACCTGCGTCGCGCCCGCCTCCACGGCCACGAGCGTATTGGCCACGGCGCACTCAGCGTCGTTGTGACAGTGGATTCCGAGGGCTGCGCCCGGGAGATCCCTCCCGACATCGACCATCGCGGCAGTGATCTGTGAAGGGAGCGAAGGTCCATTCGTGTCGCAGAGCACCAGTCTTTCGGCCCCCGCGTCGGCCGCAGCGCGTAGACAGGCCAGCGCGTACCCGCGATCGGCGCGCCAGCCATCGAAGAAGTGCTCGGCATCGAAGAGCACCCGCTTGCCGTGGCGCACGAGGAAGGCCACCGAGTCGGCGATCATGGCCAGGTTCTCCTCGTGGGTGACGCGCACCACCTTCTCTACGTGCAGGGTCGAGGACTTGCCCACCAGCGTGCACACGGGCGCGAAGCACTCCGCAAGCACCCGCAGCCCGTCGTCCTCCTCCGCGGGAACCTCGCGGCGGCGCGTCATCCCGAACGCGGCAACCTCAGCATGGTGGAGCGCTTGGCCGGCCAGTCGGTCGAAGAGCTCCGCCTCCTTGGGATTTGAGGCGGGGAATCCGGCTTCGATCAGGTCAATCCCGAGTTCGTCGAGCTTGTGGACTACGCGTACCTTCTCCCCGGCTGTGAGCGTGATGCCCGCGCCGCCCATCCCGTCGCGCAGGGTGGCGTCGTAGAGCTCGATCGAAGTCATCGCTGGCCCGCCTGCGCTCAGGCGGCGCGACTGGGCACCTTCACGTGATCGAGCCACTCGGCATAGCGCGGGTCGCGCCCATGCAGCGCCTCGTCGAAGATCCGGCCCAGCTCGCGGGTGACCGGGCCCGGCTCGCCATCACCGATGGTGTGATCATCGACTTCCCTCACGGGGACGAGCTCCGCCGCGGTACCCGACATGAAGACCTCATCGGCGAGGTACAGCTCAGCGCGAGCGATATCCCGCTCCACCACCTCCACGCCGAGGTCACGGGCGATCCTGATGAGCGACTTGCGGTTGATCCCGTCGAGGATCCCGGCCGTCTGCGGCGGGGTCAGGATCCGGCCCTCGCGGACGACGTAGATGTTCTCGCCCGAGCCCTCGCAGACGAACCCATGCGAGTCGAGCAGGATCGCCTCCTGGTAGCCGGCCTTGGAGGCCTCGATCTTGGCCAGCACGCTGTTGAGGTACTGCCCCGAGGCCTTGGCATGGGGGATCAGCGCATCGTGGGGGATGCGCCGCCAGCTGGAGACCTTGGCGCGGATCCCGTGCTGCTTTCCCTCCTCGCCGAGGTAGGCCCCCCAGGACCAGGCGGCGATCGACACCTCCACCGGCGAGTCGAGGGGGTACAGGCCCATCTGCCCGTAGCCGCGATAGGCGATCGGCCGGATGTAGCACTCGCGCAGGTCGTTGGCGGCGAGGAGCTCGTGGGTCGCGCTGCGCAGCTCCTCCAGCGTGAAGGGGATCGGCATGTAGTAGAGCTCGGCTGACTGGAACAGCCGCCGCAGGTGATCGTGGTGGCGGAAGATCGCCGGCCCGCTCGGCGTCTCGTAGGACCGCACGCCCTCGAACACGCCGGTCCCGTAGTGCAGGCCGTGCGTCAGTACGTGGACCTTGGCGTCCTCCCAGGCGACGAGCTCTCCGTTGTGCCAGATGAGGTCCGCTTGTTCCACGGTTGCTCCCTTGGGATCCCTTAGAGGTGTTGGAGGACTGCCCGGGTGGCCTGCGTGGTGCTGGCGCTGCCCCCCAGGTCGGCCGTGCGCAGCCCCTCGGCCAGCGCGCGGTCAACGGCCGATTCTACCGCCGCTGCCTCGTCCTCCAGTGACAGTCCGTGGCGCAGCATCATCGCGGCCGAGAGGAACATGGCCAACGGGTTGGCGGTTCCGGTGCCGGCGATGTCCGGGGCGGAGCCGTGGACGGGCTCGAACAGGCCCGGGGTCGGCGGGTCCTGCGTCCCCAGGGAAGCGCTCGGCAGCATACCGATCGATCCGGTCAGCATCGCGGCCTCGTCGGAGAGGATGTCCCCGAACATGTTCTCGGTGAGAATCACCTCGAAGTGGCGGGGCGCGCTGATCAGCTTCATGGCCGCGTTGTCGACGAGCAAATGCTCCAGCTCGATGTTCGGGAACTCGCTGGCGTGCACCTCGCGCACCACCTCGCGCCACAGGCGGCTGGTCTCCAGCACGTTGGCCTTGTCGACGCTGGTCACGCGTGAGCGCGCGGCGCCGAAGGCCACCCGGGCGATCCGCTCGATCTCGGCGCGGGTGTAGACGCAGTCGTCGGAGGCCCGGTCGGCGCTACGGGTCTTCTCGCCGAAGTAGATGCCGCCCGTCAGCTCCCGCACCACCAGCAGGTCGGTGCGCTCGATCAGCTCGCGCTTGAGCGGGCTGGCGTCATACAACGCCGGCAGCGGGCGCACCGGCCGGAGGTTGGCGAACAGGCCGAGACCCTTGCGCAGGCCGAGGAGGCCCTGCTCGGGTCGGGGACGGCTCGGGTCGGTGGTGTCCCACTTGGGACCTCCCACCGCCGCCAGCAGCACGGCGTCGGCCTCCCGGCAGGCGGACAGCGTCGCGTCGGTGAGCGCGACGCCGTGGGCGTCGATGCTGGCACCGCCGAAGCGATGCTCCTCGTAGTGGAGCTCCGCTCCGACCGCATCGAGCACCTGCACCGCGGGCCCAATGATCTCCGGGCCGATGCCGTCGCCGGGAAGCAGGATGACCTTGGCGCTCATGGAGCCAGCAAGGTAGCCGAACGCCTCACCAGACCGTCACCGGACGGGGTTGGGGGTGGTCTCGGAGCCGGCGGTCCTTGGTCACGAGCCGCCAGCCGTGCTCGAGTGCGGTCGCGTAGATCAGCCGGTCGGCGGGATCGCTTGGGAACAGGCGAGGAAGCCCAGCCGCCCTATCGGCGATCGCGGGAGTGATGGTTGTCGTGCGCACCAGTCTCGAAAGATGGTCTAGCCACCCTCTCACCGGTCCGTTCACGACGATCCGAGCGTGTTGGGCCAGCCACGCCAGCTCATACCAGGTGATGGGGGCAACCACCAGCTCATCCGCCCGGCGCAGCGCTTCGGCTGCCGTGTGGCTGAGATGCTCAGGGACGGCTGAGAACCAGTGCAGGACGTGCGTGTCCAGCAGCAGCGTTGTCATTCACAGTTCCAGCGCTCACCGGTGCTGAAGAGCAACTCCTCCTCGACCGCGCTGCTCGCCATCCCCCGGGCGGATCCTTCGAGCGCCCGTCCTCCGCGAGCGGGTACCAGCCGCGCAAGCACGTTTCCGTGCTTGGTGATCTCGACCTCCTCGCCGGCCGAAACCTCCTCCAGCAGGGCGAGAAGCTTGGCCTTGGCCTCCGTAGCCGTCACGGTCCTGGACATCTGACCACTATACCGGTCAGTCAGCTCGCCTGGCCACCATGTTGAGCCGCACGTAGTCCAGCACCAGCGGTTGCCCGGTGCGCGCCAGGACCTCCTCCAGGAAGCGCTCGCGCAGCTCCTCGGGCAGGGGATCCAGGTGGCGGACCAGGCACACGGTCCGGATGAAGGGCCGCGGCTCGGTCAGGGTCACCTGCCTGGGCGTCAGCGCGCAGCTGACGTCGGTGAAGCCGGCACGGATGAGCCGTGCCGCGGTCTCCTCTGGGGAGGCGTAGGTCCACGGCCGCTGCCAGTCACTGAAGTAGGGAGCAAAGGGCGCCTGCGCGGCCACCTCGTCGGCTAGCGTCCTGAAGGCGTCGATGTTCCCGCGCCCGCCGCACTGGGCCAGCAGGCGCCCCCCGGGCCCCAGCGCCGAGCACAGGCGGCTGAACAGCCGCCCGTGATCGCCGATCCAGTGGAAGGTGGCGTTGGAGAAGATCACCTCGACCGGCTCGGGTAGCTCCAGCTCCAGCAGGTCCTGGCACAGCGCGGTGATGCGCTCGCCGAGCCGCGTCTGCGTGTGGGCGACCATCGAGGGCGCCGCGTCGACCGCGTACACGTGACCACGGGGAACCCGCTGGGCCAGCACCTCGGTGACGCGGCCCGAGCCGCAGCCGGCGTCCAGCACCACTTCGCTCCCAGCCAGCTCCAACCGCTCCAGCTGCTCCATCGCCCACCCGAACTGCGGGTCGGAGATCCGGTCGTAGGTCGAGGCGTCCCAGTCGCGCTCGGCGGGAGCCGGACTGCTCACATCAAGGCGTCAACGTCGTGGTGACAGGGCCTGGACGCTCGCGCGCCTGCTCGAAGCGCTTGATCTGCTCCGCGTCCTCCAGCGTCAGGGCGATGTCGTCGAGGCCGTTCAGCAGCCGGTGCTTGGTCTGAGGATCGATGTCGAAGTGGCCGCTGCCCCCGGGCCAGCGCACCTCCTGCGCGGCCAGGTCCACCTGGGCCTCCCCCGCCTCCCGGATCGCGTCGCAGTCGGCCTCGCTCAGTTGCACCGGCAGCAGCCCGATCTTGGTGCAGTTGGAGCGGAAGATGTCGGCGAAGCTCGGGGCGAGGATGGCCTGGAAGCCGTAGTCCTCCAGTGCCCAGGGGGCATGCTCGCGGCTGGAGCCGCAGCCGAAGTTCCGACCCGCTAGCAGGATCGGGTTCCGGGGCAGCTCCCACCCGGGCTGCTTGGCCCAGTCGTAGAACAAATATTGTCCAAACCCAGTCCGCTCCACCCGCTTGAGGAACTGCTTGGGGATGATCTGATCCGTGTCGACATCGTCGCGATTGAGCACCGACACGCGGCCGGTGATGGTCTCGATGGCCTTCATCGCTCTGCTCCCTCCCACTCCCGGATGTCCACGAACCGTCCCTCGATCGCGGCCGCCGCCGCCATCTGCGGGGAGACGAGGTGCGAACGAGCGCCTCGTCCCTGGCGGCCCTCGAAGTTGCGGTTGGAGGTGGAGGCAACCCGTTCGCCGGGGGCCGCCACGTCCGGGTTCATGCCCAGGCACATGGAGCACCCAGCCTCGCGCCAGTCGAAGCCGGCGCGCTTGAAGACCTTGTCGAGGCCCTCGCGCTCGGCCTGCGCCTTGACCTGCTGGGAGCCCGGGACGACCATCGCGTAGACCTCGCCAGACACCCGGCGACCGTCGATCACAGCGGCGGCGGCCCGTAGGTCGCCGATCCTGGAGTTGGTGCACGACCCGATGAACACCCGGTCGAGCTTCAGCTCCTGCATCGGGACGCCGGGCTGCAGGCCCATGTACTCCAGCGCGCGCTCGTCCTGCTCGGTGCTCGGCTGGGGCACGGGCTCGGTCACCGGCACGACCATCCCGGGCGTCGTCCCCCAGGTCACCATCGGGCTGAGCGCGCCGGCATCGACGACGAGCTCGCGGTCGAACTCGGAACCCTCCTCGGTCCTCAGCGAGCGCCAGGCCTCGGGGACCTCCGGGGGCGCCCCCGGCCGGCCGATCACCCAGTTGAACGTGGTCTCGTCAGGGGCGATCATCCCCGCCCGGCCGCCGCCCTCGATCGTCATGTTGCAGACGGTCATCCGTCCCTCCATCGACAGGGACTCGATTGCCGGGCCCGCGTACTCCACCACGTGGCCGACGGCGCCGGCCACGCCCATCTGGCCGATCGTGGCCAGGATCAGGTCCTTGGCGGTGACGCCGAAGCCGAGACCGCCCTCGTAGCGGACGCGCATCGACTTGGGCTTTGACTGCACCAGGCACTGGGTGGCCAGCACGTGCTCCACCTCACTGGTGCCGATCCCGAAGGCCAGCGCTCCAAACGCGCCGTGGGTGGCGGTGTGGGAGTCGCCGCACACGATCGTCATCCCCGGCTGGGTCACCCCCAGCTCGGGACCGATCACGTGCACGATCCCCTGATGCTCGGAGCCCAGCGAGTAGATGGGGATCTCGAATTCCTCGCAGTTGCGCTCCAGCGTCTCCACCTGCACCCGGGAGAGGGCATCGCGGATCCTCGCCGCCACCGGCGTCCCGTCGGTGGGGACGTTGTGGTCGGCGGTGGCCAGCGTGCGGTCGGGCCGCCGCACCGGGCGCCCGGCCAGCCGCAGCCCGTCGAACGCCTGGGGGCTCGTGACCTCGTGGACGAGGTGCAGGTCGATGTACAGCAGGCCGGGAGCGACCTCGTGGGCCTCCCAGATCTTGTCGAAAAGCGTCTTGGGCATGTCTGGCTAGCTCCTGCGTAGGCCGGCACTGACCACTGCCAGCAGTACGGCCTCGTCGGGTCCGGGGTTGTGAAAGCGGTGCGAGAGGTCGGCGTCGAAGGTCACGCAGTCGCCGGCCTGCAGCCGGTGTCGCTGGCTGTCGCAGACCAGGACGACCTCCCCGGATTGCACCAGGGCCGTCTCCCGGCTGCCGGGCTCGTGCATCGGGGGGTCGCCGGGGCCGCCTGTGAGGGCGCCCGGGGTCAGCGTGTGCCGGGAGAGCTCGGCGCGCTGACCGGGCAGCGGCGGGGTGAGGATCTCGTAGCGGTGGCCCCTGACCCGGCTCGGGCCCTGGCGGCGCTCGCGTCGGCGGACGATCGTGACCGCGCCCTCCTCGTCCAGGCGCAGCAGCTGGGAGAGGCGCAGCTCCAACCCGGAGGCAATCCGGCTGGCCACCTGGATTGTCGGGCTCGTCTCCCCCCGCTCCACCTGGGAGAGCATCGGCGCGCTCACGCCGGAGCGCTCGGACAGGTCGCGCAGCGACAGGCCTTCGGCCTCGCGCAGGGCCTTGATCCTAGGTCCAAGCGCCTCCGGCGGGGCGGTCCTGTCAGCTATGACTGCCGGCATACGTGCGTACGTTATCACATATGCACGTATGCTGAGCTCTCAGCCGAACAGATCGCTCGCCTTCACGCGCCAGCCCGGCACCGCATCGCTCAGATCAAGCTCCTCGGATCCTGCGTGAACCACGACGCTGTCACGCGCGCGGTAGACCGTTGCGGTCCGCCGCTGCGGGTCGAGCACGAGCACCGCCTTGACTCCTGCGTCAAGCCACGCCAGGGCCTTCTCCTCGACCTCCGTGAAGCTGTCGGACGGAGAGAGGACCTCAGCGGCGAAGGCGGGGGCCTCGGGCCAGAACTTGGGGGTGGCACCTAACGCCTCGTAGCGTTCGCGGGAAACAAACGCGGCGTCGGGCGCGCGCACGGTGTCCGGGTCACGGCCGAGTATGAACCCCGTCTCGGCGGCAAAGCCAACACCGCAGCCGGTCTCCTCCACGTGGCGACCGAGCAGCGTGGCGAGCCGGAAGGCGACGCGGCCGTGATCTGAGCCAGGTGGGTTCATAACGCGGTGCTCTCCCGCCACCAGCTCATGACGCATCGAATCATCAGGCACCGTGAGCAGCTCATCGGCGGTCATCGTCTCAGCCTGTGTGGACACTTTGACAAGCCTACCCCGCCGCCCGGCCGCCGCTAATACCATCGCAGGCGATGATCTCCCGGCCCGATGTCCTGGTCCTCGGCGGCGGCGGCGTGCTCGGGGAGGCGTGGATGATGGGCGTGCTGGCGGGGATCGAGGACGCGACGGGGTTCGATCTCCGCCAGTGCGAGCACTTCGTCGGGACCTCGGCCGGCGCGATCGTCGCCGCTCACCTGGTGGCCGGCAAGGCGCCCCGGCGGCCGCCTCACATCAGCAGCGAGCTGGAGGTGGCCGGCACGCAGCCGGCCAACAGCCTCGCTGCAGTCGGTGCGCGGGCGGCACGCCGCGCGGGCGAGCTGGCGCTGGCGGCCAGCTCCTCGTTCGCGCCTCTGGCCATCGGCCTCTCGGCCCCGGGCGGGGCGGTCCTGCGCGCGGCGATGCTGCAGGCGCTGCCCCGTCCGCGGGACACGCTGGAGGACCTGCGCGGTCACGTGGCGGCGTCGGGGGCCAGGTTCGACGGCCGGCTGCGCGTGACCGCGGTCGATCGCCGCAGCGGCCGCCGGACGATCTTCGGCACTCCCGGCGCCCCGCGTGCCACCGTTGCCGACGCCGTGGCGGCCTCCTGCAGCGTGCCATGGCTGTTCGCCCCCGTCAGGATCAGCGGTCGCGAGTACGTCGACGGCGGCGTGTGGAGTGCCACCAACCTCGACGCCGCTCCGGCACGCCTGCACACCTACGTCCTGTGCCTGAACCCGACCGCGAACATCACCGGCACGCACAGCATGCTGGCGCTCGTGCGCAGCGTCGCCCGCTCGGCGGTGTCGATCGAGGCACTGGCAGTGCGCCGCCGCGGGGCAACCGTCCAGGCGGTGGCGCCGAGCATGGACTGTGCCGCGGCGATGGGGACCAACTTCATGGACCGCGAGCCGCGCGGCGACGTGGCCGCGGCAGGCTACCGACAGGGCCTGGCGCTGGCGCAGGCGCCCGTGCCCGCCGCCCGGCGCCACTGAGCGCGACCCCGGGCGAGCTGCCTCACGGCGCCCGCACCGCCGCCACCGCCTGCGCGGTGGCGGCCTCGGCCTCCGCGGCTACCCCCTGGCGCCGCACGGCGTTGGAGAGGGCCCGGACGTAGGCGCGCCCGGCCGCCTCCAGGATGTCGGTCGAGACCCCCTGCCCGGCGCCGGTGACCCCGCCGAGCTCCAGCACCACCGAGGTCTCCCCCAGTGCGTCCTGGCCGCCAGTGACGGCATCGACCCGGAACTCCCGCAGCCGGGCGTCGGTCCCGGTGGCGGCGTTGATGGCGCGGAAGATGGCGTCGATCGGGCCGTCGCCGGTGAACGACCCCGTCAGCTCCGCGCCCTCCGGCGAGCGAATGCCCACCGTGGCGTGCGGTGGGCGGCGGGAGGAATCCTCCACGTCGAACCACTCCAGGTGAAAGCCGGGTAGCTCCTCACGCAGCTCGTCGGTGAGCAACGCCTCCAGGTCCATGGCCGTGACCTGCTTCTTCTTGTCGGCGATCTCCTTGAAGCGCTTAAAGGCGGTGTTCAGCACCTGACCGCTGACCTCCAAGCCGAGCTCGGCCAGCGCCTGCTGAAGGGCGTGGCGGCCGGAGTGCTTACCCAGCACGATCGAGTTGGACTCCACGCCCACCGTGGTCGCGTCCATGATCTCGTAGGTGGTGCGCTCCTTGAGGACGCCGTCCTGGTGGATCCCGGACTCATGGGCGAAGGCATTGCGACCGACGATCGCCTTGTTGGGCTGCACGGCGTAGCCGGTCAGGCGGGAGACGAGCCGGGAAGTGCGGGCGATCTCCCGGGTGTTCACCGCGGTGTGCACCCCCACGTCGGCCTGGCGGGTGTGCAGCAGCATCACGATCTCCTCCAGCGAGGCATTGCCGGCGCGCTCGCCGATGCCGTTGACAGCGCATTCCACCTGGCGCGCACCGGCCCGCACCCCGGCGAAGGAGTTGGCCACCGCCAGGCCCAGGTCGTCATGGCAGTGGACGGAGAGGACCACGTCGCGCAGCTCGGGCACGAACCCGTAGAGCGCCTCGAGGTAGTCGGTGAACTCGTGCGGCATCGTGTAGCCGACAGTGTCGGGGATGTTGATCGTCGTGGCGCCCTCGTCGATTGCGATCTGGCAGACCTCCGCGGTGTATTCCACCTCGGCGCGGGTGGCGTCCATGGGCGAGAACTCCACGTCCTCGACGTACTGCTTGGCGTGTGCCACCGCGGCCCGGGCCTGGCCCTTGACGTCCTCGCGGGTGGTTTGCAGCTGGTGGCGGATGTGGATGTCCGAGGTGGAGATGAAGGTGTGGATCCGCGGGCGAGCCGCATCCCGGACCGCGTTCCAGGCGGCGTCGATGTCCGCCACGTGGGTGCGGGCCAGCCCTGCCACCACCGGGCCCTCGACCGACCGGGAGATCGCCTGCACGGCCTCGAAGTCGCCCGGGGATGTGATGGGAAAGCCGGCCTCGATCACGTCCACCCCCAGGCGCGCCAGCTGCTGGGCGATCTCCAGCTTCTCCTGGGTGTTCAGCGAGATCCCCGGCGACTGCTCGCCGTCGCGCAGGGTCGTGTCGAAGATCAGTACTCGGTCAGGATCCTCGGGCTTCATCACGTCACTCCTCGTCTAACTCGAACTTGGCTTCTTCTCGGTGCTGGTTCGCGGCTACGTGCGGCCGCCGGCGCGCTATTCCCCCCGAGGGGGGAGGAGAAGAAGTCGCGGGTCGAGGCGGAGTGCCATCGCTTAGAAGCCTAGCAACGTCGCTGAGTGGCCTTTGAGTCCTGCGCTCGATCGCTTGACCGCGGCGGATCAGCGACCACGTGCCCGGGCCTGTCGACGGCGATGCAAGGCTAGAACTGCGGCAGATCAAGATGTCCACGAAAGCGGGGGAAGTCCAACGAGACCAATCGGGAGGTCAGCGAGTTGATGAAAGCAATCGGGTACTCGCTAGAAAACCTCGATGGGACCGAGCAACCGGAGGTTGCAGGAGCGGTCCATCTGCTGGCACGCAGCGCGTAAAGCGGCGGTAGAGCGGTGGCACCCCCTTCGGCTGACGCTCAGCAGATCGGGCACGGCGCCCTGACCAGCGCCCCGGCGGCGGGCGGCCGGATTTTGCCCGAGCTGGCCGTAGGACCAGTAGACGAACGTGGAAGTCAGGTCGAGCTGCTCAACCGCCGCCGCTGGAAGACCCGGATCGAACTCGCGTCAGGGATCCACTACATAGACGGCTTCCACAACGCCCGACGCCGACACAGCAGCCTCGGCATGCGCACCCGGTCGAATACGAACTCGCTCACACCAACACCATCAACAACAACGACGACCGCCTGATTCCAGAACCCCGACTCCAAGAAAACCGGGGCCAGATCAAGGCCTCCGTCGAACCCGGTCCAGCTCAAGATAGACGTCGCGGCCCTTACCGCCAACTCTGACACCTGAACGACACACCCCACGCTCTCGGCCAGCGCCTCCGCCCTCTTTATCGACTTGCCGAGGACACGCCGGGCGTCCAGCCGTCGCGCTGGACGTTTCCCTGATACCGCCACCGGACAGCGGCGGTGGCCGATGATCCTCGAGCCAAGGCGCTTCTTGCCTACAGGCTCACCGCGTGCCCGGCCACGAATCCCTCGCCGACGGCGATCACCTCCACCACCGCGGGCGGCACGGCCACGTCGGTGGTGATGGCCATAGCGGCCAGGCGCTCCTGCTGGTCGGTCTGCGCGTCCTCGGGCTGGCGGCCCACCGCCGCGGAGACGATGTTGACCCCGTGGTCGCCGAAGATCGAGCCCACGCGTCCGATCATGCCGGGCACGTCCCGGTAGCGGAACAGGGTGATGTGCTCCTCAAGCTGCAGGTCGAAGCGCTGGTCCCAGGCCTCCAGCAGGTGGGGACGGTTGCGCCGCCCGATCAGTGTCCCCACGACGCGCACGCTCGTCTCGCCACTGGCCACGGTGACGCGAACCAGGTCGGTGTAGTCGCGGGCGCCGGTGCGCTTGGTCTCGGCCACCTCGATTCCCCGCTCCTGGGCCATTGTGGTCGCGTTGACCTCGTTGACCTCTTCCTCGGTGTGCCCGCGCAGGGCGCCGAGCAGCGTGTGGATCGAGAGCAGCCGCGTGTCGCGCTCGGCGATGCGGCCCAGGAACTCGATCTCGATCCGATCGATCGAGGAGCCCTCGGCGAGGCTCACAGCGATGCGACCGAGTGCGCGGCACAGCGCCACGAAGGGGCCCAGCACCTCCATGTCCTCGGCCGGGATCGCGGGCACGTTGACCGCGGTGGTGACCACTCCACCGGTGAGGGCGGCGACGACCTGCTCGGCGGCCTGGTAGCCGGCGCGGTCGGTGGCCTCGGCGGTGGAGGCGCCCAGGTGCGGGGTGACGATCACGTTGGGATAGCCGAACAGCGGGTGCTCGGTGACCGGCTCGGAGGAGAAGACGTCGAGCGCCGCGCCGCCGACCTTGCCGCTGTCAAGCGCCGCCTGAAGGTCCTCCTCCACGACCAGCGGTCCGCGGGCGACGTTCAGGACCCGCACCCCGTCCTGGCACTTGGCCAGTGCCGCGGCGTCGAGCCAGCCCGCGGTGTCCGGTGTGTTGGGCAGGTGCAGCGTGATGAAGGCCGCGCCGGCGTAGACGTCATCGGAGGTCTCGGCCTTCTCGACGCCGAGCTCGCGGTAGCGCTCGGCACCCACGAAGGGGTCAAAGGCGATTACCCGCATGCCGAATCCGAGCGCCCGCTGCGCCACGAGCTGCCCGATGCGACCGAACCCCAGGATCCCGAGCGTCTTCTCATAGAGCTCGACGCCGGAGAACTTGGAGCGCTCCCATTTGCCCGAGGTCAGCGAGGCGTGCGCCTGCGGGATGTTCCGGGCCAGGGCCAGCAGCAGCGCCATCGTGTGCTCGGCGGCAGTGATCACATTGGACTGCGGCGCGTTGGCGACCACGATCCCGCGCTTGGTGGCGGCCGGCACGTCGACGTTGTCGACGCCGACTCCGGCGCGGCCGACGACTCGCAGCTTCGTGGCGCGGGCGATCAGCTCGGCGTCGAGCTTGGTTGCCGAGCGGATCAGCATGCCCTCGTATTCGCCGATGCGCTCGGAGAGCTGCTCCCGGGTCCAGCCGGGCCCGAGCTCCACGTCGAAGTGCTGCTCCAGCAGCTCGATCCCGGACTGGCCGATCTTCTCGGCCACGAGCACCTTCGCCCGGGCGCTCACTGCGTGCGCTCCAGCACCCAGTCGATGCAGGCCGTGAGCGCGGCGACATCCGAGGGATCGGTGGCCGGGAACATCGCCACCCGCAGCTGGTTGCGCCCGAGCTTGCGGTAGGGCTGGATGTCGACGATCCCGTTGGCGCGCAGCGTGGCCGCCAGCGCGGCGGCGTCGACGCCCTCGTCGAAGTCGATCGTCCCCACCACCGGCGAGCGCTTGGCGGGATCGGTGACGAACGGGATGGCCTGGTCGTGGTCCTCGGCCCAGCCGTAGAGATGCTCGGAGGACTGGCGAGTGCGGGCCACCATCGCCTCCAGTCCCCCCTGCCCGAGCATCCACTGCAGCTGGTCCTCCAGCAGCAGCAGGGTCGCGATCGCCGGCGTGTTGTAGGTCTGGTCCTTGCGGGAGTTCTCCAATGCCGTGCTCAGCGACAGGAACTCCGGGATCCAGCGCGCCGGGCCCACCGACGGCCGTTCGGCGTCGATCTGCTCGATCCGCTCCAGCGCCGCCGGGCTCATCAGCGCCAGCCACAGCCCCCCGTCGGAGGCGAAGCCCTTCTGCGGAGCGAAGTAGTAGACGTCGGCCTGGGATACGTCGAGGTCCACACCGCCGGCGGCGGAGGTGGCATCGATCAGCACCAGCGCCTCGCCGGCCTCGGCGGGACGGCGAACCGGCACGATCACTCCGGTCGAGGTCTCGTTCTGGGCCCAGGCGAGGACGTCCGCGGCCGCGTCGGCACGCGGCGCCGGCGCGTCGCCGGGCGGAGCCTGCACGACGATCGGGTCGTGCAGGAAGGGAGCGCCGCCGGTGACGGTGGCAAACTTGGAGGAGAACTCGCCGTAGGTCAGGTGCAGCGCCCGCTCGCGCACCAGGGAGCAGGCGGCGGCGTCCCAGAAGGCGGTGGTCCCGCCGTTGCCGAGCACGACCTCGTAGCCCCGCGGCAGCGAGAACAGCTCCGAGAGTCCCGCGCGCACGCGGCCGACCAGGTTCTTGACGGGCTTCTGGCGGTGCGAGGTGCCCATCACCGCCGACCCGGATCCAGCGAGATGCTCCAGCTGCTGGGGACGCACGCGAGAGGGGCCCGAGCCGAAGCGGCCGTCGGCGGGCTTCAGCGCGTCGGGGATCTGCAGGTCGGTGGAGGTCTGTGGCATGCGCGCTCCTCGAAGTTAGCGGTGTCTACATGCCCAGGCGCGCGGCGAAAAGGCCATCGCTTCCCGGTGGTGACTCCACCCGATAGCGCCAGTCACGACGGCACCAAACAAGGTTAGCCGACGCCCAACCACGCCGCGGAGCCGCGCGCGCCGGTCACCCGCGATCCCTTGACCGACGGTGACCGCGTGCTCTACGGGCAGCGCGTCGACGGTGACGCGCCGGCCACCCTACGGCTGGCAGGGGGCACGGGCACGGGCGGGCCGACGTCGCGATGGATCCGACGCGGAGTCGAGGAGATGGCCGGCGCTCGCGGCCTGCGGTCGAAGAGCCTTGTCATCGTCGGCGATCATCCCGAACACTGAGACGCCACGCGAAAACGACACTTTGATTTCGGATTTTGGCGCTCGCGAGCGCATCGTCGCGGAGTTGCGTGACGTGCCGAAAGATGTCATGTGCCGCTTGGCGTGACTGGTCGGTGAGGTGCTCGGCCATCCGGTCGAACGGCATGAGAAGGCTCGCGTGGTTGCGCCCGCGCGGCCGGCCGTTCGATCAGGGGGTACCGACCGGTGGTTCACGGTATGCGATGCCCTGCGCGCCTGGCTTTCGGAGTGGGCAGCTGGTTGGTGGTCGCGTGACGCTTGTGGTGCAGACGTATCAGCATCGTGCGCAGATCTCGGCGGAGTGGATCGACACGATCACCGGGGGACACGATCACCGGGGAGATCTCGCGCGCGCGGGTCGCGCCCGGCGGACCGCGGGGGGCTCGCCGGTTCCTGGACCGGTTCGAGGGCGTGGATCTTGAGGTCGCGTTGGAAGCGACGACGGCTGGCGGTTCGTGGTCGAGGAACTCCAGTGGGCCGGCGCCGAGGCGCACCTGGCGAGTCGGCGGAGGCCAACGCCCTGAAGGGCCGCAAGCAGCGCGCGAAGACTGACTGGGTGATGCCGGGCATCCGCCGAGCTGTTGTTGATCGGCCGGCTGCCGGAGTCGTGGATCGGCGGGCTTGGCTCTCCCGGCCGTGGCACGGGAGCAGCTCACGATCGCACTCGAGATGATCGACGCGATCGACCTGCAGCTCGGTCCGCTCGATCTCGCGCTGCGGGCCTATGCCCGCAAGCAGGCCGGCTGCCGCGCGTCGATCGACGGGATCTAAGGCGTCGGCATCCCCCGGCTACGATTGTGAGCTGCAGGCGTACGACACTGTGCAGCGGATCGACACGTTCCACGGACGTGGGTTCAATCACTGCACCTTCGGGATCCTGATGAAGAGCCAGGTTTGCATCTACAAGCTGCACCACTTCCTCTTCTTCCCGCTGCTGGCGCTGCGAGGCCTGCTCTGCCTCGGCCGCGGCCTGGTTGGCCTGGCGCTGGATCGCGGCGTTGTGGGGGCGACCATCGCCTCGATGTAGCCCATGCCCATGTCGTCGATCGACTGCTGCAGCGAGTCCACGATCAACCCCGTCTTGGCCATCTCGGCCTTCGAGCCGTCGAGCACCTCGGTAGCCAGCTTCTGGCGCTCGGTGACGATCTCCTCGACAGTCATCGAGCCGATGATCGAGCGCAGGTGACCAGCGAAGATGCGGCCGATGAGAACGGCCATCTGATCCTGGTCGGAGAGGAAGCGCTGCGCGGCGTTGACGATGCTCTCGGAGTCGTTGCCGACCTTGAAGGCGATCACCGCCTTGACCTGAAGCGCGATCCCTTGGGTGGTCACGCACTGCTCGGCGACCTCGGCCTCGCGCATCGCCAGCGTGAGGAAGCTCGCCTGGCGGATGAACGGGGCGACGAACGCGCCATGACCGGTGACGACCTTGAACGGCGTACCGTCACTCGCCGCCTTGGCACCGGAGATCAGCATCGCCCTCATCGGGCGCCGGAACGCGATAGCCAAACATCAGTTCCTCCTCTCAGGGAGCACGGTCCTCACTCCATCAGTTCCTCCTCTCAGGGAGCACGGTCCTCACTCCATCGCATCACATCAACCGCCCGGTCACCACGTGAATCGAAGACCAGAACGGTGCTTCCGATCGCTAGGGGCTCCTCGGACCACGCTAGGAATGCCTCGGTGCCGCCGCGCACCTTGACCAGCACCTCACCCGGGCCCTCGGCGCCCCGGGTGGCGACGAACAGGGTCCCGGTGGAGCCGACAGGGGACTCATCTGGGGTCACCGCTGGGTTGTATGTAGCGCGGCCGGTCCGGCGAGGCGACGGTGCGCGCCGCCTGGTTGCTCCGACAGAGCCGGCGCGCGCTGTACCGCGACCCGGGCAGCTCGCCACGCCTGTCCGACTCGAACCGGGGGACACGACGCTTCTCAGAACAGTCGCTGCGGCGATTCCCGCCGCGTGAGCTCAGTGGGCCAGGAGCACAAACCGCCCTCCGCGGGGCAACCGGCACAGACCGAGCGCTGGGGGGTGTCGGTGACGACGAAGCGTCGCTCCCGGATCCCGCGGGTGCGATCCTCCAGCTCGACCCCCAGCCGGTCGGCGTCCCCGGCCACGTAGCGCGCGGTCGCTGGACGCTCCGGAGCCTGGAGGAACACGTGCACCACCTCCACCTCCCGCGCGCCGGCGCGGAGCGCCGCCAGGGCGTAGATCAGCCGCTGGGAGAGGTAGGCGCGCTGCACCATCGCCTCCGGGTCAGCCTCCTCCAGGTTGTCGCTCTTGTAGTCGAGCACCAGCGAACGCCCGGGCCCCTCCTGGGCCAGCACGTCGAAGGCCCCGCTCATCAGCGCCCCCGAGGGCAGCAAGAAGGCAAAGCGCTCCTCCCGCCGCACCCGCCCGGCGCGCCCCAGCCGAACGCAGAGTTCCGAGGCGGCGAACCCGGCGACCATCGCGTCGAGCTCTTCCGCTGCCGCCCGCGAGGGTCGCGCGGCCCCCGGCGCCACCAGCGAGGCCACGGGCGCGGGACGGCGGAAGTCGAGTCGCTGCAGCGCCGCGTGGACCAGAGTGCCCCGCTCGCTGCCGGACAGCCTGCCGGAGGCGCCGCCGCCAGACTGGGCGGGGACCGGCGGTAGGCCGAGCACCCGCTCGGCGTAGAAGCGGTAGCCGCAGCGAGCGAAGTCCGCCACGGCGGAGTAGCTCAGGCGCAGTGGCGCTGTGGAGGGAGGATCGCCGCGTGAGGGACCCGGCGCGGTTGGCAACGGGCTCGGCCCCGGGGCCGCGGCGGCTACATCCCCATCCGCGGCGGCGCCCGCCGTAACCGGCACCGCCCCCCCGGCATCGTCCGGGGCGCTGACCACCGTCAGCCGGATCCCCGCCTCGGTGAGGCCCGAGCCCTCCCCCACCCGCGCGGCGATGTCGGGGATGAACGCCGGCCCGATCCAGGCGATCGGACCCCCGCGTTGCGGCCAGCACGAGAGCTTTGCCGCGCCGCTGCAGATGAGCCGCTCCTGCGCCCGGGTCATGGCCACGTAGAACAGCCGGCGCTCCTCCTCGGCCTCCCGCCGCTGCCGCTCGGCGCCGAGCTCCTCGTAGTGCAGCGCCGGTTCACGCTGGCCGCCCCCCGGCTGGGCCAGGCGCAGCCCCAGCCGCCCGTCGCGACCGACGCGCAGCAGCTCGGCGCGGTTCACAGGGCCACGACCGAGGTCGGCCACGCACACGGTCGGGAACTCGAGTCCCTTGGCTCTGTGGATCGTCATCAACCGCACGGCATCGAGCGCCTCACCCTCCACCGGCGCCTCGCTCTCCCGCGGGTCTCCCCCGCCCCCGGTGCCGTCCGGATCAGCGCCGCGCGTGCAAACCTCTTCCAGGAAGCCGCGCAGGTCGGGGCCCGCGGCGGCCCGATGCTCGCGACCGAGGCGCATCAGCTTGCGGACGTTGGCCAGCCGCCGCTGGCCACCGGGCAGCGACAGGATCGCCAGGTCGTAGCCGCTGCGGGACAGCACGCGGTCGACGAGCTCGTCGGCGCCCGCGCGCGCCGACATTGCCCGCTCGCTCACGAACCAGCCCCGGAAGCGCCCGGCGCGCTCGCGGTCGCGGTCGCTCATATCGGCCGTGTCCTCCTCACGCAGCAGCGACCACGGGTCCCGGTCCGCCGCGGCGGCGCTCGCCGCCAGCGCCACCAGCCCGTCCAGCGAGAGCCCGACCACCGGCGAGGCCAGCACCGTATACAGCGCCTCCTCGTCCAGGGGGTTGGCCAGAGCGCGCAGGTAGGAGACCATGTCGACCACCTGCGGGTGGGACCAGTAGCCCCGGCCGCCGATCAGATAGGTCGGCACCCCGCTCTCCTCGAGCGCGCGCTCGTAGGCGCGCAGGTCGGTGGTCGCCCGGGTGAGCACGACGACATCCCGCGGCGCCGCGCCGCCGTCGATCAGCTCCCGTATCCGTAGCGCCAGGGCGCGGGCTTCGGCCAGGCGCCACGGCGCCGCCAGCCCGTCGCGATCCCCGCCCCCCTCCTTGTCGGCGACCAGCAGCTCCACTACGGGCTCGCTGGCGGGCGGGTCCATACGCCCGGCCAGCAGCGGCCGGAAGCGCTCCCCGAGCGCCTGCGAGAAGGCGTCGTTCAGCGCCGAGATGATCTCCGGCCGGCTGCGGAAGTTGACCGTCAGCGTGGCGCGCTCCCCGGTGGCGGCCCGCCGCTGCCCGAGGCGCTCGAACAGCTCTACGTCGGCGTGACGGAAGCCGTAGATCGCCTGCTGGGCGTCGCCGACGGTGAAGAGGTTCTCCTCGCAGATCGACTCGATCAGCTCCAGCTGCACGAGGTTGGTGTCCTGGAGCTCGTCGACCATCACGTGCGTGAAGCGGGTGCGCAGCCGCTCGCGCAGCTCCGAGTCGGCGAGCAGGAGGGCTCGGGTGAGGAGCTCCAGATCCTCGAAGTCCAGGCCCGAAGCGGCCCGCTTCAAGCGCTCGTACTCCGTCCCGAAGTCCCGCAGCAGCGAGTCCAGGAGCGCGTGCGCGTGGTGGGCCCGCCGGTGGGCGCAGCCGGCACGAAAGCGCCGAAGCGCCTCGACGTAGCGCGCGCACACCTGGCTCTCCAGCGCGGCGCCGCCCCCGCGGGGCAGCGCCATCCGCTCCAACTCACCGGGCCACGGGTCGGCGGCGGTCAGGATCCGATCGCACTGCTCCAGACGCTCCAGTGCCGTCCGCACCCGCGCTGCGGGACTCTCGTCGCTGCCGAGCTCCCGCGCCGCCTCCCGCGCGGCCTCGCCCAGCGCCGCGCGCAGCGGTTCGAGCGCGGGCGCGGGGTCGGGCTGCGGCAGCCGCGGGTGCAGCTGCCCGCGGGCGCGCAGCTCGACGTGAACGTCGAGGATCGCCTCCCGCAGACCCAGCGGGCCGTAGGCGGCGACGAGCTCGGCTCCGCCGCCGGCGCCCGCGAGCTCCTCCAGCGCGCGGTCGAAGGCGAGGCTCGCCAGGCGCCGCGCCTGCGCCTGGTCGAGCACGGAGAAGCCCGGGTCGATCCCCGCCGCCAGCGCGTGGGTGCGCAGCATGCGGGCGCAGAAGCCGTGGATCGTCGAGATGAACGCCCCTTCGGTCGCCCGCGCGGCTTCGATGGCGCCGGCCTCCCGCAACCGGAGCCGGATCCGCTGGCGGAGCTCGGCGGCGGCCTTCTCGGTGAAGGTGATCGTGAGGATGGAGCCGGCCGCCACCCCGTCCTCGGTGACCGCACACACGAAGCGCTCGACCAGCACGGAGGTCTTGCCGCTGCCGGCGCTGGCGTCGAGCAGGAGGTTGCCGCTCCGCCGCTCGATCGCGTCCTGCTGCTCGGGCGTGAAGGTCCTAGCGCTGCTGGTCGGTGAGGAGGGCGTGGCGATCATGAGGACCGGCAGATCCCCGGGTAGCGGCAGCCCTCCCGCGAGCACGACTGCGGGCGGGGCGTCAGCAGGCCGCGGCGAATCTCCCCGGCGAGCGCGACAGCGCTGCCCTCAGCCTCGGCCAGGAGCGCGTCGAGCTGGTCGCACTCCCGGGCGTCGGTGCCAACCGCGCGTGTGCCCACCGGCTGCCCGCTCAGGAACACGCCGCGGGGGCGCAGGTCAGCGCCACGCAGCGGCTGATAGAAGCCGGCGACGGGATCGAGGCCCAGCAGCGCTCGCACCGCGACCATGTACAGCGCCACCTGCAACCGGCTCTCGCCGCCCCAGCGAGCGGCGGCCTGCTCGGGGCGGGCGACACCGCTCTTGTAGTCCCGGACGATCGCGCGCGCACCGTCGTCGGGATCGACGTCGACACGATCGATCGCGCCTCGCAGCCGGATGCGCTCCTCGCCCTCGCCGAGCTCCACCGCCGGGAGCGAGGGCCGATCGTTGTCGTCGAAGCCGAAGCGGACCTCCAGTTCTCCGGGGCGCCATTCGCATCCGTCGGCGGCTTCGGCGGCGAGGTAGCGCCCCAGGTCGGCCTCATAGCCCTGTAGCAGCGCAGCGCGCACAGCCGGGCTCCGCGCCGGCGCCACATCGGCGCCCGAGGAACGCACCTCCTCGCTGGTGATGACCAGCGCCTCGGGCAGCGTGGCCGGCGTGAGCGGCTCGCCGAGTCGCCTGAAGACCCTCTCCAGCGTCTCGTGCATGAAGGTGCCGCGCGCCATCGGCTCGGGCTCGGTCTCGAAGCGCTCCGGATCCAGCTGGCTTTCCACCAGCCACTTCACCGGGCACTCGGCGTACTTCTCCAGGGCACCGGCGGAGACAACCTCGGTGTGGCGCACATGCGCGAGCGCGGCTTGACCCAGTTGCCGCGGCGCCTCCGCGATGGCCCCACCATTCCCTCCTGCGGCGGCGGCCGCCAAAGCGCGAGCTCGCTCACACTCGGTGGGGGCATCCTGCGCATCCCACACCACGTCGGCCAGCAGGCGCTGGGCCCGGCGCGCGCGCCACTCCTCGTCGAGCAGCTCGGCGACGTCGCCGATGAACGGCGAGGGCAGCGCCAGGTTGCCCTCCTCGTCGGAGCTGCGGTAGGAGAGCACGACCCGCTCGGTGGCCCGGGAGAGGCAGGCATAGAGAAGGTATCGCTCCCGCGCCAGCGCATCCTCACGCGGGGGGAGCCGCAGGCCCGAGGCGATGGCCAGCTCGCGGCGGTGCTGATCGGAGAGGAACGGCTCCTCGGCCGCGGGGGCGGGGAACTCGCCCTCGTTCAGGCCGCATACGATCACCGCGCGGAAACGGCGCGCGCGGATCGAGAGCGGCTCGGCCAGCAGGACCGCGTCGTTGCGCGGCGGCTCCCCGGCCGGAACCTCCAGCTCGTCCAGCAGCGCCGGCAGCTCGTCACGTCCGGGTGCCTCCCCCAGCTCCGCCGCCTCCTGGAGCGCCGACGCCAGCACCGCCAGCGCCCGCGCATCGAGCTCCTCTCCGGCGCCGAGCACCGGCGCCCGGCGGCGGTGCGGCGCCGCGAACAGCCGGCGCGCCTGCCAGGCCAGCTCGGCAGCCGGATCCTCCGCGCCACGCAGCGCGTCGATGGCCTCGATGCCCTCGCTGCGCGGGTGCCAGCGGCGCCGGGCCTCGGCGAGGCTCCGCACCCCGTGCCGGCGGATCGCCGCCTCCAGCGCATCAACCGGCTCGGGCTCAACGATCCCGGGAGCCCGCAGCAGCGCCAGCAGATCCTCGGCGCTCGCCTCCCGGTCCTCCACGCCCGCGCACCGCGCCAGCGCCTGCACCGCCCGCCCCAGAGATGTCTGTGAGAAGCGGATGCGGCGATCGCCGGCGACCGGTATCCCGTAGCCCTGGAGCACGCCCGTGAGCAGCGGTCCCGCCGCGGCCAGCGAACGGCAGACGACGACGATCTCCTGCGGCGCGAACCCGTGCTCCCGCAGCGAGAGCACCTCGGCGGCGATCAGCTCCGCTTGGGCCAGCTCGCCGCCGGCCTCCAGCAGCCGCACTGCCGGACCGGGATGAAGTCGCTCACCCGCCGGCTCGAACAGCCACCGCTCCAGATGGTGCAGGACGCGGCGTGCGTGGGGGGCGTAGAACTCATCCAGCGCTGGCAGCTCGCGGACCTCGCTGGCCCACGCGCGCAACTCCTGCACCACTCCCGCCCGGGCGTCGAACGCGGCCCGCCGAGGCTCGTAGGTCAGCGATACGGTGACCTGCGCCCCGGCGACGCGGGCCAGCGTCTCCACCGCGTCCTGCTCGACTGCCAGCAGGTCATCGAAGCCGTAGAGGAACACCGGCGTGTCACCCCAGCGTCCCGGCTGGGCCCGCAGCGCATCGAGGCCCCGCCAGGCCAGCAGCTCGCCGTCGACTCGATCCAGGCGCTCCAGCTCACGCGTGTAGGCCATGTAGAGCTGCCCCACCTCCCGCGCGTAGCCGGCGCGCCGGGGATCCTGCTGCGACCACGCGCCGAGCGCCTGGGCCAGGCGCTGCGGGCTGACCAGCGAGCGCTCCAGCTCCGCGATCAGCGCTGCAGCAGCGGCCGGAAAGCCCCGGCCGGAGGCCGAGCGGCCCAGGAGCGGCAGGCGCAGCCCGGCCAGCAGGCGCCGCAGGAGCCGGCGGCGGGCCAGCGGCGTGATCACGTGCCCGTGGTAGCCGGCTCGGCGCGCTATCTCCCGCGCCAGCCCGGCGAAGGTCACCACCGTCCCCACCAGGCCCCCCTGTTCGGCGAGCTCTCGCGTGTAGTGCTCGGCGTCGAGCAATGTGGGAACGACCAGCAGAGCGTCGCGCGACGCCGCCGCGGCAAAGGCGGAGAGCACTTCACCCGCCTTGGCGGAGTTCGCGGGGCCCAGGACGAGCGTCAGCGGCATCGCTCCTATGGTGGCGCGCCCCGCCGACGGCTACCAGTGGCCGGGCCTCGAGGCCCGGCGCCAGCGCGGCTAGGCGGCCGCGGCCGGCGCGGGAGCGGCCGCCGGCTCGGCGGTGGGAGCGTCCTCGCTCTCGGGGGGCTTGGCCCCCTCCTTGGCCCACGGCTCGTCGAACTCCACGCGCCACTTGCCCTCCTCGGTCTGCTGCAGGGCCAGCCGGGCCCGGAAGCCCTTGCCCGAGCGGCCCTTGAAGCCGGTGACCGGCTTCTCGGTCCGCCCCGTCCTGATCAGCTCCCGCGCGACTGCCAGCGGCAGCTGCTTGCCGGCCTTGGACTTCCAGATGACGAAGCCACAGCCGGGATCCTCGCGTGACCAGCAGGAGTAGCCCTTGCGGTTCTCCATGATGTCGTGGCCGCAGACCGGGCAGGGGCCCAGATTCGCCCGCGGAATCCGCACGTCCTTGAGCTTGGTGTCCAGCTCGGTCACGGTCGCCTGGGTGAACTTGACGATGTCGTCCATGAATGCCTTGCGGCTGTCGGCGCCGGCCTCGATCTTCGCCAGCCGGTGCTCCCAATCGCCGGTCATGCTGGGCGAGGTCAGGGAATGCTCGCCGAGCAGACGGATCACGTTCAGCCCCTTCTCGGTCACCACCAGCGCCCTGCCGTCCCGCTCGATGTAGCCCACCTGGAGGAGGCGCTCGATGATCGCCGCGCGGGTGGCGGGGGTGCCGATGCCCGACTCCTTCATCGCCTCGCGCAGCTCCTCCTCCTCCACCAGCTTGCCGGCGGTCTCCATCGCCGCCAGCAGGGCGCCCTCGGTGAAGCGCCGGGGCGGCTTGGTCTCCTTGGCCTCGGAGGCGACCCTCCGGACCGAGACGTCCTCGCCGCGCTCCAGCTTGGGCAGCTGCTGCTCGCGACCCTCGTCCTCGTCGGAGCGCGAGGCGCCCTCGACGTCGGCCGACTCGCCGTACACCCCCCGCCACCCGGGGACGAGCATCACCCTGCCGCGGGTGCGGAATATGTGCTGGGCCACGGTCGTCTCCACGCGGGTGTTCTCGAACACCGCCTCGGGATGGAAGATGGCCAGGAAGCGTCGGACCACGAGGTCATAGATACGCCGGTCGTCATCGGAGAACTTGTCCACCGGGTGGCGCTCGGCGCGGGTGGGGATGATGGCGTGGTGGTCTGTGACCTTGGCGTCGTTGACCACGCGCGCCAGCGGCAGCACGTCCAGGCCGAGCACGTACTCGGAGGCCTTGGCGTACTCGCGCTGGTCTCCCACCAGTGCCGCAATTGGCTTGATTTCGCCGATCATGTCGCCGGTGATGAAGCGCGAGTTGGTCCGCGGGTAGGTGAGGGCCTTGTGCTCCTCGTAGAGCCGCTGGGCTGCGGCCAGGGTCCGCCGCGCCGAGAACCCGAAGCGGCCGTTGGCGTCGCGCTGCAGCGAGGTGAGGTCGTAGAGCAGCGGCGCGCGCTCCTTGCGCTCTGACTTCTCCAGCTTGGTGATCTCGCCGCTGCGACCCTCGCAGGCGGAGACGACCACGGCCGCCTCCTCGGCGGTCTTGATCCGCGGGTTGGCGCCGGCATGGAAGCGGCCCTCGTAGAGCCGGCCGGCCGGCGCCGTGGTGTCGAAGCTGGCATCGACGATCCAGTAGGGCTCGGGCTTGAAGTCACGGATCTCCTGCTCGCGGCGGGCCAGGATCGCCAGCGTCGGCGTCTGCACGCGACCGAGCGACACCGCACCGTCAAAGGATGAGCGCAGCCGGATGGTGGCCGCCCGGGTGGCGTTCATGCCGACGATCCAGTCGGCCTCGGAGCGCGAGCGCGCCGCCGCCTCCAGCGAGGCCAGCTCCTCCGCGGGGCGCAGCGCGGCGAAGGCGTCCTTGATCGCCCCGGTGGTCATCGAGTTCAGCCACAGGCGCTGCACCGACTTGCGGGACCCCGCCTTCTCGAAGAGGTAGGCGAAGATGAGCTCGCCCTCGCGCCCCGCGTCGCAGGCGTTGACGACGTCCTGCACCTCCGAGCTGCCCAGCAGGCGCTTGACGACGTTCATCTGCTTCTTGGAGCGCTCGTCGCGGACCACCAGCTTGAACCGGTCGGGGACGATCGGCAGGTCGGCCATCCGCCACTTCTTGAAACGCTCCTCGTACTCGTCGGGGTCGGCCAGCTGGACCAGGTGGCCGACGGCCCAGCTGACGATGTGATCCGGACCCTCCAGGTAGCCCTCGTGCTTGGCGAAGGCGCCCGGCAGTACGCGCACGAGGTCGCGGCCCACGGAGGGCTTCTCGGCGATGACCAGTGTCTTGCTCATGGATCGCGGAGCCTAGCGGCCGTGTCGGGTCAACCCGCGCAGGGGCCGGAGGGAACGACGTTGCTCCGGGCCCGCGCCCGCGTCAGCTGCCGCGCGACGAGCGCATTCGGGACGGCGAAGCCGCCGGGACCGCGCGACGCACCGCTTCCGGTAACCGCGGCGAAGACCGTGGCCAGCACGTGACCCGAGCCGCTGAGCAGCGGACCGCCGGAGTTGCCGGGCCGCACCCGTCCCCGGAGGGAGACGATCGTCCTCAGCACCGGTCCGTTCCCGTAAGCGTCCTGGGTGCTGAGGCGCTGAGTGTGCCCCAAACGCGCCGGCTGGACATTGAAGGGCCCGTCGAGCGGGTAACCGAGGATCGCCGTCCCGGTTCCGGGCGCGGTCTGGGAGCTGAGGCGCAGCGGACGGCCGGCCAACCCCGGCACACGCAGCACGGCGATGTCGTCGTGCGGATCGAAGCCCAGCACCTGCGCCGGCAGGGAGGGCGGACGACCGTGGAGCTCCACTGAGGTGTCGGTCTCCCCCGCCACGACGTGGGCGTTGGTCACCACGGTGTCCGGCGCCGCGATCCAGCCGCTGCCCTCGATCCCCAGGCCGCACGCGGTGCCGAGCACCCGGACAACGCTGGGCGCCCCGGCGCGGATGCCTCCGGCGCCCAGGATCTGCCGTTGCGGCGACCGCACGTCGGCGAGCGGCCCCCGCACCGCCGGGAGCGGATCGAACCGCGCCAGCGCGTTCAGGATCGGTCCCGAGGGGGGCAGCACGCCGTTCAGCGAGCGCAGGATGGCGCTGCGCTGGATGTCACGGCGCAGCGGCACCGAGCCGGCGGATTGCAGGGCGATCGCACCGACGAGCCACGAGATCCCCAGTCCCACGCAGGCCGTCAGCGCCGCCCCGGCGAGCCCGTCCACGGCGCGCAGTCCCGGCACCCTCAGCGCCGCCGCCCGGGCGCGCGTGCCGAGGCCCTCGAAGCCCGTGGCCAGGACCCCGCCCGCCAGGAGCGCTCCCACCAACCCAAACAGCGGCGCGTCGGGGGAGTGTGCTCCGCCGGGGATCAGCAGCGGCCCGATCCTCGTGCCGAGGAAGGCACCGAGCCCGAAGCCCAGCAGCGACAGCACGCCGACGATGAACCCCTGGAGGTAGCCGTAGAGGGCGAGCAGCCCGCTGAAGGCGACGATCACCCAGTCGATCGAGGTCACGACTTGAGGTTAGGGTCTCCGCGCCGTGGGTCCCCCGGCGTCAGAAGCTCCCTGCATCTTCTACCGTTCTCCTTCGAGGTGGTATTCCAGGCAGCAACCGCTAAAGGCATCCGGCTGTTCGGGCACGACGGCGGGCGGCGCCGGCGGCTGCTGCGGCGGTCAGCCCCCCTGGTCGCGCTGGCGGTGGTGGCCTTCGCCGCCGGTGCGATAACGGCCGCGGGACCGAACGGTGACGAGCAGGCGCTGGTCAGGAAGTACGTGCGCGATTGGGCCCGGGGAGACCTCGCCGGAATGTATGCGCTGCTCGCTCACACCTCAAGGCGCCACGTCTCCGAGCGGCGCTTCGCCGCCTCGCTGCGGGCCGCGGCGGCGACCGCGACGCTCCAGTCACTCACGTCGCTGAGCGTGGGTGAGCGCGCGGGCGGGGCGATCCCGGTACGGATGGACGTTCGCACGCGCGTGTTCGGCAGGCTGCACGCGGTGCTGCTGGTGCCGCTGAGCGGTAGCGGCTCCGACGCGCGCGTGGCCTACGGCCGGTCGCTGTTGTTCCCGGGGCTGCGGGGTGGCGAGCGGCTGGGTCGGGTGGTCCAGCTGGCCACGCGGGGGGACCTGCTCGCCGCCGACGGAACGCCGCTGGCCCAGGGCCCGTCGCGCTCGTCCCCGATCCCCGCCGTCGCCAGCGAGATCGTCGGGACCCTCGGCCCGATCCCGGCGGCGCAAAGCCAGGACTACGCGGCCCAGGGCTACCCCGCCGGAGCCAAGGTGGGACTGAACGGGCTGGAGCGGGTCTTCCAGGCGCCCCTGGCGGGAACTCCGGGGGGAACGCTGCTGGCCGGCCGGCGCGTGCTGGCCCGGGTGCCCCCGCGGGCCGGAACGACGGTCCGGACGACGATCAGTCCTCCGATAGAGCGTGCTGCGATGGCCGCCATGGGCGGCAACTACGCCGGCATCGCCGCGATCGACCCGCGCACCGGCGGACTGTTGGCGCTGGCCGGGGTGGCCTTCTCGGCGCTGCAGCCGCCGGGATCGACGATGAAGATCGTCACGGTCAGCGGCGCGCTCCAGGCGGGCATCGTGAAGCTCGGCGACACCTTCCCGATCCAGACCTCGGCGACGCTCGACGGCTTCACGATGCAGAACGCCAACGGGGAGGCGTGCGGTGGCACCCTGCTGAACGCCTTTGCCGTGTCCTGCAACTCGGTCTTCGCTCCGCTGGGGGCCAAGCTGGGAGCGCAGCGGCTGGTGGACGTGGCGGAGCGCTTCGGCTTCAACCAGCCTCCCTCGATTCCCGGAGCGGCCGAGTCGACGATCCCGCCGGCGAAGACGATGACCGACAGCCTGGCGGTGGGCTCATCGGCCATCGGCCAGGGGATGGTGCAGAGCACGGCACTGGAGATGACCGACGTGGCCGCGACGATCGCGATGGGCGGGCGCCGGCCGCTGCCGACCCTCCTCCGGGGCGCTGTCCCGAAGTTCGTCCCGGTCCTCAGCCGCCATGTCGCGGGCCTGGTGCAGCGGATGATGGTGGCGGTGGTGGAGTTCGGGACCGGGACCTCGGCCCAGATCACCGGCGTCAAGGTCGCGGGCAAGACCGGGACCGCCGAGCTGAAGAACACCGCCAACCCCAACGACCCCACCGCCGGCTCCCCGCAGAACACCGATGCCTGGTTCGTCGGTTATGCGCCGGTGGGGGCGCCACGGATCGTCGTCGGAGCGCTGTTCCCGCAGCAGGGAGCGGGCGGCGGGACGGCCGCCCCCGCGGTGCGCGGGGTGCTGGAGGCCGGCCTGAAGGGGCGTTGAACCGGAGGCCCTACGCCCTACGGCTTGCCGGACCCGATCCCCCGGGTCGGGGCCCGCTGCGCCCCCAGCCCGCCCTGCGTGACCGACACCGAGCCTCCTCCGGATCCGCCGCCCGATCCCCCTCCGGATCCGCCGCCCGATCCCCCTCCGGATCCGCCGCCCGATCCCCCTGACCCTCCCGAGGAGGAGGACGGGGTCGGGCTGGGGGTGGGTGAGGCGCTCGGAGTGGTGCCGCTCGGCGTGGACACCGACGTGGTGCCGCTCGGCGTGGTGCCGCTCGGCGTGGTGGCGGAGGTGGTCGCCGGGGCCGCGCGGCGGGTGGAGTGGGCGGCGGGCTTGCGGGTTCGACGGCGCGCGTGACGATGGGCGACGCGGCGATGCCGTGCCCGGGCCGGGGGCGCCACGGTCGCCGTCGTGGTGGGCGCCGGGACCGCCGGCGTGCTGGCGCGCGCCGGTGCCGGGCGCTTGGAGGAGGTCTTGCTGGAGCCGCCCAGCAGCGCTGCGGCCGCCAGCGCCACCGCGACCAGCACCAGCAGCAGCGACGCGGCGATGACCGCACCGGTTCGTCCCCGCCAGTTGCGGCGAGGCTCTTTGGCGACGGGCTCGGGGGCGACGGCCTCGGCGGGGGCGGCCTCGGCGGCGGCGGGCTCGGAGACGACGGGCTCAGGGGCGGCGGCCTCGGCAGCCACGGGCTCAGGGGCGACGGGCTCAGGGGCGAGAGGGGCTGTCTCGGGCGCGGCGGTCCTGGCAGCCGGGATCCAGCTGGCCAGCGCCGCTGCCCCGCCCCCCACTGCCGCTCCCCCACCCGCAGCGGCGGCTCCGGCGCCGATTCCCTCGGGCAGCCAGCTCTCGCTGTGCCCTCCGCCCAGCGCGTCGGCGAATGCCTCCTCGGCACGCATGAAGCGCGCCTCCATCTCACGGCAGCGCTCGCAGCTCGCCAGATGGCGATCGAGCTCCTCCCCCGCCACAGGGCTCAGCTCCCCGTTGGCGCGAGCAGCCAGGCGCCTGGGTACCTCATCGCACTCGCTCTGATGCTCGGCCGCCAGCAGCGCGCGCCACCCGGAGCTGCGGGCCGCAGGCGCGTGCCTGGCGGCGATCGTTCGTGTCCTGGCCAACAGCGCATCCGGCGCGATGCGGTTGCCCGCCGGCTGCCCCCCGCCGAGAATCTCGCGGACCGCCGCAGCGCCCGCCTCGGCACCGCACAGCTCCGTGCAGAACGCTCGCACCGCCGGCTCGTGATGACCGGTGCGGACGGTCTCCGGAGATGAAGGTCCGGCCCCCTCGGGTACCCATGCCGCCGGCGAATGGGACGCGCGTGCGGGCTCGGGTGCCGCGGGCGGCGGGAGCATCGCCGTCGCCGGCAGCCAGCTGCTGGTGACCGGTTCAGCGGCCGGCTCAGGATCCGCCTCGACGACGGGAGCCGGCTCAGGCGCGGGCTCCGGTGGCGGTTCCGGGCGCTCGACGGGTGCCGGCTCCGCGTGGTCGGTGGGCGCCGGGGGCGGGGGCGCCCCCGCAGCCGCGGACGGCTCCGGCGCGTCCAGGAATCGACCCAACACTCCCCCCTTCCTGCGTCTGCGACTCGCCACAGCCGGCAGCATAGAGGGCACCGATCGCTAAAGGTGGGGCAGGCTCGCGCCCAGCACGCTCTCCGCCAGCGTGCCCTGGGTCCAGACCGCCAGGGCCCCGTGCCGGGTCGCCGCGAGCGTCAGATCGGTGGCGAAGGCCGTCCGCCCCACGAGCCGTGGAGCACCTAGCCGGCGACCGGAGCTGGTCGCGGCCACCACTGCGCCATCCCGGATCCATCCGACCGCGGCGTGCCCGTCGGCGGCGATCGCAACGGCCGGCGTCTCGGTGGGATCGATCCGGCCGGGCCGCTGCAGGGGCCCGAAGCCGGCGCCTCGCTGGCGTAGCAGCACCCGCATCCGGCAACCACCGGTGGAGTCGCACGCCTTCCAGCTCAGCACCTGCGCGCCTGCGCCGTTACCGGCAAAGGCCAGTCCCGCCGCCAGCTCGCGCGCTGACGAGACGGCCCTCGGTCGCAGCTTGGGGGTGAGATCGGCCTCCTTCACCTGCGCATGGAAGTTCCCGCCGCGGTCATACCAGCTCTCGATCCAGGCCACAGCGGGGACACCGGCCCCAGCGGCCAGCCCCAGCTCATCGATCGCGTGCCCGGGCGCGACGGTGAGCAGGGCACGGCCGCGTCCGGGGCCGCCGCGCAGCGAACCGCGCGCCAAGTACAGCGTGCGGGGGCCGGGGGCCGTGACCGCGTCCTGGCGAGCGGCCCAAGCCACCGCCGTCTGACCCCTGGGCAAAGCCACGGCATCCATCTCCTGGGGCAGCTGTCGCGGTCCGCTCAACAGGCGCGCGGCGCCAAACCTGTCACTGCCCGGCGGCGATTGCGCCGCCCACACCCCGCGCTCGGTGGCGGCCACCGCCAGCAGGCGTCGGGGAAGGGCCAGCAGCCTGGCGGTGGTGGCTCCCGCCAAGCCGCGCAAGAGCGTGCGCGAGGGCCCCGGCAAGTGTCCGCGCACGGGTCCCACCGCCTGCACCGAGCTGCAGCAGGCCAGCCCCGGCTCGCTGGCTCCCGCCAGCGCGATCAGGTCGCGGCCGCGGTAGGCCAGCGCCAGCGTCTGCTGGGCGCCTGGCAGCACCAGCGGGGCCCCGAAGCTCCCACCGGCGCGGCGGAGGCTGAGGAAGGCCCGCGAGGAGGCCGGATAGTCCTCGTCGTCGACCGCCAGGCCGACGGCTTCGGTCGAGGACGCGCCCGGACCGGCGATTACCGCGGGAAGCAGATCCAATCCGACCGGTCCCGCGATCCGCACCGGAGCTGACCACGCCGCGGCGGCGGACGCCGGCGCCCCGAGCGCCAGCAGCACGGGCAGCGCCAGCGTCAGCGCTCTGGCCCGCGCGGGCACTTGTCTCAGAGATCGAGGGAGATCGACGACGGGGCCGCCTGCCCGGCGGCGTGGATCTCGAAGGTGGCCGGCCGGTTGGAGAAGACTGTGTTGTCCAGCTTGAACAGCAGCTCCGCCCCCTGGGACGGCCCGAACGCGGCCGTGGTATCCACGGCGGGCTCGGTGCCGAGCGGTTTCAGGACCTGCGGGGTCCAGGCGTACGGGTTCTGGCTGGCGTTCAAGTGCACGGGGTAATACCGGTTCCCGTCGGTGTCCACGATGTCGAAGGAGTCGCTCGTGGTGAGAGTGGAGTGGGTCTCGTTCTTAGCCCACAGGAAGACCGCGAACCACATCTGACTCGGCTTCACCGACGCCGAGCTCACACCCGTCAGGTACCCCCGGTCCTCGGAGGCGAAGGTGTTGAGCTGGCGGGACAGCTGCACCTGGTAGCTGATGTTGCCGGCGCGCACGTAGGGCCCCTCGGTGTCCGCGGTGGTGGGGTTGGCCTCCTTGTGGCCGCAGGCGCTCAGGGCGCCGGATACGAGCAATAGCGCGCCGATCACGGACAGGCGGCGGAGGAGGGCGATGGCTCTCACAGCGCCCGAGATTCTACCTGGGACCATCCCGCCAGGGCTCGCACCTCGCGGTCGGTCAGGTGCGCGCTGCGACCGAGGCCCGGCGACCGCGACCGCGATCCTCCTCCAGGATGCTCCGCAGCCGCCCCAGCGCCCGCTTGACCTGGCGCCGTGTCCAGATCCGTCCCCCGAACCTGTCCAGCAGGCGGTCGGAGAGGAGCGGTGGCTCGGTCTCGAAGGTGTACTCCACAACCGTGGTCCCGCTCGGACCGAGCGACAACGTGTAGGTGCCGGCTATCCGTACGCGGTTGTACTTGCCTCCGTGGCCCCGCTCCACGATCCGGTCGGGTGCCTGCACCTCGGCGAAGGACATGTCGGCCCAGGAGAAGCGCCGCAGCGGGGCGTTGACCTTGAACCTTGCCCCGGCGCCGGCACCGTAGGAGTTCACGCGCGTGAGGTGCCACTGGGTCAGGTAGTGGTCGGTGAACTCCGGGTGATTGGCGATGTCGGCCAGGTACTCGAAGATCTGCTCACGCGGCTTGGCGATCGTCGTGGAGACGGTGACGGGATCCACCCGTCGGAGTCTATGCCGCGGCGCGACGGTCGAACACGCGCATCGTGTGTCCGAACTCGGGCCCATGCACCTTGCGAGAGCTCGCGGGGGGATCGGGCTGAAGGCTCCGGCAGAGCTCGCAGAGGATCGCGCCGGAGTCCAGGGTGTAGACCCGCTCGCCGATTAGCGGCGTGCGGTGGCAGTGCCGGCAGCGCTCGCGACCGGCGGCGAGATCGTCCACGCCCCGCCGCAGCAGCGCCAGCTCCAGGTCGGGCATGTTGCGAACCGAGACGTCCACGCCGGGTATTTCGGCTCGGGCAGCCCACCTCCTGCATCTTTTGACGCGCGGGATATGATCTGGGGGCCAGGTTGGACACGCTGGCGGGTCTACATCCCGCTACCGCGTAACGACTGCAAGGAGAGGTGCCCTCATGAAAGCTTGGACATCGGGCAACGTTGCCGGTACTGGAACCTTCAGATGCACCGAGTGCGACTACCCCGTCTCGCTCGACGCCGCAGACGAGCTGCCCACCTGCCCCAGCTGCGGGGGGACGGAGTTCGTTCGGGCATCACTCTTCACCACCGCGCAGGCGATGGTCGTGGAGACCCCTCCCGAGGTGGACGAGGACCAGGCGTGGCTGGACGAGATCCGGGAGGTACTGACCGAGCCCGGCCAGTACCTGGCCTACCGCGCCCCCGACGGCGAGCTGATCACGTTCGGACTGCGCCGTGAATGGACCCGGATCGGTCGGAGCCTGGCTGCCGACATCCGCTTCGATGACCCCACCGTCTCTCGCCGCCACGCTCTGATCGTGCGCCAGCCCGACGGCCTGCGGGTGCTCGACGACCGCAGCCTCAACGGCGTATTCGTCAACGGTGAGCGCGTCGAGTGGAGCACCCTGGCGGCCGAGGACGAGATCGTGATCGGGCGCCACCATCTGCACTTCGTCGACGTGCCGGAGGTCAGCGGCATGCGCGCCGGCGGCGCCGGCGGTGCCGACGGGCGCTCGGCTTCACGGGCTGTCACCTGATCTATAGTGCCGCCGAGATGGCCACGATCGCGGTCCTCTCCCAGAAAGGTGGCACCGGCAAGACGACGGCGGTCCGCACGCTGACCGACGTCCTGCGCCGCGCCGGGCTTCGGGTCCTGGCGATCGATCTCGACCCGCAGGGCAACCTGTCCGACTACCTGGACGTCGATCCCGATGCCTCACCCACTGCGGCGGACCTCCTCGCGGGGCGGGTCAAAGCCGCCGAGGCGGTCCACAACGGGGTGATTCCCGCCAACCTCGGCCTGGCCGAGGCGGAGCTCATGCTCGGCGGCAAGATGGGCCGCGAGCTGACCTTGAAGAAGGCACTGCGCGGGGTCAGGAGCAACTACGACGTGATCCTGATCGATTGTCCGCCCGCGCTGGGACTGCTGACGGTCAACGCTCTGGTGGCCGCCGATTACGCCCTGCTCTCAGCCGAGGCGCAGTACTTCGCCCTCCAGGGGGTCGAGCAGGCACTCGAGGTGATCGAGCTGGCCCGGGAGAGCCTCAACCCCGACCTGGAGTGGCTCGGTGTCGTGCTCAACATCGCCGACATGCGCACCCGGCACTCCCGGGAGGCCTTCGACTCCCTGCGCCAGCACTTCGGCGAGAAGCTCTTCGATACGACGATCCGCGCCTCGATCGCCTACGCCGAGTCGGCCGAGCGCGCCCTCTCGATCCTCGACTACCGGCCCGATCTCGCCGTCGACTACCTGAATGTCGCCGACGAGCTGCTGCGCCGGCTCGGCCAGGAGCCGGCGCGGGCGGAGCTGGCCAAGCTGGTTGCCAGCTCGCAGACGACGGCCTGAGCCCCTTCAGAGCGAGCGAACGTCAGCGCCCTGGCTCTCGAACGGGGCACGGATGACCTGCGCCCACCCTCGCGTCGCGCGCGTCAGCGCCTCCATCACGCCGCCCGTCTGCTCAAAGTGGCACCAGACGAGCACCGCCGGTCCCGCGCCGGAGATCGTCGCCCCCAGCGCCCCGAAGGAAGGAGCGCGCTCCAGTAGCTCCGCCGAGCGGGGATACAGGTGGGCCCGGTGGGGCTGGTGCAGGCGGTCACGGAGACCCGCGGCGATCAGGTCCCAGTCGGTGCGCGCCAATCCCAGCACCAGCTCGGCCACGGCGGCGAGGTTGAAGGTGGCTTCCTCGCGCGGGACGGTGGGCGCCAGCGCCGCCCGCGCCAGCTCGGTGGCCACGGGCTCTGCGGGCACCACGAGCACCGCCTCCAGGCCCAGCGGCGGCTCGAAGCGGTGCACCTGCCGGCCGTCGCAGATCACCATTCCCCCTTCCAGGGCGGCGCCGACGTTGTCGGGGTGGCCCTCCAGCTCGCTGGCGAGCGCCAGCACGTCGGCGTCGAGCTCGAACATGTGATCGGCGGCCAGCAGGCCCGCCACCACGGCGGCGGCGCTGGAGCCGAGCCCCCCGGTCAACGGAATCTTGGAGGAGATGCGAAAGTGAAAGCCATCGGCGGGGTGGAGCCGCTCGAAGGCCCTGACGACGAGGTTGTGCCGGTCGCGCGGCACGTCGAGCTCGGTGTGCACCGCGAACTCTCCCGTCTCCACCACCTCGACCTCCAGATGAAGCGCCAGCGCCGCCGCCAGGACATCGAAGCCCGGGCCCAGGTTGGCCGAGGAGGCCGGAACCCGCACGACGCGGCGACGCGTCAGTGTCACTGCAGCACCGCTTGCTCCACCGCCTCCAGCTCGGCTGGGCAGGGAACCACCCCGCCGGCCTGCTCCAGCGCCGTCTGGGGGTCCTTGAGCCCGTGGCCGGTGAGCACGCAGGCGATCCGTCCGGATCCGCCGGCACCGTGCACCAGCAGCCCGGCGACGCTGGCGGCCGACGCCGGCTCGCAGAAAATTCCCTCGGTGGCCGCGAGCAGGCGGTAGGCGTCGAGGATCTGCTCGTCGCTGACGGCCTTGACCGCGCCTCCAGAGGCGGTCATGGCGCCCATTGCCTCCTCCCAGCGCGCCGGGTTGCCGATCCGGATCGCGCTGGCCACCGTCTCGGGCCGCGCCACCGGCGCTCCCAGTACCAGGGGCGCCGCCCCCTCGGCCTGGAAGCCGAGCATCCGCGGTTTCGCCCCAAGCTCCGAGAAGCCCTTCCAGTAGGCGGTGATGTTGCCGGCGTTGCCCACCGGGATGCACAGCGCATCGAGCTCTCCGTCCAGCGCCTCGGCGATCTCGAACGCCGCTGTCTTCTGGCCCTCGATGCGGAACTCGTTGACGGAGTTGACCAGCGAGATCGGGTGGCGGCGGACCAGCTCACGGACCAGAGTCAGCGCCTCGTCGAAGTTTCCCTGCAGGGCGATGACGCGGGCGCCGTGCATCAGCGCCTGAGCCAGCTTGCCGGTGGCGATCTTGCCCTCGGGCACAATCACCGCGCAGCGCAACCCGGCCCGGGCGGCGTAGGCGGCAGCGGAGGCGGCGGTGTTCCCGGTGGAGGCGCAGATCACCGCGTGCGCCCCTTCGCGCACAGCGGCTGAGACGGCGCAGGTCATGCCGCGGTCCTTGAACGAGCCGGTCGGGTTGGCGCCCTCGAGCTTCAGCCACACCTCGGCTCCGGCCCGCTCGGAGATCCGGGGAGCCAGTACCAGCGGGGTCGAGCCCTCCTCCAGGGAGACGACCGGGTCCCCTGGTGCAAACGGCAGCCGCTGGCCGTATCGCTCGATCAGTCCGGGCACGGCTCGCAGCATGCCAGAGCCCGCGAGGGGCCACACACACACACACCTCAGCGTGCCGCGTTTAAGCCTCCCCCCGCTCCTGTCGATATCCCCGGCGATGAGCGCGACGTTCCTGCCACAGGCTGCCGGGGGTGTGGCTTACCTGGCAGGTGGGCGCGGCGCTCAACGCCGTGATCGGCGTCTGCTACCTGACGATCACGTGGCTGATCCTGCGCGGGCTGTGGCAGACCCACCAGGTCCGCTCCAACGTCCTGGCGCTGGCCACCGCCGCGATCTTCTTCACCTGCGGCGTGCACCATGGCGGCCACATGGTCCATGCCGTCCTTCCCGCTCTGGGGATCGACCGCCTCCACGGCCTGGCCATGCGGGCGGCCTTCACCTCGCAGATGGACGTGTGGGACGTGATCGGGGCGGCGGTGGCGCTCTTCTACCTCAGCGTGCGCCGCAGCTACGCGCGGCTCCTGGACCGCCCGGAGATGTTCGAGAACACGATGCGCCAGCGCTACGAGGAGCAGCTCGAGCGTGAGCGGGCGGCCCTGGCTGAGGCCCAGCGGCTGGCACGCGTCGGTTCCTGGGAGTGGGACCTCCGCGAGGAGCGCATGGTGTTGAGCGATGAGCTCTGCCGCCTGCTCGGTCAGCCGGTCGGGTTCTCCCCCCCGCCGGCGGAGATGATGGAGCAGGTTCACCCGGAGGACCGGGAGGCGGTGGCAGCCCGGATGCAGGCGGCGCGCCAGGGGGAGGCGAGCGAGAGCGAGCACCGCATCGTCCGTCTCGACGGCGAGGTCCGGTACGTGCGGGCGCGGCGCTACGGACGCCAGAACCAGGCCGGCGAGTGGACCCACATGATCGGCACGATGCAGGACATCACCGAGCCAAGGCCGTGTGGGAAGATCTGCGCGCGGCCGAGGAGCGGCTGCGGGCGACGATCGACCACGCTCCGATCGGTGTGGCACTCGTGGAGCTCCGCGAGGAGCAGCGCGGGCGGCTGCTGAGCACCAACGAGGCGCTGTGCGCGCTGCTCGGTCAGCCCTGCGAGGCGCTGCTGGAGATGGCGCTGGCCTCCGTCGTGCACCCCGAGGACGCCGAAGCCGTGCTGCGCGAGCTCTCGCTGATGGCCACCGACGATCAGGCGCGCTGGGAGCTGGAGCTGCGCTGCCTGCACCGCGACGGCCACATCATCTGGGTGCTGCTGAGCGCCGCGGCGGTGTCCGGGGGAACCGGTCGCGGTCGCTATGCCGTCGTCCACGCCCGTGACATCGGGGAGCGCAAGCGCTTCGAGGGGGAGCTGCAGTATCTCGCCGACCACGATGCGCTCACGAGCCTCTACAACCGCCGCCGCTTCGAGGAGGAGCTGGGGGCGGGCGGTGGCGCGGGCCGAGCGCTACGAGGACCGCGGAGCTGTGCTGATGATCGACCTGGACGGCTTCAAGTACGTCAACGACTCGCTCGGGCACTCCTACGGCGACCAGCTGATCACCCGTGTCGGCGGCTTGCTCCAAGGGTCGCTGCGCACGACCGACGTGGTGGCACGACTGGGCGGCGACGAGTTCGCCGTGATCCTCCCCCACGTGCAGGCCGCCGAGGCCCTCACGGTGTGCGAGAAGATCCTGGAGGCGCTTCAGGGCCACGAGATCGGGCTCAGCGAGAACCGCCACGCACGGGTGACAGCGTCGATCGGCGTGACGAGCTACGGGGGCGCGGTGCGTCTGACCGCCGAGGAGCTGATGGTCGAGGCCGACATCGCCATGTACGAGGCCAAGGGCAATGGTCGCAACCAAACCTCGGTGTACGAGCGCGACCGCGACCAGCGCACCGGCGTGGTCGCGCGGCAATCGTGGCTCGAGCGTCTGAAGACCGCCATCGGGCAGGAGCGCTTTGAGCTGATGGCCCAACCGATACGCGGGATCTGCGCCAACGGGGTGGACCGCTACGAGCTGCTGCTGCGCCTGCGGGGCGACGACGACGACCTGATCCCGCCCGGCACGTTCCTCTACATCGCCGAGCGTTTGGACCTGATCCAGCAGATCGACCGCTGGGTCTTCGCCCAGGCGGTGATGCTGCTGGACGAGTGCAACCGTGCCGGTCACGACGTCAGCCTGAGCGTCAACATGTCCGGCAAGACGCTCAACGACCCGGTGCTCCTGGACGACATCGAGGCGATTGTCGGCCGCCGGCCGGTGCGCAGCGAGCGGCTGGTGGTGGAGGTCACCGAGACGGCGGCGATCGTGAACATCGACAAGGCGCGTCACATCGCGCAGGGCCCGCGAGCGCTCGGCTGCCAGTTCGCGCTGGACGACTTCGGAGCCGGCTTCGCCTCGTTCTACTACCTCAAGCACCTGGAGTTCGACTACCTCAAGATCGACGGGGAGTTCATCAAGGCGCTGATCCTCAATCCCACCGACCAGCTCGTCGTGCAGTCGGTGGTCAACATCGGGGGGGCCTCGGCGCCAAGACCGTCGCGGAGTTCGTCGGCGACGACGCCACGGTGCAGCGACTGCGGGAGCTGGGCGTGGACTACGGGCAGGGCTACCACCTGGGACGCCCGCGGCCGGTCCAGGAAGTCCTATCCGTGCTCGTGTGAGGCGATGAGCGCTCTCACCTTTGCCGCCGTCCCGCGCCGTGAGCAGGAGTGCAGCGCGTCGCTGCTGCTGCCCGTCGCGCTGGGACTGGGGGCGTTCATCGCCGCCGCGCACTTGGAGAGCGCGGTGCAGGCCGTGAGCTCCAGCTGGGCGCTGGCACTGGTGCTGGCAGCGGTCGCGGCACTCGTCGCGACGTGGACCTGGAGGCTGTGGCGTGGGGGCTCGGTGGCCGTCGCGGGCCGGAGCGGGACTGTTCGGCGCGCTGGCGGCGCTGTGGCTGGCCTCCCGGACCGCCGGGCTCCCCTTCGGCCTGGCCCCCCGAGCCCCGATCGGGCCCCTCGACGCCCTCACCGCCCTCGACGAGGTTTTGCTGGTCGGCCTGCCACTGCTCCTGACCCGGCCCCTGGCGTTCCTCACGAGGCGGGGCCCGGGGATCGGCTTCATCGCCATGAGCGCCTCCTTTGTCATGCTGAGCATGCGCTGCCAGGTCGGAACCTCGGCCACAGGAGCGCAGCATCTGGCGGGGCACGCGTTCACGCTCTACTGTCACCTCTTCTGAGCGTTCTGCTCCAGCGAGCGCTCCTACGCCAAGCTCACCCGGTTCCGCCGCCTGGTGCACCGAGCGCGAGCGGATAGAGCGGGGGCAGCCGACGCCGCAGGTCCGCGAGGACGGGCCGGTGAACATCCGGCTGCCGGGCGCTGCGCGCGAGGCCGCGTAGTTACCTCGCCGACGCGAGCAGGTCGGGCAGGTCAGCGGGGGAGGTGAACACGTGGCGACCACGGACAGTCCTCCGAGCAAGCAACCCTCGCTCGACTAGAGGGAGTAGGTCATTGCGCGCGGTCTCGTGCGTGACTCCATGGCTTTCGGCGTGGGCGCGAAACGTGAACGATTCTTCCGGCTCGCGGAGGGCGTAGCTGAGCAAGGCAAGCTGCCGGTGGTTGAAGGCCTGAGACCGGCGCATCAACTGCTCGACATTGCGCATTTCTCGCGCCTTGCGGGCCAAGTACGCATGAAGCACGCCAACCGCCCGCTTGATCACCAGGAGTTGGTAGTTGATGAAGTAGGTCAGATCGCCGTCATCTGTCTCGGTGGCCAAGAAGGACTTGGCGTACTTCGTCGGGGCGTTTCGCAGAATGCGCGAGATCGACAGATATTCGACGAGCCAGTAGCGGCGGGTCCGCATGTACCAGTAGAACAACGCTCGCGCTGTGCGGCCGTTGCCATCCTCAAACGGATGGTCGTAGGCAAGCCAGAAGTGCAGCAGGATCCCGCGAACCACTGGGTGGATGAATTGCTTTGACTCCTCGCCCTGATTTGCGAAGTCGCAGAGGGCCCTCAGGCGCGCAGGCAGTTGCTCGGCCGGCGGCGGTACATGCAGGGCGTCGCCAGTCGCGGTATCGAGGACGACAACGCGCTCCTCGCCTGGAATCTGCAGTTGCCCGGCGGCGTCGGGATTGTCAAGAGTGCCTTCGGTGAGGATGCGTTGGAGCTCACAGACGATCGCCGGTGTGAGCTTGCGCCCGACCTCCCGCATGAACTGAAGCGCCCGGTAGTTGTTGAAAATCATTCGCTCGCTGCGGTCCTTTGGTGGCCTGCCGGAGCGTAGGAGTGCCTTGGCCACCTGCCGGGAGGTAGTCGCTCCTTCAAGCTGGCTCGAGCGGATTGCCTCCTCCATGAGCGAGTTGACGAGGTAGTGCTGACGCGCCTGCTCGTCTGTCGTCACGACGGCAGGCATGGCTATCTCACCGCTGCAACGTTGATCCACGTAATGGAGCTGGCGCTGGATCACGTCTGGGGTCGAGTAGGAGAGAGGCTTTCCCATCCGGTCCGTGAGAGGAACGCTCCGCATCATCGGTCCGCGGCTGCACTTGATCACGAACCACCATTCCTCGTGCGAGAGATCTTCCGGCGGCTTCAGATGCCGAAGCTTGTCCCAATGGTGATAGTTGCTCGTATCGCCCAGCTGGAAGTCCTTTTGCATCAACTCAACGACCCTCTCAGCGCCGATCTGGCCGAAGAGGTCGTTGTATGCAGGGGGGTTCGCTATGCGCATGGCTCCCAAGAACGTCCAAGCTCTTCCAAGTCCTTGGAAGACGATACCACGAGTCTCCAAGTAATTGGAGCCTCTTGGAGGTTCCTTGGAGACCTCTAAGCTGCTCAGCCAAGGATGTCCGCGACCTACAACATCCACGAGGCCAGGAGGCAGCTCTCTCGCCTAGCCGAGCGTGCCGCTCAGGGAGAAGTCATCGTGATCGCGCGTAACGGCCGCCCGGTGGCCAGGCTCGGTCCGCTGGACGAGGCGCGCACGGCCCGTCAGTTCGGACTGTGGAAGGGGAAGGTCTGGACCAGCCCGAACTTCGAAGATCCTGTGCCGCCTGACGTGCAGGGCCTCTTCGAACGTCGAAGCGGCTAGGCCAGCCGTCCCCGCACTCAGCGGCGCCGATGACCTCGGTGTTGGCCAGCAGCAGCCGGTTGACCCGCACCTGCGGGATGGAGCCCTCGGTGAAGCCCACGACCACGATCCGGCCGCCCTCACGCAGCGCGCGGATGCTGTCGGTGAAGCGCTCGCCCCCGACGGGATCCAGCACCAGGTCGACGCCCCCGCCGGAGAGCTCCTTGACCTGATCCTTCCAGGGGCCGTCGGAGCGGACGATCTCGTCGGCGCCGGCCTCACGCGCCACCCCCTCCTTGGCATCGGTGGAGACGACGGCGATCGTGCGCGCCCCCAGGCCCCTGGCCACCTGGATCGTGGCGGTGCCCACACCGCCGGCGCCACCGTGCACCAGCACCGTCTCCCCCTCCTGCAGACGCCCGCGGAGCTTCAGCGCGAAGTACGCCGTGTGGTAGTTGAGCACGAGGCTCGCCCCCTGGGCGAAGTCAAAGGCGTCGGGCAGCTTGAAGCAGAAGAACTCGGGTGCCACCGCAACCTCGGCGAAGGCGCCGAGCATGCAGAACCCCGCCACCCGATCTCCGGCACCCACGGTCGCACCGTCGGGAGCCGAGCGCACCAGGCCCCCGACCTCGCTGCCGGGAACGAAGGGCAGCGGTGGCTTGACCCGGTACTCACCCCGGGTCTGCAAGACCTCCGGGAACAACACCCCGGCGGCGTGGACTTCCACCACGACGCCGCGTCCCGGAGTGAGCATGTGCGAGGGCTCGGGCTCCGGAATCTCGACCAGACTGAGCGCCTCGGCGGGGGCCGGTGAGCTCGGTGATCTGCATCGCGCGCATCGGCGCCGGACCCTACCCGAACTGCTCCTCCAGCACCCGGATTGACCGCGGCGGCGCGCGCAGCACCGGCAGCCGGGCAATCTCCCCCATCGCGGCGGTGAACAGCGACTCGAGCACCGGGTGCACCACCATCACCAGCCGGGCCTGGTCCCCCAGGCCCTTCTGCACCACCGACTTGACCGAGACCCCCCCGGTGGCCAGCACCTGCGCCACCGCCGCCAGGACGCCGGGCTCGTCCGCGACTTCCAGGTGCAGGTAGAACGCCGAGACCACGTCCTGCACGATCGGCAGCGACTCGGTCGTCGCCGGCGTCGAGGCCGGCGGGATCATCGCGCTGATGACGTCGCCGAGCACGGCGCTGGCGGTCTGGGGACCTCCGGCGCCGGGACCGGACATGGTGATCTCGGTGATCGTGGCCGACTCCACCGTGACCGCGTTGAACGGCCCGTTGATCGAGGCTAGTGGATGCCCGGGATACAAGAAGGCGGGATGCACCCGCACCGACAGCCCGCCGCCGATCCGCTCGGCGGTGCCGATCAGCTTCAAGCCCAGCCCGAGCTCCCGGGCGTACTCCAGGTCGTCGGGCTTGATCTGCTCTATGCCCTCGTAGCGGACCTGGTCCAGGTGCACCGGCGTGTCGAAGGCCAGCCGCGCCAGGATCGCCATCTTGGCCGCCGCGTCGCGCCCGTCGACGTCCTCAGAGGGATCGGCCTCGGCGTAGCCCAGCCGCTGCGCCTCGGCCAACGCCTCCGCAAAGCTCATCCCGGTGCGGGCCATCTCGCTGAGGATGAAGTTCGTGGTGCCGTTGACGATCCCGTGCACGCGATCGATCGTGGCTCCCGAGAGCGACTCCTGCAGCACCCGGATCACCGGGACGACGCCGGCCACGGCCCCTTCGAAGCGCAGCTGCACCCCCTCGCTGCGAGCCACCTCCCAGAGCTCCTCTCCGTGCTGGGAGAGGAGCTGCTTGTTTGCCGTCACCACGTGGCGCCCGGCCCGCATAGCCGCCAGCACGTACTCGCGCGCCGGCTCGATTCCGCCTATCAGCTCGACGATCAGCTCCGAGCGCGCCAGCAGGTCCTGAAAGCTGCCGCCCGATCGGGTCAAGACGCCCACGAGCTCAGGCCGCAGTCCCGTAACCCGCTGAACGCGCCCCGCGTGCTGGGGCAGCAGCTGCTCGAACGCCGCGCCGACGGTCCCCCGCCCAAGCAGGCCGATCCGGAACACCGACGGCTCGGGACCGGCGGGCGTCACTGCGCCACGTCGCGCGCCATCAGGTCCTCGTAGGACTCACGGCGCACCACGACGCGGGCGTCGCCGTCCCGGCAGAAGATCACCGGTGGACGTGGCACCCCGTTGTAGTTGTTGGCCATCGAGTAGCCGTAGGCGCCGGTGGCGGGGGTGAGGAGGATGTCGCCTGCGACCGGGTCTGCCAGCAGCACGTCACGGACGAGCACGTCGCCGGACTCGCAGTGCTTGCCGGCGAGATGGCAGCGCGTGGTCCCAGCCGCCAGGGGACGGTCGGCGAGCACCACCTCGTAGGGGGCGCCATAGAGCATCGGACGGAGGTTGTCCGACATGCCGCCGTCGACCGCCACCCAGGTGGAGACGTTCCGCTTGACCGTCTGGATCGTGTACAGCGTCACCGCCGAGTTGGCCACCAGCGCCCGGCCGGGCTCCACCAGCAACCGCTTGTGCTGGCCGAGCTCGGCATGCGCCGCTGACACGAGCGCCTCCACGTATTCGCCGATCGCCGGAGGATGTTGCGAGGCGGTATACGCCGCTCCCAGACCGCCGCCGAGGTTGTAGACGGGGAAGTTGCCCAGCGAGCCGACCATCGCCACCGCCTCGCGGAAGGGACCCAGGGACAGCAGCTGGGAGCCGATGTGGACGTGCAGCCCCGCCAACGTCAGCTCGGCCGTTGCGTCGAGCCGCTCGATCGCCATCCGGGCGTCGGCGACCGAGAAGCCGAACTTGGAGTCGGCCTGACCGGTGGAGATGGACGCGTGGGTGTCACCGGCGATTCCCGGGGTCACGCGCAGCAGCACCTCCTGGCGAGCCCCGAGTCCCGCGGCTACCTGCGCCAGCCGCTCCAGATCGTCAAAGGAGTCGAGCACCACGTAGCCGACCCCCGCCAAGACCGCCTGCTCCAGCTCCGGCCAGGACTTGGCGTTGCCGTGCAGGGCGATCCGGGCGGGCTCGAACCCCGCGTGGAGCGCCAGCGCCAGCTCACCCCCGGAGGCGACATCGCAGCCGAGGCCCTCCTCTGCCATCACGCGCAGGACCGCGGTGCAGGGAAAGGCCTTGGAGGCGAAGAGCACGCGGAAGTCCCGATGCCGGACCTCCATCTCCCCCATGAAGGCCCTGGCCCGCACCCGCAGGTCGTCCTCGGCCACGACGTAGACCGGCGTGCCGAACTCCCGCGCCAGCGCGACGGTGTCGCAACCCCCGACCTCCAGGTGACCCTCGGCGTTCACCGAGGTACCGGCCGGGTACACGTGCGACAGCTCTGAGACGGTGGCGCTCATCGGGCCGATCATGCCACGCACGCCCCGGCCCTGACATGATCGAAGCGTGCGCCGCTTGCGGACGATCGAGCCCGTAGTCCCCGTGGAGAGCGGGATGCTGGAGGGCCTCTCGTACTCGCTGTGGCTTCCGCCGGAGTCAGCGACGCTGCGCGGAGGCGTGGTGATCCTGCACGGCGCAGGATCCTGCAAGGAGAGCCACCACGACTACGCACGGGCGCTGATCGCCGCCCGCTTCGCCGCGGTCACCTTCGATGCCCGCGGCCACGGCCAGAGCGAAGGACCTATGGACGCCCGCGTGCTGGCGGACATCGACGCCATGGCCGCCCTGCTGCGCGAGCGCTGTGGCGCGGATCTGCCGCTGGCGCTGCGGGGCTCGAGCATGGGCGGTTACATGGCGCTGGCCGCGGCGGGCGGCGTGCGCGCCCGCGCGGTGGTGGCTATCTGCCCCGCTGGCGCCGAGGGTCTGCGGCGAGGGCTGGCCAGCGGGCGTCTGAGCTTCAAGGCCGACGTCGCCGCGCTCGACCGCCTCCTGGCGGCACACGATCTGGAGCGGGCCGTGGAGCGGCTGGAGGCTCCGGTGCTGCTGCTGCACGCCGAGGGGGACGAGCAGGTTCCGGTGCAGCAATCGCGAGAGCTGGCCCTGCACCTGCAGCACCCCGCCAGCCGCCTGATCGTTATCCCCGGCGGCCACCACCGGTCGATTCAGCACGACGAGGAGCTGCAGGCGGTCAGCCTGCGCTTCCTGACCAAGGCGCTGGCCGGCTGAGAAAAACGGTCGGGCGCTAGTGCGCGCCGAGCGGCCCGGCGAGGAGGTGACCGGTGCCTCCGACCGCGCCCCCCCCGAGCGGCTCGACGCTGTGGCCGAGCACCCCCCCGAGCACCCCCCCGAGCACCTGACCGGTGCTGCCGAGTGTCCTGCCGGTGCTGCCGGCTCCTGGCACGATGACGCCCAGCCGGGCACCGAGCGAGCTCGTCGCTCCGCCAAGCACCGATCCGAGGTGGGAACCGGTTCCCGACACGACGCCACCCAGGGTGCCGGTGGTGGAGCTCGCGGCACCACCGGCGCCGCTGCCACCCCAAGTACCCGAAGCACCGCCACCCCCGGAGACCCTTCCGCCGCACGACTGGCACGACGTGGGGCCGCCGGCATGCACGGGCGGGGGCGTCGCCAGCGTCGTGGCGGCAGTGCCGGTGGGGTTGGTGGCGGGGATCGTCAGTGCCGGCTGAAGCCCGCTGGCGCTCGGCGTACGGCTACGGCGGGCAGCTACCGCAGCCCGGCCGGGGGCACCCGCCGGTCCAGGGACGGCGGCCAGCTCGGTCTGCCGAGCAGCGAGAACCGTTGTGACCCGCTCCGTGGCGGCCGATCTCGTCGGCGGCTGGTAGCTCGCGAGCACCATCGCGGGAGGCGCGGTGCCGGCGTCGAGCTGCGGCCAGCCTTGGAAGGACACCGCCGCGCTGGCCAGCACGAACAGTCCCGCTGCTCCCGCCACGAGCGATCCGGCGGTGCCGAAGCCCGCGATGTATGCCCTGGGCGCGCGAATCATCTACCTACGCCGTATCGACAGATGGGACCGCGGACTTGAACGCCGGGGGGGCACAGTTTTTCCTTTGCCCCTGCTGGTGAACCTAAACGAAGATTTCATAGTCGTTTCCATCGATCAATTTAGCGGCTCAGCCCCAGGCGTCAAGCCGATCCTCGGCGTACGCGGTCCGATCCCTCCGCGGCGGCCGAGCTCGAGTAGCCACGCGACCCCCGCGAGCATCAGCGCGATGCTCTCCAGCTGCGGCGCGGTGAGCCCGATCGCGACGCGATGATTGCGCCGCACGAACTCCACCAGCAGTCGCTCGAGGCCCGAGAGCAGCAGGTACCAGGCGAACAGGGCCCGGGCCGGAAGCGGTCACGCAGCCGCCACAGCCACCACGCGATGAGCCCCATGGCCAGGGTCTCGCAAATCGGCGTCGGCTGCCCCCGCACGCCCGGCGGCGTCGGCACGGTGCCGCGGGAATAGCTCATCGCCCAGGGCAGGTGCGAGGACTGGCCGTAGTCGCCGTCACCGGAGACCTGGCAGCCGATCCGACCGATCGCGTATCCCATCGCCAGCGGCACGGAGGCGAGGTCGAGCAGGGCCAGGTTCAGCATCCCGCGCCAGGCGGCCCACGCCAGCACCGCGATCGCGCCCCCGATCACGCCTCCGGACCACACCAATCCCGAGCCGGAGAAGAGACTGCCGATCAGGTCGTGCTTGACGAGGCTGTAGTTCTGGATCAGGTAGTAGATCCGCGCTCCCACCAGCCCCCCGACCATGGCGGACAAGGCCATCTCGTAGGCGAAGTCAACCGGCTTGCCGAGCTCCCGCAGCCGCCGCGCCACGATCGCCCCCGCGGCCAGGAACGCGGAGGCGAACACGATCCCGGGAGGGGTCGCTACACCGGATCGTGACGCTGGCCGGATGAATCCGGCAGCGCGATCCAGCCAATCCCCCGCGCCTGCGCCGTGGCCAGCACATGCAGATCCGACGTTGCCAGTCGCTCGCCTGGACCTGTCATCGCCAGCAGCAGGCAGTCTCCCAGCGACAGCGGACAGCGCGTGCGGTGATATCCGGCCACGCGTATCTCCGCCGCCCACCATGCATCCTCCCGGCGCGTATCTCGGATGTGGAGGGCGGTGGATTGCTCGAGCGACTCCACCAAAGAGCGAGTCCGCTGGACCGCGATCCCCTTGACGCGGCCAAGCCGATCCGCAGCCTCGGCAAGGTTGGGGGCGGTAACGGCCGTGGCGTTGCCCGCGATCAACCGACCCGCTTCCTCCGCGGCAGGTTCGTCGGCGAGCAGCGCCACGAGCCCGTACGCATCGAGCACGATCATTCCGAGGAGGTCTTTGGCACCCCATCGGGGCGCATAGCCTCGATGGCGGCTTCCTCGGCTCGTGCCCCCGCCCGCAGCTGATCGGTTGCGGGACCACCGCTCATCTCGGCGGTCAGCGCACCACGCACCGCGGCCAGCGGATCGTCAGGCACCGGCCTCAGCACCAGGTGGTCGCCGTGGTCTTCGGCCAGCACCGTGCGTGTCCCCCACCGTTTCCGTACCACCGCCGGCACTGATATCTGGCCTCCGCGAGAGATCACAAGGCGCTTCATCATGGCCATGAGAAGTTACCATGAAGAAGGTGGCACCGCGCCGGGGGACCGTTGTCAGTTTGCTGCTGGGCCTCCCGCTACACCGTCAGCCATTGGGTCGAGCCAGCGCGCTGAACCGAACCGCGCGAATCCCCGTCACGGGTCGCAACCGTCGCTCCGTGCTCGATCGCGATCGCCGCCAAGTGGGCATCCGGGACGAGATTGCCCCGCGCATCCGCCAGGGCGAACGGCCGGTCGGAGTTGACTTCGGCCTCGAGCCACCGTCTTATTGCAGGGTGGTCGTCTTGATCCTTGCGGTGGGCCAATACCAGGACATTGACTTCCGGCAGGATCACGCCTCGCCCATCCGGTCACGGACTCCAGCGTTGTTCGTTATGTCGACGCCATGGTGTACACCCCCCTCGCCAGTGGTCACAGCCACGAAGGGCTTGCGACTTGGCGCACGCAGCCGCCCCAGCCGCTCGCGAAGGGCCTCGTTGACGAGGTCGCTGAGCGTCCGTTGCTCAGTTGCCGCCCACATGCGCGCGCGATCCGCGGCAGCTCGTCATCGATGCTCACCGTGGTCCTCACGCATCACAGGGTAGTCAAGGCACATCACGATGATGACCCGGCGGCCCATCTGAGACTGGCCTCTTCATCGGCACGATGCGTACGCAGTGTTCGTGTGCTTTGCTCCTATAATCTGTGTACGGAACTTCATCGCGGGACAGCAACCTGATTTACTCACGTCTCTTGTGTACACTGCTTACAGAATGCGTGAGCAACGCCAATCTAGCGGTGACCTCTTCCCCACTGACAGCCCGATTCCTGCGAGTCAGATGATCGGCCGCACTGACGATGTCGACGAGGTCGCTGCCGCGCTCGAAAACGGAACCAACCTGGTGCTGGCGCGGCCGCGACGAACCGGCAAGACCAGCGTCGCCGACGCAGTGCTGACACGCCTCAAAGGCCATGGGTTATACGTGGCGGCGGTTGACCTGTTCGCGCTCGCCGACGCCGCGGAGCTGGCCGAGGCGCTGGCATCGGCGGTGGTGTCCAATCGTCCCGCGGTCCGTCAGCTGCTTCCGCGCGCCCGCCGGCTTGGCCGCCAGGCGCTCAGTGCCGCGCAGGCCGCCCTGGTGATGAAGATGAAGAGCCAGCTCGGCGACGCCGTCGAGCTGGCGCTGACCCCAGGGCTCGCCGCCGAGGACCCGCAACGCGCCCTGGCCGGCGCCCTGGAGCTACCGGAGCGCGTGGCCGCCGCCGACGGAGAGCGCTGCGTGGTCTTCTTCGACGAGTTCCAGGAGATCGCCAACGAGCGCCACCCTTACGGGGATCCGGACAGCCTGACCAAGCGGATGCGGGCGATCTTCCAGCGCTCAGACCAGGTCAGCTTCCTGTTCGCCGGCAGCATCGAGCACGTGATGCGGGACCTGTTCGCTCCGGGGAATCGAGCGTTCAGTGGCTTCGGGAGCTTCCATCCGCTGCGCCCGATCGACGAGCCGGCGTGGCTGGAGGGCTTGCGTGAGCGCTTTGCCGTTGACGGTTGCGAGGTTGGGGCCGGCGCCCTGGAGCGGATCGTGACGCTCGGCGAGCTGCATCCCCGGGTGACGATGCTGATCGCCCAGCAGACGCATCTACTGAGCGTGCTGCTCGGCCGCCGGGACATCGATAGGACGCTGGTGGAGCAGGGATACGAGAACGCCTACCACGGTGACAGCGCGCTGCTCGACCAGCTGATCGAACAGATCCGCTCCAGTCACAGGCAGGCGCTGAAGCTTGCGCGCCGAGTCGCCGCCGGGGCCACGCTGACCACCGGGATGCACCGCGGCGATGCCGATCGAGCGCTGAAGAAGCTGCTGGAGGGCGGGGTCATCGAGCGCCTGGGCCGCGGCGACTACCGCGTAATCAATCCGCTGCTGCGCCGCCGGCTGCTAAACGGCCCGCTGGCCTAGCCTATGCCCAGGTGACGCTCGTCGCGGCCGTGCCGTTCACGGTGCAGTATTGAGCAAGCCCGGCGACAGCGACAGGGGGTAGCGGCGTGCGACCCAACACACGGGCACCCCCGCGGCGAGATCGACCGCAGTGGGTGGACCCCGGCGAAGCTTCGTGAGTTGACGGGTGGGAGTCGCGGGTGACCCTCGAGGAGGGGCTCACCCGGACGATCGAGTGGCACCGGGGACACGCGCCGCAGCTCCGGCAACCCGGCGCATCCGCACCAGCAGCGCCGCCGATGGCGTGACCTTGCCCGAGACGTAGGTGGAGAGCCGCGGGGACGAGGTCCCGATTCGCCGCGCGAACTCCATCTGGGTAAGCCCGGAGTGCGCGAGCAGCCCCCCCACCTCCTCGGCCACCTGGGCGCGTTCGGCCGCCGCTGCGCTCGCGCGGGCGTCCGCCACCACCATCTCCATCAGCGCGGCGGTTCCGTAGGGTCGCGTGACCCGGAGCGCCTCGGTCGCCTTGCGCGCGACGACGCCCCACGGATCCACGGCGATCGCGCCGGCGAGCCGGCGCCAGTCCGGAAGCGTGCCCCGCTCGAGCGCGGCGAGGACAGCCTCCAACGGCCACTGCTCAACCGGTTGCGCAGGCGAGACCTCGAGATTGCGGAACCTCAGCGAGCTGCTCACGGCTTCACCATCTCCAGCGCGACCGCCTGGCACGCGTCTCTGACCGCGCTCCACGCCGACCAGCGCGGGTCGATCCCCTTGTAGCTCGTTAGCTCCCTCGCCGACATCGAATCCCGCGGGGATGGTTCGGCCAATTGCCGCGCGAGCTGGGTCGCCACCCCTTTGGCGTTCGGGCCTCGTTGGTCCTCGTAGTAGTCATCGATGCCGGCAAGGACCCGCCCGGCGACGTCCACTCCCGCGCGATCTGTCAATGCGGCGGTCTCCAGATAGTCCCGGGTTTGATTGCGCCGAATGATCAGGAAGCCCTTCACGCGCAGGATCTCCTCCAGCGTCGGAACCCTCACCCGATGCTCCGTCCGCAGCCTGACCTCTGTTACCTCCAGCGGCCGGCGGCGAAGCAGTTGTCGGATGCCGGTCTCGATTCCACCCAGCTCACCGAGGATGACCTTCCCCGGCGTCACACGATTCGTGACCCATCCGTCGGTCCGCTCGACCGCCTCGAGCACCGCCTCGAACCGCTCCGCGAGATCGGCGAGCACGTGGTCGTGGTCATAGGAATCCCGGTGATCGCCGTACAGGGCCGCAGCGGAGCCCTCCACGAGGACCGCGTCAGGGACCACCGCCTGGAGCCGCGCCGCCGACTCCAGCACCTCGCGCAGAACGGGACGCTGCGTGTCCGCAAGAGGATCTGAACCCTCCATCGTACAGAGAGATTATCAGATCCGATCACCTCTCTTGCCCGTCGATCGGATCAGTTCGAGAGCTCGCGCACCCGTCGCCCGAGCACCCGCGGCTCGATCGCCGGGTAGCGGTAGAGCTGACGCTCGACGCGCTCATATAGCTGCCCCAGGACGACAGGATCCACCATCCCGCGATCGATCATCGCCCGCACATCACGGAGATCGTGTGCTAACCCGCGCTCGAGCTTCGACAGCGCCTGCGAGTAGGGATCGAAGTGGTGAACGTCCACGTTCCCTGTCCGGAAGACGAGCGGGCTGCGCTCGCGCCACTCCGGCAGCTCGGGAACGAAGTCAGGCGGGGACGCCAGCTTTATGTTGATCCCAATCGCTCCTTGAGCTCAGGAAGCGCGCGCAGGAGCTCGTCCGCCTCGGGCTCGAACCGCAGATCCACGTCAATCGTCGAGCCGCGCCAACCTTCGAGCACCGCCGTGGCGCCGCCCGTGAGGTAGATCCGAACCCGCCCGCGAGCCACCTGACCCAGCCGTCGGCCCAGCTCCCAGATGCGCTCCGCGTCAACCGGCGGCCGCATGCTCAGCTGCCTGGGCGTAGCTGACGACGCGGCGAACCAGGGCGTTGTAGCGGCCGTGCGCCCCCCGGCCCGGCCTCAGCTAGCAGCGAGTACAGGCGGTGAGCGGCAGAAGCGTTGTCGCCTTCCGCATCCAGGCCAGGAACGATCAACCCCAACGCGGAAAGCCGGGGCGCGGCCAGCGCCACCAGCAGAGCGGCCTCCGTCTCCCGGCCAGTGGCGAGATCGGCCAGCCCAGCGACGACCAGATCGCTGCCCGGAAGCTCGGGGGAGAGCATCTCCACCCGCCCATCGTAGGCGCCAGGCGGCAGGGCGTTACAGCGGCTGTGCGCGCCGGGACCGGACTGCGCCAGCAGAGAGCGACTCGGACCGTACGCACAAAACGCTGGCGATCCCCAATAATCCCGTCCCGCATGCTCCCGAGCGTCGCGATTCTGTGCGGTGGCCGCGGCACGCGGCTGCAAGAGCACGTTCCCTCGATTCCCAAGCCCCTGGTGGAGATCGGCGGGCACCCGATCCTGTGGCACGTGATCCAGATCTACGTCGCCCAGGGGTTCAGGAGCTTCGTGCTGCTCACCGGCTACAAGGCCGAGCTGATCGAAGCCTTCGTAGAACGCGCCGGCTGGGCTTCCGAGGTCTCGGTGCGCTGCCTGGACACCGGGCTCGACACGCCCACCGGCGGGCGCCTGCGCCGGGCCGCCACCGTGCTCGACGGCGACCGCTTCTGCGCCACCTACGCCGATGGGGTGGCCGACATAGATCTGCGGGCGCTGCTGGCCGAGCACGACCGTCACGGCGCACTGGCCACCGTGACGGTCGTACATCCGGAGCTGCAGTTCGGCGTGGCGGAGCTGAACGGCGATGGCGTCGTCCGAGGCTTCATCGAGAAGCCGCGCAGCGAGCAGTGGATCAACGGTGGCTTCTTCTGCTTTGAGCCCGGAGTGTTGGAGCTGCTGCGGGAGGACTCGGTGCTGGAGCGCGAGCCGCTGGCGCAGCTGGCACGCGACGGGCAGCTGCGCGCCTACCGCCACGAGGGATTCTGGGACTGCATGGACACCTACAAGGACGCGATCCTGCTCGACGATCTCTGGCAGGAGGGTCGGGCGCCGTGGAAGCTGTGGGGCTGAGCAGCCGGCGGCGCAGTGCTCCTCACCCGTGCAGGGCGGCCACCAGCAACTCGGACTTGCCGCCCACCGCCGTAGCGCCCACCCCGTAGACATCGCCGTTCGTACCCGCGGCGATGCCGTTGAACGCATTTCCCGAGCTGCGGCGGGGTCCGACGTCAACATAGCCGCGGGAGCCAAACGAGGCGTCTCCTCGTCCAGCCGCGGTCATCCGGGCAGCCGTGGCGCCGACGCTGCCGAACACGGGCCTACCTCCTGTCGCCAGTGTCATCGCCTGCGAGCCGCGCGAGCCGTCGTTCATGATCGCTACCCCCTGAGACCCGAACGAGGCATCGGGTCGGCCGTCGGCCTTCAACCTGATCGCCGCGACCACGACCTGGTTGGTGAAGCCAGATCCGCTGAGGAGGATGCGGCCGTCATCGAGGGCCGCCACGTTGTAGGCCATCGATGAGGGCCCAACGCGGTTCGTGAAGTATCCGCTGCTGGCAAAGGATGGATCAGGTGCGCCTTGATCGTTCAATCGCACGACCAGCATGGCGAAGGCGTTCGGCGCGTATTCCCCACTGGCCGGCCAGGATGAGCCGTCCGTCGGGCTGTGCCGAAATCGCCCAGCCGGCGCTCGGCGGTGAGAACTGCTTCAGACCACTGGCCCCGAAGGTCCGATCAGGGGCCCCATCGGCATCGAAGCGCGCCGCGACCATACGCACCTGACCGCCGCACGACGCCTGACCGACCACCGCCACCTTCCCATCCCGCGCCTGAACGACGCCGGTGGCGATCGACTGCTCGCATACGGTCATGGTCGCGACGCCTCGGGCGGCGAAGGAGGCGTCGCGTGTCCCGTAGGCATTCAGCCTCACAATCGCGAGCGCGTCTGACACCGCGAGGGTTGGGGGCGTCGCGGTGCCGGCAACCAGGATCTTCCCGTCTGACCGCAGCGCGATGTCCGCGCCCGAATCGGTGCCCCCGTTGGGGACGGTCGTGATCCCATCCTTGCCGAACGAGGGGTCGAGGCGACCTGAGGCCAGCAAGCGAGTGATCACCAGGTTGTTGACGCCGCTACGCAGATGCTCCTGTCCCGCCACCAGGAGCTTTCCGTCCTGTGGCTGCACGACGGCGCCCCCGGCCGCCACCCAGTGCGCCGACGTTGAGACGGTGGCAAAGCCATCCGAGCCAAAGGACCTGTCGAGAGACCCTGGCGGGCCCCCGGCGCCACACCCGCACACTGCCGCCAGCAGGAGCCATGGGAGCGTGCGCCGGAGAACCTTCATGACATGACGGTAATACGCTACTCAGCGTCTTCGACTGCCCCTACATCTACTACAAGGCGACCCTGGGCAACCGCTCTAGCGCCGGGAGAACCCCATGGAAGCTGCGGAGCTGACAGGACATTCGGTGCTGGTTACCGGCGCCTACGGGCTGCTCGGCAGCTGGCTGGTTCGCGCGCTGGTGGCGGGCGGAGCCTCGGTGACGGTGCTCAAGCGGGATGAGGCTCCGCGCTCGGCGCTGTCGCTGATGGACCTGGAGCGGCGCGTCAACATCGTGCACGGCGACATTTGTGCGCAGGGCCTCGTAGCGCGGGCGCTGGCAGAGTACGAGGTCGACAGCGTCTTTCACCTGGCGGCACAGACGCTCGTGCCCACCGCCAACCGATCTCCCCTCTCGACATTCGAAACCAACATCCGTGGCACCTGGCTGCTGCTGGAGGCGTGCCGGCTGCACGGCGCCGATCGCGTGATCGTGGCCTCCTCGGACAAGGCCTACGGTCCGCACCGGGAGCTTCCCTACCGCGAGGACCACGCACTCCAGCCGATCTACCCCTACGACGTCTCCAAGGCGGCCACGGACTTGCTGTCCCGCTCCTACTGGCACACCTGGAGGCTGCCGGTGGCGGTCACCCGCTTTGCCAACCTCTACGGAGGCGGTGACTTCAACCGCTCACGGCTCGTGCCTGAAGCGGTCACCGCCGCGCTGGCGGGTCGCAGCCCGGTGGTGCGCTCCGACGGCACGCCCGAGCGTGACTTCCTCTACGTCGAGGACGCCGTCGCTGCCTACCTGGCGATCTGGGCGGCGCTCGCCCAGGATGCCGGGCGGGGCGAGGCGTTCAACGCCGGCGGGGGGCAACCCCACCGCGTGATCGACGTGATCGAGCTGGTGTGCGAGCTGGCGGGCACCGGCGTACGGCCCGACGTGCGCGGCGCGGGCACCCCCGCCGGGGAGATCGATCGCCAGTGGGTCGATCCGAGCAAGCTCTGCGAGCTGACGGGGTGGCGGGCGCAGGTGACCCTGGAGGAGGGGCTGCGGCGGACGATCGACTGGCATCGCGCCTAGACCGCCTCGTCTTCGCCTCGCTGATCTGATGGAGAACCGGAGATAGCGCTCCGGGGGAAGGGCTAATTCCTGGCCCGTGAGATCCCGAGGGCCCGAGCGCGACGCGATCCTCCGTCCGCGGGGTCAGGGTCTCCTCCATTCAGAGCGAGGGGGAGTTGCACGGCCTGGTCACCGCCGCCGGAGTGCTGGGCCCGATAGGCGTCCTCGACGAGCTCCCGCCGTCCGACCTCGTCGCGACGATCGCCATCAACCTGGTGGGAACCATGCTCGCGCTGCGGTTCACCCTGCCGCTGTTGCGAGCCGCCCGGGGCCGGGCGGTGACGTTCTCCGGCGGCGGCGGCACCGCCCCCCTACCTCGGTACGACGCCTACGCCGCCTCCAAGGCGGGGGTGGTGCGCCTGACCGAGACGTGGCCGCCTCGGCCGAGATCGAGATCAACAGCGTCGCGCCCGGCTTCGTGATAACCGCATGCACGAGGAGACGCTACGGGCTGGCCCGGAGACGGCCGGCGAGAGTTACCACGCGCGCACCCGAGCCCAGATGGCCGCCGGGGGGTTTCCCGCCAGCGAAGCGGCCGAGCTCGTGTGCTTTCTGATCTCATCGGAGGCGGAGGGCATAAGCGGCCGGCTGTTTAGCGCCCAGTGGGATCCATGGCGCGAGCACGAGTTCCGCCAGCGGCTGCGCGAGGATCCATCGCTCGCCAGGCTGCGGCGGGTTGACGGCACGCTGTTCGGCGCGCTGGAGCAGCGTTAGTCTCACGGATCGTGAGCACGCATGCTGGGCACTACTTGCAGGCCGCGGCCGACCTGGCCCGCGCGATCGATCCCGCTGAGCTGGACGCCATGGCCGATGGCCTGGCCAAGGTGCGTGAGGATGGGGGAAGGCTCTTCATCCTCGGCGTCAGAGGAGGTGCCGGGCACGCATCGCACGCGGTCAACGACTTCCGCAAGCTCTGCGGGATGGAGAGCTACACGCCGACCGACAATGTCTCGGAGCTGACAGCGCGCACCAACGACGACGGCTGGGACACGTCGTACACGGAATGGCTGGCGGTCTCCCGGTTCTCCGCCCGGGACGCGCTCCTGGTGTTCAGCGTCGGAGGCGGGTCCCGTGAGCACGGCGTCTCGGTCAACCTCGTCAACGCCATCGAGCGCGGTCGGGAGCTCGGCAGTTCGATCTACGGATAGCGGTGGTATGGCACGGCCTCGTCTCCCATCCGACCTCGCCATGCGTCAGGGACACTGGGAGTCGCTGGCCGCCGGTTCCCCCACGTGAGCGAAGCCCGCGCGGCTTTCGTCGATCGCGACGGCGTCATCAACGAGCTGGTTCCGGATCCGGAGAGCGGTTTGCCGGAGTCGCCTCTGCACGTCGAGGACGTGGCCTTGGTGGCCGGCGCAGCAGCCGCGCTCGTCTCTCTGGCCGCGGCGGGGTGGCGGCTAGCCGGGATTTCAAACCAGCCGGCGGCGGCCAAGGGAAATGTGAGCGTGGATCAGCTCCTTGCGGTGCAATCGCGGGTGCTGGCCCTGCTGAACGAGCAAGGCGTGCACCTCGACGACTTTCGCCTGTGCCTGCATCATCCGCAGGGAACGGTGCCGGGGCTGACCACGGCCTGCGGTTGCCGCAAGCCGGCGCCGGGCATGCTGCTGGAGGCCGGGCGCGCGCTGGCGGTGGATCTCGCGCGCTCGCTCGGCGGGCTTGTTGATCCCTGCAGCAGTCGGGAGCTCGGGCGGCGCTGGCGAGTTGCGGACGAACCGCTTGGGGTGCCGCTGGTAGGCGGCGTCGAGCACTCGAGCGTGCTGCTGGTGCACCGCCGTCGCGGTGCTGTGGTGGACGGCCGCCGGGGTCATCAGCCCGGTCCCGGAGTGGCGATGCGCGTGGTTGTAGCAGTCGACGAACGCGCGGTAGTGGGTGCGGGCGCGCGAGCAATTGTCAAGAGTTGTGGATTGGGCATCGAAGAATCAGGCGGCGACCCTCTCGTCTGTCGTGGTTTCGTCGTCAGTGACCTTGGTTCCGTCGTTGAACGTCGCTCCGTCGAGTAGCTCTCT
>JAABUJ010000532.1_pt1 | contig 73904 bp, 76 predicted proteins | sample 5559131 | NCBI WGS metagenome assembly JAABUJ01 (sample SAMN10711875, study PRJNA513366) | rock metagenome | isolation source: Antarctica rocks | place: Antarctica: Victoria Land, Mt New Zealand nord | collected 2016-01-07 | reverse complement strand
AAGCGAGGATCAAGTCCTACCCCCTGTGACTGCCCGAAACGGTTGCCTCTAGCCCGATTAAGGACTTGTCTGAGGACTTGTTTTTGTGGCAAAACCTCCCTAGTACTGAATCAAGGCCGGTTCCTGCAGGAAGGCTCAGGATCGCACCAGGGGCCTACATGATCTAGGTACCGTAGGTATCCTATCCATGGGTGAGGCGTGTGATATGCGGGACCTGCATCATCAAACCGCACAAATCGGGCCTGTCCTGGCGGCTACTTTTACCTTACGACCGTGACTGCTGATAGTTGATGATGAATCTTGACTCAAGACTTGAGTCGCCCGAGTCGCAGGTCTGCAAGAGAGTTTTCCGCCCCGTCGCTCGGGTGTAGTCGAGAGACGATCACTCCGTGGTCCGGAACCTCAGCGAGGCGGAGCGATCGACGACAACTCTCGTACCCAGCGACGCGGTCCCGGAACGCGGCTTCTAAGCGCATCGAGCAATCATTGATGCTGATCAATCATCTAGAAGACCTCGGACCGCATCCCAACAACGACTGCCGGACGGAGGATTCTCATCCGCACCCGACAATGACACGACACAACGTGAGAGGAGAGGGAGAGGGAGGGGGCGGAAAAACAGCCCCACACCGGGAATTGAGGTGCAAAGTAATCCCTCTGTCCTGTGTATGTTGTCGTTCCATGGTCCTTTGCCATGCAGCCGGAGATTGGTCACCATGTACGCCGTAGGTCCAGTACCATAATTTATGATGCACTCTTACAATCGAGCAATCGAGATGTGATGAATTGGCTGGGCAAGTTAGCAGCAAAGCGAAGGGAAGAGTTGGAGCATGTGGCCCAGTCAGCAATCTGAAACAAGCCGTCGACACGCCACACTGGCGCCACATCAAACCTGAAGCGGTAAGGTACGATCGACGTCCGGAAACGTGGATGTCTCCAGATGTTACCTAACGTTACCTGAGGTAAAGCCTCGTCAGTTCGATATCATTTCGGCAACTGTCTTTACCTTAGGTGATGAAACCTACCCTGACCTGACCTTAGGTACAACAGCCTTTACTACTACCATACGGGTATGAATCCAACCGGGATTGTCCGAAGCGTTCGCTACTGACTACCCAAGGGGGCTGGACTGGAGAGAAGCCAAGAAGCCAAAATAAGTCCCCCACTCTTTTCCCACTCTCTCCATCCAAAAGGGGATACGGTGTGTGTGACAGAATCGGAGGATTACCTTAGCATAATAAGGCTAAGAGAAGATACAGTAGTGCCTTGCTATGTATGATTTTGTCGTTGCTGCTGCTGCTTGCTCATGAAATGGTTGCTCAGCGTACCTCGTACTTGTCGTGATCATCTCAAGAGTACCTTACTCCGTACAGTCAGTCTCCTCGTAGGCAGTATGAAGGCTAAGGTATTTCCAAAATTGTAGGGCACCCTCCCTACGACTACCTGATATTATGCTATGCTACTCCTAGGATGTCTCCTACATTCGTGGGGGGTGTGCCCCGGAACTTTGTGACTGGCCTTCATCCCTACGTGCCCTTTCACTTGATGCAAAAACAGACTTCGGGCGACTCTACCTAAGGTAAGGCACTCAAGCCTCTAAGGTAATGTTTGCCTTAAGATATCTACCTTAGGTAAGGTAAGTAAGTACCTTACGTACCGTAGAAGTACTGTCTTGAGCCGAGACGGCTAAACCACCTTAAGGTAGGTATTCGTTCTTTCTCGAGGCGAGGTAGGTATCCGTACCTTACTTGTATGTACCCTACTCGAGCCCTCCCTTCATTTCCTCCGTTTCGTACCTACCTTACCTACCTGACCTACCTGACCATTACCGTACTCGAATTCTGTCTCATGCCAACCAATTGCAGTTGCATTGTTATTATTGCCCTAGCAGCCGATCCTAACTCCTACCTTACTACCTTATCAAACCACCACCACTACCTACCTTAATGTCTAAAGTATAGGACTCCAGCCCCGAACGTGGCGTATTCGTCTACATTTCAGGTAAGTTGGCCACCACGCACTTCGACGATTGCAGTTCAAGCCGCTAGACAAGCACTAATGTCAAGAACATCTTGCCAAAACTGAAATACCTGTACCTTATCCGCTCTGTGATGCGCACCCACAGACGACAGACTTCAATTTCTGCTTTCTTATGATTTCATCAGTCCAATTTCTGGCCCTGAATTGCCGCAACGTCAAGTGCCTTCTACGTTTACTGCCCTCCCAATTTAAAATAAAAGTACAGTAATAAAGGTACGGAGCCGGACAGTGGAAAAGGAAATAATATCTAATGTGTTTGCATTTCCTTCATCAAACCCATTGTGCACGTTTCAGTACCGTCCCGATCATCAAAGGCAGGAAAGGCTCGCGCCTCATTATACAGGTATACAGGGCAGATATAAGGCACCCCTGCCGAACATCAATCCTCTTCTTATCAGGCTTGGTCTTGGTCCCGTCCATCGGTCAGGCTTCTTACCTTACCTATTACGAACAGGGTTGTCAGACCCTCACCCACCAATCCTCAAGCCACTTCCTATTCGGCATCTTCAGATTTCAAAACAGGAAGTCGTCGGTCTCGAAAAGAGCCCTGTCACTACCTTACCCTTCTTACTACCGTCTTCTCATATATCGCTTCCTGCTTTTCTCAATTTGATACAGCTTCAACCGGGATCATCCCTGTACAACATTGTGACGAATACCCTCAGTTTGTACAAGTAACGTTATCTTCTTAAAGATCGTCTCGGTGTTCGGAATGCGCCTCAGGTCTCTTCTGGTTACTGCCAGTCCACTCACTTCCTTTACCTGATACACTCGACTGCCTCACTATTGGAGAGCCCAACTGTCATCACTTTCGTCAGACCGACAGCTCGTTGCACCCCTCAATCCAGGCGGCGCATTGCAGTCCGACGGAGTATATCTACCTACTCAGCGCACCTGGACTCCATTCGGCGCGACATTACCTCCTGTGGCGGGCTGGCCCTCCCTCAACCTTAACACTTCCTCGATCACACCGGAAAGCTGGCCCATTACGCCACTCCACCCATTTCGCCCACGGCGCATCGAGGTTTATCCTTCGATACGTCGCTGGGAGGATCCAAGTACGACCGACCACGTGTGATGGAAGGAGACGAGCAGCAGCGCCGACACAATGATCAGTCCGGTTATACAGCTCGCGGCTTTGTCCAGAACACGGCGCAACAACAGTCGGGCGTCGGTGCAGCCGACCGCTTCCGACAGCCACTCGCCCTTGCGACGCGCGATCCGACTGCCTCTGCGTCTGGCGGGCGGAGTGGAAACGTTCAAGGCTACGGAAATTATGGCTATGCGGAGCAGTCTCCGTACGCAGCACCTTCCCTTGCGACCAGCTCGATGCAATACCCATCCGACTATACGCAATCCACACAGCGACAGACGCAACAGCAATTCACCCAGTATGCGCCGAACGTGATGTACAACGTTCCACAACAGCCTCCGCCGCAGTCGCCTTATGACAGTGTGCCGCAGTACCAGCCGCGGCAATCTGCAGCCATCGAAGTACTGTCGACCCAATTTGGCGTTCCACCGTACTACGCGTCTAACGAGCCAACCAGCGCGCCGGGACCTGCGGTACCACAACCATATGCGCCCACTCAGTTCCTCACCTATCCGCAACCGCCTTCGGTCGGACGTGCTTCGCTCGGGCAGTCCTACCCCACCGGCATGGCCGAGTTCGCGCAGCAGGGTGCAACCGAACTTTTGGAACGACCGGAGCTGGCGCAAGAGCCTTCCAGCTTCGATGACGCCTACAATCAATATCAGAATGCTCTGAGGTTGACTTTCGAGAATACCCGGGGTGGCAGGTTGGTGGAAGCCGGTCAATCTTTGCTCGAGATCTCAGGTTGGCTCTTAGGCCACGCGGAGGAGCTCGGTGGGGCTTCCCAGCCAATAAACCCGAAACGCGCACATTGCTTGGGCTAATGCGGTCGATACAGGTCTGGTACGAGACGAGCAGGAACTGCACAGCGACCGGATCAAGCTGTGGGACGAATTCAACACTTGCTGGCTTGCGGTGCTTCAGAAGCAGAAGGACATGACTCAGGCGATGCTGGCCAGCGGCCAACCGCCTCGTCATCCGCAAAGCATCCTGCAAGAAGACTTTATGGAGAGGATGGGACGAGAGCTCGTGCGATTGTGCGACAGCATGGAGCGACATGGCCTTGTCGACTATCAGATGGGCGTGTGGGAAGAGGAGATTATAAATGGTATGTCACCCTACATCACCTCAAGACAGTTACCGCGGGCGCTGATCATTTGCAGTTCTTACAGAATGTTTAAATCTTCTCGACAATGATGACGAGCCACCCACCATCGACACTACAATCCCAGCAGGACCATCTGCATCGGGACATCCTGGTCGATAAGCCTATATATCTCAGAGACTCCCACTCGTTTGTGCGCTGTCGACCAACGTCAAGGCGTCCTGCATTCCCTACATTCGGTACCACCGCCGCAACCAAGCCTTCTCCTTATCGCCATTATCCGACCATGTATAAAACAAGAAAAAATTCGCACCCTACAGTCGCAACGACAGCAGATATCTCCTATGTGTACCGTATAGACTGAACAGATACCCGGCTTCAGGTGTTTGGTTTCATTTGTTACTTCACACTGGGCTATACCCTGGGAGGCACGTTGTTTTGATTTTTGCCAGCTTTCGCCCTGGTTCTTCACTCCCAGCTGGCCTGGTCGCCTCTTCTCTGCGGGACAGGAACGGCTAGATTCTCCGCCTTCAATGGCATTTTCTACAGTTTTACGGACAAGGGTGTCGCTTTGGGAGCGACATGCGAGCAGACGAGCGAGCAGACGAGTGAGCTAGACTGAAACATGGAAAGAGCAGAAGGATCAGTGGATATGAAAGATACTGTCGGAGGGCTCGAAGTCTCAGGAGACATTACACCCATCCCACTAACCCGGCGTTCGTTCATGCTCCGAGTTAATCCGTAGACGTCGGTATAACTCGGAGGCCAAGAAGCATGGACAATCAAGGACGTCGGTGCTTACAGCGCTGACACGAATAAGTCGGTTGCCGATCATAGTATCGAATGTACATTTACACGTAGGTAAGGTAGCTAGAAGATCGAAATACACGACGGCATCACCTGACTGTGATTCATCTTGTGGAGACCTTTCGATCAGGGTTGAAATGTGCGAAACCCTGATAACGAAAGCTAGGTACTTACAAATACCTACCGTAGCCAAAGAAGCTCGAATTATATCTCAGTGAAGCACTCTTTCGTGAAGTGTACATCGGAGGACGATGAAAGATCTAATATTTGCATATTGGCTACCGGGATGCGGGGGTCTGGCGTGGTTGCCGTCAACGACGAGCGTCGAAGAGTCGACACGGACACCTCCAGGAGACCATCCCTTCTAGTAAGCACCCGAGTCCGACCCGCAAGTTGCTACCGCCTCCTCTATGGTCCATAATCTGGTCTTCATGGTTGGTTACCATATGATATGAGCAGGGGTTGCCAAAGGTAGTAGCGACAACTCAGTGGGGACGCTCATGCTTCCTCTCTTCCGAAAAAAGAACGCTGGGATCAATACGATCGGTCAACAATGAGATGATTTAATAGAGTCTGTACAGGCTTCGGTGATGCAGATATCATATCTTCAAGCTTGTAGTTGTTGATTTATGATGTCGCTGATTACCAGAGGCGTTCAGTTGGAGCTTTTGAAGGTCGGGCGACGCTAAGCTCGCTAAGTAATAAGCTTTCACCCACACCGGTGCGAGTAAAACTTCAAGGTCGAGGAAAGCTACAGCCAGCGTGGAATCTTTGGATGCGGACCTGCTCGATCGTGCCAAACACCTCCTCTGACAGCCCAAGTCAGCTCCCACTGACTCCCTTGAGCTAGGGAAATTATCATGGCGCTGGTCCTGGCCAACGATGAAGCGGATTACAGCATCAAGCCAGAGACAGTCACTCCAGCCCTGGACACGAGCAGCTGGCCATTGCTTCTAAAATCCTACGACAAGCGTATGTCAATTCCTCCATAAGAGCGAATACGGAACCTCCCACTGACATTAATTATCAGTCCTTGTGCGAACCGGCCACTTCGTCCCAATTCCGTGCGGTTGCACCCCGCTCAAGCGCGATCTCAAGTCCTACATTTCCTCCGGTGTCATCAACCTCGACAAACCCTCGAACCCGTCCAGTCATGAGGTCGTAGCGTGGGTGAAGCGGATGCTGAGGTAGAGTGGAATGAGCTCTGAACGAAGCGAGCATCAACTGACGGGAGCAGGATCGAAAAGACCGGCCATAGCGGAACGCTTGATCCTAAGGTCACGGGTTGTTTGATAGTGTGTCTTGATCGGGCCACTCGTCTGGTCAAATCGCAACAGGGAGCCGGAAAGGAGTATGTCTGTGTCATCCGATTACACGACAAGCTCCCGGGCGGAGAAGCCCAACTCGCTCGGGCGTTGGAAACGCTGACAGGAGCCCTTTTCCAACGCCCGCCATTGATCTCAGCCGTCAAGAGACAACTACGTATTCGGACCATTCATGAAAGCAAGCTGTATGAATTCGACAATGACCGACATCTGGGTGTCTTCTGGGTCAGCTGTGAGGCGGGAACCTATATCCGGACGTTATGCGTACACCTGGGCTTGCTGCTAGGCGTTGGTGCGCACATGCAGGAGTTGAGAAGAGTACGTAGTGGAGCCATGAATGAGCAAGATGGAATGGTGACGTTGCACGATGTGCTGGATGCGCAATGGATGCAGGACAACACTCGAGATGAATCGTATCTGAGAAAGGTCATCAGGCCACTCGAGAGCTTGCTTACGACATACAAGCGGATCGTCGTCAAGGATAGTGCCGTCAGTGCAGTCTGCTTCGGCGCCAAACTAATGATTCCAGGGTTATTACGTTATGGTAGGCTCCTCCCTTACTTGTACTTCACGCTCGTGCTAACACCCACTCAAAGAGGCTGGTATTGAGGTACACGAAGAGGTGGTCCTGATGACAACCAAAGGCGAAGCCATTGCACTGGGTATTGCTCAGATGTCGACGGTTGAGCTGTCTACCTGTGACCATGGTGTTGTCGCCAAGGTCAAACGATGCATAATGGAAAGAGATTTATACCCTCGGAGGTGGGGACTAGGGCCCGTGGCTCTGGAAAAGAAAAAGATGAAGTCGGATGGCAAGCTTGACGTAAGACATCCCTTCCGTGAATTGTTTTTCTTCAAATGCTAAGGGCCCTCAGAAATACGGTCGACCAAATGAGGCGACGCCAGCTAAATGGCAGCAAGACTACAAGGATTTCAACGCACCTCTAGAAAACGGTACAGCTGCCCAGCCGAAAACAGAGACCACCACACAAGCAGATGTACTCAGCGCACCGCCTATCCCTCCGGTAGACGCCCCGCCACCCGCAGTGCCAGCTGAGTCAAGGGCTGTGCTAGAGAACGGAGACTCCAAGAAGCGGAAAAGGCACGAAGGGGAAACATCGGAGGAGAAGGCCGAAAGGAAACGAAAGAAGAAGGAAAAGAAAGAGAAAAAGGAGAAGCGGAAATCGAAAAAGGGGGATTCAAGTGACGACAGTGAATAAGGTCGTTGTACTAGGCGTTCGCTTTGGCAGGGGAGTTGCTCTAGTCCAAGATCTTTGTACATTTCGCCTTGGACTTCTCGATTCCCTTGTACCATACGAGCTGTCCGGATAATAACGGAGTTTGGCTAAGTATAAAGAAACATACTATGAAGGTGGTATCAGTGACCGATTGCTTCAGTATGTAGTTGATTGGGCTGTTGTAAATGTTGGATATATACCCTGATACGAGTCTTGCAGGGTGTGCACACTTTTGTTTGACAGGTTATGAGCCCGGCTAGTGCAGTGGGACGTGACTGGGTAATCTCCTATCCTGAAAAGGGTTGAGAACCGGAGGATTCCGGTCGAGTGTAAAATCCAAAAATGGATAATCCTGGGAAGGTTCCAAGTTCGAGTCCCCACCGCTTCCATTACGGTGCAACAAAAGACTGCGAGGCCACCCCGTATTGACGGGTATGGGAGGGTGTTGGATATATACCCTGATACGAGTCTTGCAGGGTGTGCACACTTTTGTTTGACAGTAAATGCCTCGCCATCCTATGCTCGTTTATGCAGATTTAATGCAAGCTTTGCATCAGAACCCCGCCATGCGTGACAACAGTTCGAGTCAAGTTATCACAAGACTGACACTCCCTGATCGTCGGGTACCACATACACCCCCAGACGTTTTCTATTAGAGAGAAATTTTCATTTTAGAAAGATACAGCTCCCAGGTGCGGAAAACATGGCGGAGCTCACCACAACGAGGCTCAATGCAGAAAGCCACCTGCTCCTCGTAAGCTCCTCCTTACTCACCCCCTGGCCAGGAGACCTTTTCTCACGAGATACCGAGCACAGGATCAACCTCTTCTCCGTCTCCCGCACGAACTTGCTCGCAAAAACCTCAAAATCGCTCGACGGCACGTCGAAATGCAGCAGACAAGCGTCCTCTCGACGCTCAAAACGACCGCCAACGCCTCCCTGTCCGGCCAAGCTGCCATCCCGACCCTCGCCTCCCTCGACAGCATGATCGGCCGGATGCAGGGCCTGAAGCGGAAACTGGAAAGCCTGCACGAGGAAGAGAAGGCCATACAGCGGCACTCGAGGCAGCGGATCCGGCACCTGCAGGATCTGTACGAGATCCCGAGTCTGGCGGACGTCAAGTACGACGAGTGGTCGCGAGTGAGGCTGAACAGATTGCTGGTCGATTATTTGTTGAGGAGCGGGTACGGGGAGAGTGCGAGGGCGTTGGCACGGGAGAAGGGGATCGAGGACCTGGTGGATGTGGATGTCTTTGTGCAGTGCCATCAGGTCGAGCAGAGTCTGCGGAACGGGAGGACGCAGGAGTGCTTGGCGTGGTGCTTGGAGCACAAGCCGATGATGAAGAAGACGAGCGTAGGCGTGCCCGCGTTGTGCTACCGGAGAAGTGATCTGAGCTGATTGGGCGGGTGTAGAACAAGCTTGAGTTCGAGTTACGGCTGCAGCAATATATCGAGTTGGTCCGGAGCGGGCAGGCACACAAGCTACTCGAAGCAACGGTCCACGCGCGGAAATACTTGGCACCACACATGGATACGCATTTTGCGGAGATACATAGAGCTGCGGGCCTGCTCGCGTTCGCCCCTGACACGCAGGCGGAACCATACAAGGTAGGTGTTCTAAGGGGCGTTCCCTCGGCGTCCTTGCGCTGCTAATGGTGACGCTACATAGACAATGTACTCGCAATTCCGATGGGACTACCTCGCATCTCTCTTCGTCAAAACCCACCATGAGCTCTTCTCCCTTCCCTCCAGACCGTTACTCCACATCGCCCTCTCGGCCGGACTCTCCGCTCTGAAAACACCATCCTGCCACTCACAGTATGCCAGCAGCAGCTCCAACGCAAGCTCCTCGACCACTTCCGTCTGCCCCATCTGCTCGACCGAGCTGAACGATCTCGCCCGAAACGTGCCCTACGCGCACCACACCAAGAGTTACGTCGAGAACGATCCGATCGTCCTGCCCAACGGTCGGATCTACGGACGAGATCGGTTGCTGCAGATGAGCGCCAAGGTCGGACTCCCGGATGGTCAGGTCAAGGACCCGACGACGCAGGAAGTTTTCGACGCTTCCATGATCAGGAAGGTTTACATCTCGTAGGAATCTTTTCCTGCCTGACCTGCCCCGCGCTTTGCACATGTGCTTCTTCAGCGTCCTTCCATACTGGTAGCATAGCGGAGCGTAGCGGCGCCTGGGCGTCCGGGCGTCCGAGCTTTAGATAGAACACCATAGCATCGTAGCAAAGCCAGCTACAAATCAACCACTCGATCAATCATCCTCATCTTCCTCACTCCCACCCCTCTTCCTCTTCCCCCTCCCCACTCCATCCCCACTCCCATTCCCACGGCCTCGCGCACCAGCACGATCACCGCCATCAACCTCAAACACATACGTCCTCGCCGCCCTCTCCTCGCCCCTCCACGCGCCCCCACCCACCACGCCACCCACGTTGCCCAACGTCCTGGCGTGCCTGTACCCCGGATACGCGCTCGACTGGAACTTGAAGCTCCGGCTGACCTTCAACCCGACGTGGCGGGCTAGATCGCGGATGTTCCAGAGCGTATAGGGCTCGCCGTCGAAGAGGGTGACGACGATGGCACTGCTCGGGTCGGTGCCGGTAGGCGGCGACGAGGGCGGTGCGAGGAGGGGCATGGCAGCTTTGAAGAAGGACACGAGGAGTTCTGCGCCGACCGCACGGAGAAGCTCAGCCGGGGCGTACGCAGGGGACGACGGGATTGGGGAAGGAGGGTTTGAGAGGAAGGGGAGGCAAGGATGGGAAGGGAAGGGAAGGGAAGGGAAGGAAAGGAAAGGAAAGGAAAGGGACGAACCTTGGTTATACCTTACCTGCCGATTGACATCCTTCGTCTTGCCGCCCACGTGCGGGAAATTAAAGACGATCTTGTCCCAGCCCGGTCCCCTCCCTTTTCCTATCTCCCTTTTCTCCACCTCGCCAGCCCGCCGCCCTGCCTCCTCACCCCCGTCACCCTCCTCCTCCTCCTCCTCTTCCTCCTCCCCCTCCTCCACACGCTCCCCACCCTCGCCTCCACCCCCACCCCGCTCCAACCCCCCCGCCACCATCCCCCGCACCCTCCACCCCTCCCTCACCTCCCTGCCCCCTCCGCCGCCGCTCCTCCCCAACCTCGTCGCATCGACGCCATACACGACCCTGACGCCCTCGCCCTCCAAATACGTAATGCTCTCCGCCGCGTGTGGGTATTTCCTGCCGAGGTCGGCCTGGCCGTCGAGGGTGGTGGGGAGGATGTGGCGGCAGCGGTGGTGGGCGTGCAGGGCGTGCGCGAAGGAGAGGTCGCCTTCGCCGACGAGGAGGATGCGGTCGTGCGGGTGGAAGGGGATGGTTGGGCTTTGGTGCTGTTGTTGGTAGTGAGGGGGTTGGTGTTGGTGTTGGTGTCGGTGGGGTTTGGGTTGGGCGTGAGCTTGGGGTCGGGAGAGGATTTTGCGTTTCTTGGTTACGGGCTTCGATTTGGCTCCCATCGGTGGCTGGGGCGGATGAGGGTAGGAGGGGCGGGAAGGGAAGGGAAGTGGGTTGGTGGGGGTGGGATTATTGACGGGCTTGGTGGGCGGAGTTGAGACTGGGGAACTCTGTCCGGCTCTATAAAGAATCTATACAGTACCATACCGGCGACCTGTACAGCTGTTCTTAGAAGTTCAGTGTCAATGTGCGACATGGAATTTTTGCAACTTTTTTTTGAAAAGCATGTCAAAACACAGCATTCCTGTGCTAAAACCACAATTAATGAATAGTTTCTATAAAAGTGAATAGACAGTATATTTATATATAGATAGATCTATGAATTGTTAAATTCTTATAAGTAAATAATGTAAAATAACAATGCTATCAGCAGTATCAAATACTTTGTTGAAATTCATATAACAAGACAGTATTTACACATGAAAAACACTTATTTAACTACAATAATGATTTTTATTAGAAAAGTAAATAGACAGAATTATTATATATACAAAGATCTTTTATTCTTGCAAATTTCAAGTATATTACTTCATGAATATAAGTATAATTTGTAAAATAAGCAAAATTTACATACAAATTTCTATCAAAAACTGCCGCATATTACAATTAAACCTTAAATATTGAAGTTTGCTCAATAACATTGTTATCTCTTTATATTTTTCTATAAAAATTTAGCAAATAATAAATCTATATATATATAAGAATTCTGCCTATTCAGATTGATGAAAATATATGTTTAGTTGTGGTTTTAACATCAAAATGTGGTGGTTTGACATGCTTTTCAAAAACAAACTTGTGAAAATTCCATATCGCACGTTGACACCGAACTTCTAAGAACAGCTGTATGATAACCGCACGGAGATGTATAGGACTAAACCACGCCGATACGTACCTTATGATTTGAATTATTTGGAGTTAGGCAAGTTCATAGAATACATATCAGGAGCCTTGTGGGGTCATCTACTGCGTGCGAGCGATACTATAGCTTAGAAGTTTGGAGCCATCCGAAATCATGCCTCAATTTTAGTAGTACACAGGGTACCCAAAAGCTCGCGTCGTCGAACGGCACATACTGAGACCGTCCCTGATGATTGATGAATCTTCTCAGCAGGTGCCACTCGCCGGAAAGCCCATCAGTCGAGAAGTTCTCAAGAATACATCTGACGCCTCGCTATGCTTCCATCATTTGGCTAAACTAGACCCGTACCGAACTCCAAGGACGCACAGAAGCCGCGATATAACAGACGAAAGAATGGCTCAACTTCCAGGTATACGCAGTGGTATAAGTTACCGACGATATAGATCCCTTTCCCGCTCGCGAGTTCTATCTCGGTCTCGGTTTCGTTCAGGACTCCGACTTCGCCTGCTACCATAATCAAGATGGTGGTCATAGTACCTCCGATCCACGCTCCGGTCTCGATCAGCTCGGTCTTCCCGCCGTCCTCCGTCATCTCGCGGCCTAAGGCTATCGCCACCACCAGCGTAGTTCGGAATATACGTATCGGGCCTGCCACTGACGCCTCCTGCAAGCCCTGCTCGGGACGGAGGCGGCCTAGAGTCCCTCCCGTCGGATTGGGTTTCACCCGCCCAACCTTGACTTCCCCAGGGTTGGTGGGTTGGCGGGGGTTTTGGGGGTAGCCCGCTCCGGTCCCATGGAGGACGGTGGACTGATGATCCCAAAGGAGGTTGCGCCATGCGGGAGTGCTGGTGCGGATTCGACGCTCGACCATCGTATCCGTTCCGTGGCTGCCTATGGTCGGTAACACTAGCAGGACCTTGGAAGCCTCCCCCAGGGCCTCCATATCCTGCGTTGCCGGTACTGTTTCGCGGAGCATGTCCATTCGCGTGGGGTCCTTGACTTGAGGGGCCACCTGAGTTCGCCCACTCACCCTTTGATCCCATCCCTACAGTCCCACCCGCTGGGGCAGGTGGTAAGGCCGCCTTTTGGCCGCGGAACTTCCTTCGATCGAGCTCATGGGAGTCTTCGAATCGCGGCAACTCTCCTGGTTTCGCTGGTAAGGGCGGACTTTGAAAGTAGGGGTGTTGTAGTGCGTCTAGTGCGTTGATTCTCTTCCGCCAGTCAAGCTTTAGCAGCTCGCTAAGCAGAGATATCGCGGATGATCCTTGCCTGTGGCCCGGTATTAGATTATAAGAATTTCGTAAAACCCTGATGAACCCACTCTCTGAAGACCTGTGCTAGATTACCAGGCCGAGGCTGGAAAGACTTGACGCCCTCGCAACCAGGGAGTGAACTCCAGCCTGGCATGTTTTCTTCCGTAGGAGATCCAACCAGGTCAAAAATCATTTGAGCCTGGTTGAGATCGCTGTTACCGGCCAGGATAGGCTTACCCTTGAACATTTCGCCGAAGACGCAGCTGGTCAGAGCACACATTAGCCCTGCCAGACAAATTGGCTAGTATGATCTACATACCCAACTCCCCACATATCGATCGCTGTGGTATAGCGTCGGAGCTGAAGTAGGAGCTCAGGAGGCCGGTACCACCGGGTCACCACCAAAGTTGTGTAGTCCCTAGTAGCCTCGCCGCCACCTCTACCGGGCTGTGGGACTTCATCATCATATGGTCTAGCCAGCCCAAAATCTGCAATCTGCAAGATTCCTTGGTTATTGATGAGCAGATTGGCAGCTAGCACGTCGTATGAGCGTAGGCTAATAGTAAGACAGTGACAGTGAAGCCGCTTACCTTTCATATCTCGGTGCAGGATCTTTTTCTGCAGTGGTCCAGTACGTCAGTGGTGTGGTACTGGAGGACCGCAACAGAGTCATGAGTAACAGTGCGCCTACATTGTGCAAGAATCGTAGCCCCTCAAGAAGTTGAAGCATGTAGCACTTGATTTGAGGCTCTGTGAAATGGACATCCGGGTTCTCGAGCAGACCCGATAGGTCATGGTCCATGTATGGGGTGACCATGTACATAACAGCCTTCTTTCTCCCTTCGCCTATCTCTAAGTCAATTCAGGGCTATAAACATCTAGGATGTTCAGGAGGAGACCTTTGCTTCTCTCAACCGCCATCTCCTCCAACCTCAGGATATTGACATGAGAAAGCATCTTCAATAGCTTGATCTCACGTAAAGCCGTGATGGGAAACTACGTCAAGCCTCAGCCCAGCACTAGAACTCCCATGATGCAACCAAGCTCACCCCGTCTTTCTCGTTGTGCATCAAAATCTTCTTGAGCGCAACCATAGCGCCGTTCTTCCGCGACCGAGCCTTGTGCACTTCGCTACTCTCGGATATCCATCAGTAAAGATTTCTCCTTGATGCTTCGTCCAAAGACTGCTCCTTTACAGCGGAGTCTGACCCGAATGTCCCTTCCCCAAGTTTGCCCAAGATTTCATATTCACGGATGTTCGAGCAACCACGAAATCTGGTGTCGCCATCATCGGTCCGCTCAAGTGGGACCTTCGTGAGCTGCGCCATACTCAGAAATCATCTAAACACGACAGTTGCACATCCTTCTCTGGCAGGAGGTCCACTGCTAAGGGTGACAGGAGCTTGTGAAACTCTGTCATTGAGTACTTTGTCCGTGAAAAAGCACTGGGCAATAGACCCGGTCCGTTGAGCTTGTACGCTTGTGAAGTGTTGTGCTCTATATGTTGTGACAATCCTGTCTGTTGCATCACACTGATCCGAAAAGTCAAGTGTCTCTGGTCGGGAAACGCGTCGGATCTGCAGCAGTGGTTTGCGGCTCAGTGAGAGCTCTCTGTATCATGGAGGTTCCCGTAGCTTATCTAAGCAGCATCTTCGAGGTGAGTTATTTGTACCTTACCACCCAAGGTAGTTCCGTAACGATGAAATACTAGTCTTTCTGAGCGTGACCTGGGACGACATCGTTCAGAAATAAGTGAGTCTCACGTTGTATCTGTTGTACTTGTTCTAACGGTCAAACTAGTTGCTGCCGAAGCCGAGAGTCCGCAATGGCTAGCCATCATCCTATTCACGTTCATCTAGTGCGACCTCTCTATCGATATACGGCGACGATGTTAGGTGCTAGTATGTGGTTCTTCGTGAGTCATGGCATGCTTAGGAATTGGGCAGACTTATTGACATTTTGCAGCTAATGTACCGGGCGAAGAAGGATGGGCCCGCGTTGCTGGGTTGGAAGCATCCATGGGATCATTGATATGAGCAGCAAGGGCCTTTTTGCGGGGCCTCGCCGGATCGATTGTGGTGGTGTCAGCTGGGGCGGGCTGTCTTCACGTATACCTGAGCCAGGTTCTAGTCTTTCAAGTCGCCCGAAATACATATCTCTGTTATCAGACCATCGGGCTTCCAAGGCATATCCGATGAGATAATCTGACATCCCAAGTACTATTACAGCCTGCCAGCTGGCGTTCCCGGTTTACTCTTACTAGCTTCTACAGTTTTCACCGACTCTTTGAAGGTATCTACGATTCGGCTACGGTGGAGAAGCCATGAATCAACGTCAGAACTGAGCTTTCTCGAAATCATGAGGGAAACTCCGAGGACACAAGCACGAGCTACACGATCATCGCCACTAGAATGATTATTCTACTATTCTACCGCGTGTGACACCTATGTACGCATCTTCTCCAGCAGTAACTTGTATGCCTTCCGTTTCTTCCGATGCTCCGGTAGAACGAAACGGTGGGTCTGGGCTATAACAGCTGCAAGCCACGGAAAGAATCTCCTTTCCGCCAGCCAAGCACATCCGAAACCACCTAAAGATAGTATCAACATGAAGATCCGGAACTTCCTAGACAATTTCGTGAGTTGTATGAACCGAGACAGCCACTCGGCAGGGTCAAAGAGCATATATGACGAGAATAGAAAAGCTACGACGATGGTTACCACGAATGGCACTATCAGTCTTCGTCAGCAATGAAACAATTTCGTGACAGATTTGGGACCGTACAATTTCGTGTGCTTGCCTGGCGGAATGGTGGACCGACGCTCAATACAACACCCGAAAGTATATATTGGTAACAAGATATCAGAAAGAGAGTAGTATTCTCGGAATTCTCGATATTCGACTTCTCACGGTTCAGCTGTGGTGGGATAAACCTGGCCCTCTTAGCGTAAGCGATAATCTACCAGCAAAAGCTATCATGATTTACCAAGATCGTTTTCGCACAACCCCGAGCCCTACAAGTTGAACGATAATGCAGATAGTGATTTGGCCCAACAAAGGAGTGAGGACCTTTCGCGAGACGAGACTCGCCGTTGGCCTCTTTCGAGACAGTACAGGATGGGCGCCAGTCCAGCCCACTACCACAAGTCAGTCAAGCTCGTAGTCCGCGCGCAGGTGTGCTCACTGAAAATGGCGATTGGAAGAATGAGGAAAAGGTCTATGAACAGAAACTGAACAACGTTAGGTGGCCGTCCCTCGATTGCCTATCGAACGAGGCACAAACCTGGAAGTCTCCTAGATTGGATGCTGATGCATATAGGAAGCTGACAGAAGTGAACTGGATCGCAGAGTAGAGACTCATATATTTGAAGCAACAGAAACTCGTGACCAAGGCAGCACGGCCTTCTCTGTTGAAGTGTCAGTATGGTTCGAGCCGGTTACATGCCATTGTGTCTCACCGGATGACCTCGGGAACACATGAGATATCAAAAATCCGACTGGTAAACGGTGCAGCCACAGACGCCTCCGCCTCCGATAGTGATATGCCGACGTCAGCGGCCTTCAGAGCGCCACAGTCATTCGCGCCGTCTCCGCAGAATCCACAACAGTAGTCAATGCTCTGCAGTTTTTCTACCAGCTCGTGCTTCTCGTCCGGAGACATGCGAGCGAACACTTGTCCACGGACAAGAATCTGTTCCTCATTGAGCAGGAGCCAAGCATACCATGCGCTAGAGGACGCCATACCCTGTGAAGAATTTCCTCAGATCCAAAGTCGACAATCCAGCGGAAGACGTCACCGCTGACCGCCAATGAGTAGTTGCGCATATTTAGAACATCATACGGCAGAGAAACATCGGTTCCAAGTGGTGCAGGCAGGGGCTAGAACCCGTTAGCCCACTGAAAGAAGGGCTGGGGGCGAGAGTTGTAACAACCATGAGCGTATGCTCGTCCAGCTGGTGTATTTGATTATCTATGCTTTCCCATCTCAAACGAGCGTGTGGAGTTTGCGGATCACCTGCAAAGTTGTAAGCACACGTAGAGAAGGTGATGGAGAACCCGCACCTGTAAGGAAACGTGGAACGAAACAATGTGCAGTGCGGTCCATGAGATTACACTCTCTTGCCACGCTGATTGCAGTCAAGATATTGTCTCCCGTGCACATCACATTGCGAATCCCGGCCTCATTGAGCTCCTGAATTACACCTGCTGTGTTATGTTTAAGCTTATTCTCGAAGACGAAGAAGCCGACGAATTCAAGATCCGATTCAGCTTCTGGGCGAGTCATTTTCTGCGTCTTGAGCCAGCTTAAATTGGCAAGATGTTTAGTAGCGCAAGCAATGACTCGAAACCCTCTATGAGTATAATAACCTAGCAACTCGTCGTAGTCAATCGGGACTATTTTCTATGTCATCAGTATCTCGAGTTCTGGATCCAACTGGACAGGGATTAGCTTACAGCTCTCCGCGCGACATATGTCCTTCATACACTCTGGTGCACCTTTAACATACACATCCACTCCTCGGGCTCCAAATTGCCGTACAACGACGCTAGCCCGACGGAGCTGTGAGACGAATTCGAATGATTTCACCACGCCCAGCTCAATTGGTAATGTCTAATCCCCAGATTAGCTCAGACAAAGAACCTTTGGGTCCAGCCTACAATGGTATCGTCGCTGCTGGCGTCAATGTCGAAGTCCAACCCTGCCGGAGGCCTCGCAACCGACGGAGAGAGCTTCGTCTGCTCCTCAACGTCACCGCTGCCCATCTTCTGTCCCCCTTCTTCGAACGACCAGCCTGAGAACTGGAACATCTTTAGGTCCAGCGGATCGCCAAGAAGCTCACCGTTGACCGCACGCAAAGAATGGCAAGTGGCCATTGTATATAGAGCTGCTTTGTGAAGCTGGTAGTCAATTGTCGGATCCCGTTCATAGCTTGCGCCTGGCAGCAGCGATGCTGAGTCGTTGAGGATATCACTAAACCTAAGGGTCCATTAGCTGCCGGCTAATTCTCTTCCGTCGAACGGACTGATCGCGCTTGCGTACCTCATGCCCGGTCGGTGTACTACTCTAACACCTAGGACATCCAGACCTTCCTCTGTCAATGTTCCCGTCTTGTCGAAGCAAACGATATCGAGTTTTCCACCCACATTGACTCTGGACAGTTTAGCTGCGCTTCTTTAAGCCGTCTAGAGTGAATAGTACCTTTGAGGACTAATGCAAAAGATTTGCATCTTTTTGAGCCTAGACAATGCAAAATTCGTCCCTATGGTCAGAGTCGCTGGTAACGCGGGAGGGACGACGATAGTGACCAAATCCAGTGCGCGAACAATGATAAGATGCCAAGCAAGCTGGTCTGATGTCAGCGGAAGACCACAGTCATCTATGATCTTGCTTTACCTTCAGGCGAACAAAATTAGTGAACGATGCAGCAAAGCCCAGGACGGCAATTCCTCCCATAACAGATATGTACCGGAACGAGTCTTTGTAGAACTTGAAACCCGAGGGTTTTGGAAACAGCATAGAGCGAACCAATGCCCCCTTAGTGGTGTTGAAGCCGGTCCGCACTACGATCGCCAGAGCGACAGCTTCGTCATCTTGATCATCCTGTGGGCGTCTTGCTCGAATTATCTTTGTGCCAGAGAAGAGGAAATGTTTCGCGACATCTGGATGGATTGAGGATGCGCTTAGATCGAGCAGAGCCAGAGATTCGTTCGTCGCTGGAATTTTCGATACCGGGATGGATTCACCTGAAACATGAGTACTTCCTGTCTAGCATCGTTGAGAAGGTTTTATACCTGTTAGCATGCTCTCGTTGACTATGCAGTCCCCAGCCAACAACAGGCTGTCACATGGGAGTTGTGTTAGAGAAGGGTCCGAAATTTCGTATACGTCTCCGGGGACCAGCTCGCTGGAAGTTATGTAGCGCCCTGAACGTGGTAAGCATACATCGTGATTGAACAGACAAAGCACTGACAGAAACGGTTCCGCAAGACTCGCACATCACAGTCATATCTCGACAGCTCTCGCAGACGTCGCATCGTCTGTTGATCAGCGAAGTGCAAGCGTATACAAGAGTTGAGCTCACCGAGCGTGTCTCGAGCAATGTAGTCGTAATGCTGGCAACAGATATAACGAATATGCAGACCGCATAGTAATAGTATCGGTCGAGGGACCACAGGATCAAGCTGGCAATTTGAAACACGTAGAAAGGATGAAATGCCTTCTTTCAGTGAGCAGTTTGAACATGAAACACATGAGCGGAACCTACTTCGTCAACCAACAGCTGCGGCACAGACTTTTCTTCAATGGAGATAAGATTCATTCCGAAGACTCTCTGTCGGTGCTCCTTCTCCTCACCATCCAGCCCGGCTCTTATAGACCTGACATCGGTCCAGCTCGGATCCTTCCAACTATTGCTGAGTACAAATATGTCTTTCAGAGGATGAAAAGAAAATCTGATGTACCGATAATTCACAAAGCGCAATTGATTTATGACGGGGTCATCGTCTTCGTCATAGTATCTCGAACCCCCCTTCTCGTTGGACCCGAAGACGGTCGATAGGGCTTGCCCATACTGTTGATCCGTGACATATTGAACACTGAACTCACCCCATTGGTTCTGCCGAAATCAGGAGACGTGGTCAATCTAAAGACGGTGCGACAATGAGCTTACCTCAATGACAACCCAGGGACACTCGCGCAGAGGCGTTGGAGAACCTATTAGTCGTACTCGCCACCTTGGTAGCCATCGCAACAACAAGTAGCTCAGCCCTACAGTTATGACGCATAGAAATACATAGATAGCCAACCCAACGACACTTGTGCGAAACCCAGCAACCACGATGGTCAGGTCTTCGGTCAGGATATAGATCTTTTGACTAAAGCGACCTCCGTGGCCATAGCCGCTGCTATCTGTCTTCGACGACACTTGGCGGAGCAGAGGGTTCTCAGCCGAGATTCTAGAAGACCCTGATGATTCCCGCCGTGGAGATCGCGGTTGATTGGACTCGAGATCATCCTCAGGCCAATCTCCCAAACTGGCTTCATCCTCGCTTTCCTCTATCACCGCCTCGTCCGTATTCCACGCTTCCGGCTGCTCACTTTCTTGGAAGTAGGTGAAGCTAGTTGTCGAGTTTGCGCGAGAACCGCGGTGTGCAAATGAAGTGATACTCGACGGTATGCTTTCAGACATCGGACCAGCAAAGACCTCCACCAAAGTCAGCGCGGGATATGATGATCCATGACACAGCAGGAGTTATAACCTCGTTGTGTGCCATTTCAACGTCGGACACAAAACTTGCACTAACATTCACACATTAGACTTGGTAAAACCGTCTGTGCATGCGTACTGACTTGCTGATATTCGAGTCCCGCCTATATGGCGAGGAATCATAGCTTGAACGCGAAACCCGGTGTGGACTCGAGTTACTCTGCCAAGAGTGTACGGGCAGTGACCCGGGTCCAGCCATGTCGAAAGAAGAACACTGCGACAGTGTCTTCTCCGGCAGAGCTTGGGACGCTGCTAAAGGGTATGCCGGTTTACTCGTACCTGAGCCAAAAGCATTACCTCAAGGTACCTACCGTACCTGAAAGCTGAGCACGGCATGTACCGCTGCGTAGACAAGCGAAGACAGGGTACAAGTCGGTTTTGGTGGGGGTTCGAGCCAAGAGGAGGTTGTTAGAACAAGGTTCACTTCACTACCGTAAGGTACTACCTTAAGGTACTTAGTACAAAAACTTCACTCAAGTTATAAGGTACCTACCTTAGGTAAGGCAAGTTGCCTCACCGTAGGTACTCTACATGAGTATTAAGGTTCTCAAAAATTCATCCTTGGTACTGTAGCTGCTCACTCACTACTATCTTAATATTCCCTGACCACTTTCAATCTCCTCTGCACATCATCTCAACATTCGCATTTCCACAAGTACTCTGACCATGTCTGAGCCTATTCGAAACAAAAAGCTTGACATCACCGCACCGTGAGTCCTGCCAAACCTGATCTCTCAACCTTCTTGATGAGCACTCACACTCACTTGAATTAGGACTCCTCAAAATACTCCTGCGAACAATGCACCAATCTCATCGCACGCTCAACAGCCCGGAGTAACCAGCATCAAAGAAGGTTCGTCTTGAAACCCTCAGTTCTCATTGTCTAGTTGACAAAAGCTTCTCTTACATCTTATTTGAAACTGACCGCGTTTTCTTGCAGAGGATCTCGATCGGGCCGCGGCTGCCTCAATCTTCGCTCAAAACCCCAAGTTGGTCTCTATGATTCAGGGCAAGCTTGGCTCCTTGGTGGGACGCTCTTCGGGGTACATCGAATCTCTCCCTGCTCCGGTTCGTCGTCGTGTTGCCGGTCTCAAGGGCGTACAGAAGGAGCATACCAAATTGGAAGCCGAGTTTCAAGAGGAAGTGCTGCAGCTGGAGAAGAAGTATTTTGCCAAGTTCACTCCTTTATATCAGAAACGCGCCAAGATCGTCAACGGAGCTACCGAACCAACCGAGGAAGAGGTCAAGGCCGGTGAGCCGGAAGAAGGACAGGACGAAGATGACGACGTCACAAAGCCGGAGACAGAAAGCCAAGAGAAGAAGGACGAAAATGTTTCTGGAATTCCCGAATTCTGGCTTTCAGCAATGAAGAACCAAGTTTCACTGGCAGAGATGATCACCGATCGGGATGAGGCCGCCCTCAAGTCTCTCACGGATGTGCGGATGGAGTATCTTGATCGTCCTGGGTTCCGAGTCATCTTTGAGTTCGCTGAGAACGAGTACTTCACAAACAGCATCATCACCAAAACCTACTTCTACCAGGAAGAGAGCGGGTACGGCGGGGACTTCATCTATGACCATGCTGAAGGCGACAAGATTGACTGGAAATCCGGCAAGGATCTCACAGTAAGGGTCGAGAGCAAGAAGCAACGAAACAAGAGTGAGTTAAGAAATCCCTGAACAAGCCCTTGTCGGGACTAACTCCACTCTGCCAGACACAAAGCAAACACGCGTTGTGAAGAAGACGGTGCCGACAGAATCATTCTTCAACTTCTTCTCGCCGCCGAAACCACCGACAGACGATGAGGATGACGCCGCATCTGATATCGAAGAACGTCTGGAACTAGATTATCAGCTCGGGGAGGATATCAAGGAGAAACTCATTCCCCGGGCAATCGACTGGTTCACTGGCGAAGCATTGCAGTTTGAAGAACTCGAAGACGATTTGGAAGCGGGCGATTTTGAAGACGAGGATGACGAAGAGGACGACGACCTCAGTGATGACAAAGATGACGAAGACGAGTCAGAAGAAGAGGTAGGAATTTAACCTGTATTCTCCTTCTAGGTCATCGGACTGATAAGCAATAAGGATGACAATTCGAAGCCCAAGCAAGAGACTGCCGAGTGCAAGCAGAGCTAGTGGAACGAACCCAGTCACAGGCTTCCGTCAAAGTTCGGCTGATGCCACCGGGATCCGCGCTGGCTATCAAGGGCTGATCGCTTCCGATATCTAGAGGATTTCCACCCGATGTTCTACCGGTATCATTTTTGAGCCTGTTCTCGGTGTTTGTCTTCACTTGATGCTTGACGATCTCCTTTCCATTCATTAGAATCCTAATTTATCAATCGCTGCAAACGCTGCAAACGCTGTACCCTCAACCAACTCACTGTAAGCGCCATGTGTCAAACCAAAGACAGATCTATCAGGCGACTGGCGCGGAGGACACCCTCATGGTAATAGAAAACCATCATTGCATCGAGTGAGGGAAACCTTTTAGACTTAAATTTCTTAGCAGAAGGCATCAGGGAGCAACGTCAAAAGTCACTAGATATTTGCCTAATCCCACACGTTGCGTTGTTGCGTAGGAGCCGGGCAAGGGAAGTTCAAGAATTTCATTCGGTGGTCTCAAGCGAGGGCTACGCTAGTCGTAAGAGTCATTTGTACGGAGATACCTTTGTGTACGGTACAGCTGTTTCGGGGTGGTTGGCTCCAACATGCGTTTTGGAATTTTCGCAACTTTGTTTTTGAAAAGCATGTCAAAACACAACATTTTGAGGTTAAAACCACAATAATTGAACAGTTTCTATAGATCTATCATTTGCTAAATTTTTATAAAGAAATATGAAAAAATAACAATGTTGTTGAGCAATCTTCAACATTTAAGTTTTGATAGAAATATGCAACAGTTTTTGTTAAAGATTTGTATGTAAATACTGCATGTTTTATAGATTATATTTGCAATTATGAAGCAATATATTTGAAAATTACACAAATAAAAGATATTTATATATATAATAATTCTGTCTATTCAGTTTTTTGATAGAAGCTCATTGTTGTAGTTAAATATAAAAATTTTAAGTGTAAATAGTAAATACTGCTTTGTTGTGCGGAGTTGATCAAAGTATTTGAATGTGTTGATAACATTGTCAATTAATTAAGTTTATGTATTAAACTTTGACATTTAATAGATCTATATATATAAAATGATACTGTCTATTCAGTTTTATAGAAACTGTTCAATTATTGTGGTTTTAACCTCAAAATGTTGTGTTTTGACATGCTTTTCAAAAACAAAGTTGCGAAAATTCCAAAATGCATGTTGGAGCCAACCACCCCGAAACAGCTGTATTTTCGCTGTTCTGTCCTAAATAGATATCTTCGGAGCTTACAACAAGAAGACCAACTGACTTCGAGTCACATAATCCACCACAATTAATAATGTTCGAAATCCAGAGTCTACATATGAGTAGCTAAGGTAAGACTCCAAACTCCTCGTACTGAAACTGCAGGTAGAGTCTCGGTTCTCGACGCAAAATTCAGCTTATATATCTCCCAAGGCACACATCGTTCTTGTATAGCTGTACTCCTGATCCAGCAAACCGACCTAAATCGGGTACTTGTAATCTGAATTATCGTTTCGTGGACAGATTCGCGGCGATGAATTCAGCTGCGCGAGACATAGTGCCGAGCATCAATGGCCTCTCCAGACAGGTCTCTAATAGCCTGAGTCTGTCGACGTCACCGACAGCATTCCTCCACTCACCTACGTCCAGCTACGGTGGACCACAGCTCTCTCGCTCAACCACAGGAGCTTTCACGAAGCAACTCAAGCCGTTTGCGACACAAGACATCAAGATTCTGCTGCTCGAGAACGTGAACCAAACCGGACGTGACATCCTGTCTAGACAGGGCTATCAGGTGGAATTCTTGAAGTCGTCTCTTGCCGAAGAGCAGTTGATTGAGAAGATCCGGTATGCGTTGACGGTCTCGAGTGATGGCGCTGGCTGAAATAACTACCAAGCGACGTTCATGTCATTGGCATCCGTTCCAAGACTAAGCTCACTGCTCGAGTTCTGAAAGAAGCCAAGAACCTCATTGTGATAGGCTGTTTCTGCATTGGTACTAACCAGGTAGATCTGCGATATGCAGCACAGCACGGGATCGCAGTCTTCAACTCACCATTCAGCAATTCCAGGAGTGTTGCGGAGCTTGTCATTGCTGAGATTATCTCCCTCGCTCGTCAACTGGGAGATCGTTCCATGGAGATGCATAGAGGCACATGGAACAAAGTCAGCAACAAGTGCTGGGAGATACGGGGCAAGACCCTTGGTAACATTTGTCCGCGCGAGCAGACGACTTCTCTCTGATAGATGACCATAGGCATTATCGGGTATGGCCACATCGGAGCCCAATTATCAGTTCTTGCCGAGGCCTTTGGGATGTCTGTCATCTACTACGACACTATTAACTTGATGGCCTTAGGTACTGCCAAGCAAGTTCCTACTCTAGAAGCTCTCCTCAATGCCGCTGACTTCGTTACATGCCATGTGCCTGAACTACCAGAGACGATGAACATGATCGGCCCCACACAGCTCGAACAAATGAAGCACGGCAGTTATCTGATCAACGCTAGCCGTGGAAGCGTCGTCGACATCCCCGCCCTCATCAATGAAATGCGGTCCGGAAAGATTGCCGGCGCCGCTCTGGACGTTTACCCAAGTGAACCTGGCGGCAACGGCGATTATTTCCAGAACGATCTGAACCGCTGGGCTGAGGATCTACGAAGTCTGAAGAACATCATACTGACACCACATATCGGTGGAAGTACAGAAGAAGCCCAGAGCGCGATTGGCGTCGAGGTTAGCGAAGCTCTGGTTCGCTACGTCAACGAAGGAGCCACGCTGGGAGCGGTCAATATGCCCGAGGTCAACCTACGGTCCTTGACGATGGACGAGCCAAATCACGTGCGGGTGAGACTGTCTTGTGCCACGTGTCAAAGTCGGGAAAGCTGACGGCTGGCGTAGGTCGTCTATATCCACCACAATATTCCTGGTGTCTTACGGAAAGGTGGCTAGCGATGCATCCCTTGTTGTTTTGAAAGCTAATCTTTCTAGTCAACGAAATTCTAGGTGATCATAATGTGGACAAGCAGATGACCGACAACAAAGGCGAGGTGGGTCGATCTTGGGCTTCGAACTGTGAATGGCTCCGATCTTATGACATGCATTCAGGTTGCCTACCTCATGGCCGACATCAGTAACGTCAACCTGCACGAGATCAAAGACCTGTACGAGAGTTTGGAAGGGCTAAGCTGTGAGTCAGCCCCTGCTACTCATGCGGCAGTATCAAACGTCGGAGTTGACACTTCACAGCTCGGATCATGACCAGGGTCCTATACTAGGTCAACCTTCCGGAAGCAGCTCCTTCTTCGATCTGTGTACATTTGAACGAGTAGAGGAAGCTGTACTGTATCACTACTTGCGGAAGGAATACTGATATTGAGGAAGTTTAGGCAATGCTGGTCGACGAGCCAGTTCAACCTGGCTCCTACATGACGTGGGAATGGCGCAATTTCATCTGTGCTCAACGTTTATAGATTTAATTCATGGTTGCGAAACCATAGCAAACTCTGCAAGGCCACACAGCACACTACAGCGGTCGATATGTCTGATCATGCTTCACGTCCTCTGCTTATCTGAATTATGTATCTGATGTCAAAGCACGCACCCACAAAGGTTGATGCCAGAGGTAGCTTGCTTGCCGTTCGATCAGTTAGTCGAGTTCTCGACATTTGCTGAATCGTAGACTGAGGGAGTCCTTGCTATGCACAAATCTTTCCAGTCTGCTGTACACCCGAATACTCTCTGGCAGGGAGCTTATGGCGTGGATGATTCATGTATATATTTTACATACGAATATTAGTTACCTCAAATAATAATACCCTGGAGTTGGCGACTACGAAGTAAGTTAGGCCTTAACCGACTTCCGTACTGTACCCTGAATTTCTGCCCCTTTCGCGTCATGGCTAGCGGCATCTGCCGCTCAGTCCACGTCTCAACGATAAACATTTATGGCCACGAACATGTACGCCGCTTATAAGGCCTCCACATCCATCTACTGAATGCCTTGAAAGCTGCATCACTTGCACCTCGTGTGCCACCTGCCGGGGCTGACGTGTTATCACTTCAGACTCTTGTCTACTGATCGTCCAGGGGTCACCCCCAGAGGGGCAGTGATCCGCCATGGCACACAGTTATGATGCTGGGACTTGCGCCTGGCAGCCCGATGCTACGGAAGGTTGGATCGCATCGGAGGTCGAGAAGAAGACTGTCGAAGGGAACAAAGTCAAGCTGCTGTTCCGGCTGGCGAACGGCGAGGTAATGCTTGAAATACTCTGATCAACCTCTCTCCAAGTCAAAGCGGCTGATGGGTGATTGTGCCGGAATAGCCAAAATACATAGAGACGACGGTGGCTAAACTGCAAGATGAACGGAATACTACCCTTCCCCCTCTCATGAATCCTTCCATGCTAGAAGCCAGCGATGACCTTACCAGCTTGTCCCATCTCAATGAGCCAGCGGGTATGTCGATCGCTGCGTTCCTGGTCGATCCGTCTGCTGACACTTTGAAGTCCTGCAAGCAATTAAGCTACGGTACCTACAGAAAGAGATTTACACATACAGTGGCATTGTGTTGATAGCCACAAATCCATTTGCGCGTGTTGATTCCTTGTACGTTCCGGGGATGGTTCAGGTATACGCAGGCAAACAGCGGGCGTCGCAGGCACCACATCTCTTTGCAATTGCGGAGGAAGCGTTTACGTGAGGACCATGTTGAAAAAGTGGGAAGTCACAGGGGCTAACAACATCCAGAGATATGCTTCGGGACAACAACAACCAGACGATCGTGGTGTCTGGAGAATCTGGAGCAGGTAAAACAGTGAGCGCCAAATATATCATGCGATACTTCGCAACACGAGAGTCACCTGAACAGCCGGGTAAACGCACAAAAGGGAGGGCGGATGCGATGAGCGAAACGGAAGAGCAAATCCTTGCCACTAACCCAATCATGGAGGCTTTCGGAAACGCAAAGACTACGAGGAACGATAACTCTTCAAGATTCGGGAAATATATTGAGATCATGTTCGACAAGCAACAGGAGATCATCGGAGCGAAGATACGGACTTATCTGCTTGAACGGTCACGGCTCGTGTTCCAGCCTCTGAAAGAAAGGAATTACCACATCTTTTACCAACTCATTGCAGGAGCGACGGACGGTGAACGGGAGAGCTTAGGGCTTCTACCAGTCGAACATTTCGATTATTTGAACCAAGGAGGGTCTCCTGTCATTGGAGGTATTGACGATAAGACGGAATTCGACGCCACCAGGAAGTCCCTAACTACCATCCGCGTAACAGAAGAGAAGCAAGCCGAGATCTTTCGTATCCTGGCAGCGTTATTGCACCTGGGAAATGTCAAGATAACCGCCACACGCACAGATTCTGTTCTCGCTTCCTCAGAGCCATCACTGGTTCGAGCTTGCCAAATGCTCGGTGTTGACCCCGGTGATTTCGCCAAATGGACCGTCAAGAAGCAGCTGATAACCAGAGGCGAGAAAATCATGTCAAATCTAACGCAACAACAGGCCCTTGTGGTCAGAGATTCCGTTGCAAAATTCATTTACTCAAGCCTGTTTGACTGGCTCGTCGAGAATATCAATCATGGCCTTGCAACGGAAGAAGTGCTAAGCCGGGCCAGTTCCTTCATCGGGGTTTTAGATATCTATGGATTTGAACATTTCGCAAAGAACTCGTTCGAGCAATTCTGCATCAATTATGCCAACGAGAAGCTGCAGCAAGAGTTCAACCAGCACGTCTTTAAGCTCGAGCAAGAAGAGTATCTCAGAGAACAGATTGATTGGACTTTCATAGATTTCTCAGATAATCAGCCCTGTATCGATTTGATCGAGGGGAAGCTCGGCATCCTGTCTCTTTTGGACGAAGAATCTCGCTTGCCCATGGGATCCGATGAGCAATTCGTCACAAAACTACATCACAATTTCGCAGGAGACAAACAAGACTTCTACAGAAAGCCCAGGTTTGGCAAGTCTGCGTTCACAGTTTGCCATTATGCTATCGACGTTACCTACGAATCTGACGGCTTCATCGAGAAGAACCGGGATACTGTTCCCGACGAGCATATGGAGGTCCTGAGACAATCGACGAACACATTCTTGGCCGAAGTCCTCGACGCTGCATCCGCTGTCCGTGAGAAGGACTCGGCGGCGGCTGCTAACTCCCGACAACTACAGGCCCCTGGACGGAGGACGGGTGTAGCTGTGAACCGAAAGCCCACCCTTGGTGGTATCTTCAAGTCCTCTCTCATTGAACTCATGAATACTATCAACTCCACCGATGTACATTATATTCGGTGTATAAAACCTAATGAGGGCAAAGAAGCTTGGAAGTTCGAGGGACCGATGGTTCTTAGCCAACTGAGGGCATGCGGCGTCCTCGAGACGGTAAGGATCAGCTGCGCCGGATATCCGACGCGATGGACATATGAAGAATTTGCACTGCGTTACTACATGCTCGTACCCTCGCAATCCTGGACTTCGGAGATTCGCCAGATGGCCAATGCCATACTAGAGAAAGCCCTCGGTGTCGGCAACGTCTCTAGTCTTAACAAGTACCAGCTGGGTCTTACCAAGATTTTCTTCAGAGCAGGAATGTTAGCTTTTCTTGAGAACCTGCGAACGTCCAGATTGAATGGATGCGCTATCATGATTCAGAAAAATCTTCGCTGCAAGTATTATCGCCGCAAATATCTGGAGGCAAGGGCGTCCATCACAATGTTCCAGTCGTTGAGCAGAGGTCACCGTGCCAGACTTCGGGCGCAGGATGATCGCCGTAATATGGCCGCGACAGCAATTCAACGGGTATTCCGGGGTCACAGAGAGAGGATGAAGTTCAATAACATTCGGAATAACATTATCCTACTACAAGCGATTCTCAAAGGTTATCTCTGCAGAAGGTCTATTATGGAGACCAGGATTGGGAACGCCGCAAAGACAATCCAGCGGTCATGGCGCTCGCGGCAGCAGATGCGTTCATGGAGGCAATATCGCAAGAAGGTGGTTCTTCTCCAGAGTCTTTGGAGAGGAAGGACCGCACGCCGCGGGTATAAAACGTTGCGCGAAGAAGCCCGGGATTTGAAGCAGATCTCTTACAAGCTCGAGAACAAGGTCGTCGAGCTAACGCAGTCGTTGCGAGGAATGAAGCAAGAAAACAAAACTCTTGCCGGCCATGTTGAGAACTACGAAAATCAGTTGAAGTCATGGAAGAATCGACATAATGCTCTAGAGAGTCGCTCGAAGGAGCTTCAAGCTGAAGCCAATCAAGCCGGTATCACTGCCGCTCGTCTCACTGCAATGGAAGGGGATATGAGACGACTGCAGCACACATACGACGAGTCATCATTAAACATGAAACGACTACTAGAGGAAGAGAAGGCGCTGCGAGAATCTCTTCGCATTACACAAATCGAACTGGAGAAAGCAAAGCAATCGAGCAGTGACCACGAGAAGGAGAAGGCGTCTCTGCGGCAACAGCTAGCTGACTTACAGGATCAACTCGAATTGGCCAAGAGAGTTGTACCGCTCAATGGTGAGCTGCACAACGGGAACGCGACACAGCCGCCTGTCAACGGCTTGATTAACTTGGTATCCTCGAAGAAGCCTAAGAGGAGAAGTGCTGGCGCGGAACGGATAGATATGGAACGGTTTAGTGGAGCCTATAATCCCCGGCCAGTTTCGATGGCCGTGGCTGGTTCTGCCATACACCGTCAGAATCTATCAGGCTCTACCTTTAGCCCTGGTTTGGATACTGTCGAAGGCGAGCTAGAAAACCTACTCAGTGATGAGGACGGTCTCAACGATGAAGTCGCTATGGGTTTGATCCGTAACCTAAAGATCCCCGGGCCTGGCACCACACCGCCTCCAACAGACAAAGAGGTGCTCTTCCCAGCCTACCTCATCAATCTGGTAACGTCAGAGATGTGGAACAATGGGTTCGTCAAGGAGTCCGAACGCTTCCTTGCAAACGTGATGCAATCGATCCAGCAAGAAGTGATGCAGCATGATGGAGAGGAAGCGGTCAATCCCGGAGCCTTCTGGTTATCGAATGTTCACGAGATGCTGTCATTTGTCTTCCTTGCCGAGGACTGGTACGAAGCTCAGAAAACCGATAACTACGAGTACGATCGACTTCTGGAGATTGTTAAACATGATCTAGAAAGCCTTGAATTTAACATTTACCATACATGGATGAAGGTGCTGAAAAAGAAACTGCAAAAGATGATAGTACCTGCGATCATCGAATCGCAGTCTCTTCCTGGGTTCGTAACGAGCGAGAGTAGCCGCTTCCTTGGCAAGCTTCTTCCGTCAAATAATACACCTGCTTTTAGCATGGATAACCTTCTTAGCCTGCTGAACAATGTCTTCAAGGCGATGAAGGCGTACTATCTCGAGGATACAATCATTACGCAGACAGTCACCGAGCTTCTCAGACTTGTGGGTGTAACGGCTTTCAACGATTTGCTCATGCGTCGAAATTTTCTGTCTTGGAAACGCGGGCTTCAGATCAACTACAACATTACCCGGATTGAGGAGTGGTGTAAGAGTCACGACATGCCAGAGGGAACGTTGCAGCTGGAGCATCTGATGCAAGCCACCAAACTTCTGCAATTAAAGAAGGCCACCTTGAATGATATCGAGATCATCCAAGACATCTGCTGGATGCTGTCGCCCAACCAGATCCAGAAACTCCTCAATCAATATCTCATCGCAGACTACGAGCAGCCCATCAACGGCGATATCATGAAAGCGGTCGCCTCCCGCGTGACGGAAAAGAGCGATGTGCTTCTCCTCACCGCGGTTGACATGGAGGATAGTGGACCGTATGAGATTGCGGAGCCTAGGGTCATCACCGCTCTCGAGACCTACACCCCTTCATGTGAATAACCTTAATCGATCCATGTCTTCTGCGCACACACTGACTCTGCTCAAGGGCTGCAAACCCCACGCCTCAAGCGCTTGGCTGAGATTGTTTCCGCCCAAGCGATGGCGCAGCAGGAGAAGCTCGATTACGACTCGCCCGGCCACGTGACCGAGGATGGCCAGGGCCTTGCGATTAGGAATCTCGATGGGGGTTGAGCTTGGAGCAGTAATCACCGCGAGCACTCCTCGGGTACCGATCTATAACGCGAGCTCCTCATCCGGCCTGATCTATATTTTTTTGGCGACGTTATGGACACCAGCTACGCGGTGGGCACGTCTAAATTCCTTTCGATTCACTTATATGCAAATATGTCTTTTCTCATGTAAGGTGACTGCTTTGTCTGACGCATCCAATGGAAGCGCATCCCTTCCGCTTGAGATATTGTCATGCTCTTTGCGGCATTGTACATTAGGTTTGGTGTCCATTTCTCGACTTCTTGATTAGCTGGGGACCGGCGTTCAGGCGGTTGTGGCAACACCTCCTTTTGTTATCGAGAGGTGTCCGACGATTCAAGTTAGGCACTCTACATGTCAGGCCCTCAGGCGCAGCTGAACAACGAGTAATTGATACTTCAATCACAATCCGCCTTCCACTTCCTTCAAGCAGGCAATATGTGGACGCCCACCTTGCTTACCATATCTCATTTCCAGCTCGCAGAGGCGTTCTTCGTTCCTCAGACCAACGGTGATCCTCTCCGCTACCCTTCGTCATGCCACCGGCGGGTCAGTTCCAGCTGTGAACATCTTTCCACTCCCCGACATGCCTGGCGAATTTACAAAGGTTGTGCGCGAGACACATGAATGCCCCTGTGAAGTACGCATTAGTGTTCATGGTTTCTGCCAGGGTTTAGGGAGCAATCTAAACGGCTCTCACTTTTAACCCTGATGCTTGATTGTTCTGCGCATGTATTCCTACAAACGAGATTTTGGATCCAGTGACGCAAAACCATGTAAGTAACAATTTCGGTATGTCATTTAATACATACATTGGTCAGCAGTTGAAGTTGCTTCTGTGTTGCCTGTGGGCGCTAGCATCTCGCTTCCAGATGTGGTTCATTTGAGGACCGTCTGGGTTCTACTCCGGTGGAGGTAGAAGTCGGTCTATATATCGGTGCTTCTTCCACCCGCGATTGATCGTTATACGAGCGCCACATCATGCCTCCTAAAGAACTGTATTTCATCACAGGTAATAAGAACAAGCTAGCAGAAGTGAAGACGATCCTGGGTGACATCGTTAATTTGCAGAGTCAGTCGTTGGAGTTGGTTGAGACGCAAGGCACTATCGAAGCAATCTCCTCCGATAAGTGTCGCCGGGCCGCTGAGAAGGTTTCTATGCACCTTCGACCCCACGCTTCAGGTGCGTGCTAAGGGTCTTGCAGGTGGGAGGTCCTGTGCTGGTGGAGGATACGTGTCTTTGCTTCAACGCACTTCACGAGCTTCCCGGTCCTTACATGTATGTATTGATCCATGTAGATGGTGCAAGAGGGTTGTCAAGTGACCAGAGGATTGTCAATCGCAGCAAGTGGTTCCTCGAAAAGCTCCGCCATGAAGGTTTAAATAATCTCCTCATGGCATATGATGACAAATCCGCCGTGGCTGTGTGCACCTTTGCCTACTCGCCAGGCCCGGGTGGTGAACCCATCCTCTTCCAGGGCAGAACGACGGTAAGACGAAGACTGCCGATTGACTGAGACTGAGTTTGACCGGTTCGGTAGGGGAGGATCGTGCCAGCTCGCGGCCCTACCACCTTTGGTCAGTCCTACCATGAATACTCATTTGCGGACGCTAAGTGTTAACCTTGCGTAGGCTGGGATCCTATCTTCGAGTACGAGGGCAAGACATTTGCCGAGATGGAACAGGTCGAAAAGAATAAAATCTCTCATCGCTTCAAGGCCTTGGAGAAACTCAAGGAATGGCTCGCCGATTGCACCTGAAGGTGATGCAAGCATATCCTCGCCTCGGTAGCCATCACGTCCGTTTGGCGTTGTCGAAGTTGATACGCTGCCAATCCGTGATCCACGCTTCGATGCGCTCAACGTTGCTCTCAATGTCTTCCGTCGCATCACTCGTCAATTCTACCACTATGTTCTTATCGTATGACTCTCGCGCCTCCTCCAACAACACCTGCATGATTTCCGAGTCCAGGTTCTCCTGCAGCTTACGCTGGGGGTAGTTACTGTATCATAATGTCAACAGCACGCTTTCTCCCTTGGTTGCGGTGACCACCGACCGGGACAAAAGTCGATCGTAGAGCAGGGTAGAATCCGTCCTTAAGACCACCACCAGGTCAATCCAACTTTGCGGGAAAATCTCGCAAGCATGCCATTCGATGATTTGCCCTCCCTCATTAACGTCGGCTTCTATGGTATCGAGCAGCTTGAAGTATCCACGGTCAGTGTGACGTAAAACAGAGATTGTCCTCCTTACTTTGTCCTCATCCACAATCCAGCTCTCCAGGTCACTGTCCCAGCCCTGGTGACAGTCGTGTTCCTTGACGATTCGATTGATGGACATGTGTTTTAAACCGGTGTTTTGCGCCAAAAGCTCACAGTGGTTGCTTTTGCCCACACCAGGGGTACCAGTGATGATGATATTTGGTTTCTGTCTTGCCATGGCCTGTGCACACTGTATAGCCGGCAATGATGCTCTAAACAGTAGTCTGACGCAAGTGATGTTTTTCTCCCATGAAAGAGACAATTTTGTACGAATACGAGGGTACCCGTAAGTTAGCTCGCTTGTGGAATGACGTCTGAGGGGCCTCTCGTCTTACTTCACTCACAATTAACCCCCAAGGCGGGTGAAGCAAGCTGGATTTACTTACTCCAAAACTGACCCCTCCGTGAAACCTACGGGTCCTCCGATATTCAAGCCATTGCGTACAGCTACCGTCAATATAGTAGCTCCCCGGGCAGAAGCTGCCCTAACGTGCAATCGCCGAGTATCGTGGCCGTTACACAATCATTGCACGTTAATGAATGAGCATCATCTACGTACGGCGCAGACTTAGGGTCCCAATTCGAATGGCCCGATACTTTCTCAGGGCAAAGCCTCTGGGTGTCGCGACCCTGAGTCTCAAACCCCCCTAGGCTGTCTCATCACGTACGGTTGGCTAACAGCCGACGTGGGCCGTGGAAATGAGCTCTTTCGCATTCAATAGCCCAGACATAATGTAAGACGTTGGCACGAAAGTGAAAGGTCTGTATTCGTACATTCATGGAGGTAGATATATCCGGATATATGCCTCAACGAGCCTTGTGCGCCCACTGGAAACCCGTCTTATCTTTAGAGGTCTACCATTGTTTGTCCAGTTTTGCACAACAGAGCGTTGATTCAACAGTGATTTGTGATACGAGACATAGCCTTCCGGCACTGGAAGACCATTGAGGACCCCATCATCACTGATCTTTGAAATGGGTTGCACTAGATCATACCAGAAAAGCTGGAATCCACGAGCAAGGCTCATGGATCCAGGTGGAAGCCTTGATGTTATTATTAGGATAGGGCGTTGAGAACCACGAGGGTATTAATCTGTAGATTCATGGTCGGTCGGTTGAGCTCGTGCTGACAGTCTGAGCATCTCGAAATTCTTGTAGCGCCGTAAATATGACCTACATCGACGGTAAGCCTTCAACAAGCGCTCTGGCCCTGATGCGGTGAAATTGGTGCCTATCAGACGCTGGATGCCAGGTGAGGATTTGAACATCGGATCGAAGACCAGAAGATTGCTTGTACCGTTCCTCCTCTTCTCAAAGCCGACAATGGTCAACGAATGGCCTGTAGCAGTCAATAGGCGCAACATAGACACAAGACTGCACCAGGGCATACTCACCAGGGTGTTGGAAATATATCGGCGGCAGGGAGGTTCGGCACACGCGTTGACTGCGAGCTTCAGATGTTGGCACAAAGTACTGCTCCACTGCGTCCAACAGACGCTCATATGCGGAAGTCTCGCCGACGTGCCCAAAGGCATTAGCCTCACATCTATATAGGATCTTAGCGTTTCCTGTTGATACATTCTCCTCCAGTACAGTTTACCCTATGTCAAGACTCAAGAACAGAGCTTGAGCCTAACAAGTCAGCGGTTTTCATACCAAAGCGGCTGAGTGATCTCATTACCTCTGGCGTACCTATATACTTCCTGGTCCCTCTGATACCGCCAGTCTCGACCCTGCCCGCGCTGTTAATGCCTTTATCCCATGCCAACTCGATTAGGTCCTGCAGCCTGAAAATAGAAGGCATCCTGCCCGTGAAGTGCTCAAAGCCCTGAGATTGCGTGGCTTGAATGAAAGAAACCATCATTTGAATATTGCGATAACCACAGAACCCGCCCTCCCTTGACATCTTTACCACATGTTGCACGCCGGGATGGCAGAGGAAGGCTCGTTCAACCGACGTATCTTGCTCGCATAATTGGGCGAGTACGGGTATGATATCGCGGGTTTCATTCGCTACCGTCTCGACCCTGACCAAGCTCCCGTCCAGACTGATTGTGTTTCGAGACGTAACTTTCGCGCCTTGTTCGAGCTGCTTCCGCAACCATGCCGGCATCCTCTCCTCATGTGCATGTGGTCCAAGCTCGGCTTTCTGCACGGACGTTAGCTCCCGGACTGACGGGCTTAGGGCACAGGGGCCTACTCGCCCCGAGCCGACGAACAGCGGTATGGGTTTCTTTGGCTGATCTGTGTTTTTTCTTGGAACTGCCTGAGCCAAGCAGCAGCTTTCTCCAGTCGGGCAATTCGCGTCTATTCTGGCCGTGACGGTGCATCTTAGTTTGCCCTTCAGATGGGGTATTGTAATTTCGGAATGGCTCGGGCAACGACGTATCAAAGCATGCCTCAAGTTGTCGATTCAACGCCCTGCCATCCTGAACCTGAAGTTCATCCTGCTCCTCATCCACGATGGTCGCCCCACTCCCATCGAAGGCCATGCCTTCGGCGAAATGCATCTCCATGTGATTGGGCAGCTCGGTGATAGTGACATTTTCTCCGCATCGCTGCGGGCAGATCATGTACGCTTCATCTGCGTCATCGATGGAGGATGATTCTGTTGGGCATCCAGTTTCACCTCCGTCTAGTCGTGTGTGTTCAGGCCCTGCATCATCTCTGACTAGGAAAGGAGACATGCCATTCTCTGGGTGGCAGAGCTCGACATGTTGCAAGAGAAAGTAAGAGTCGTGATCGGAAAAGTCACAGAATGGACACAGTAAGGTTTCAGGCTGCTCCATGCTCGAGGCTAGATTGAAGAATATACAACTTGGTAAAGTACGGAAGTTGATGTGCAGCAGCGAGGCCAAGAAGGACTGGCAGCCGGCAAGGCAGTGTCGGGCGGTGACTTTTGGCCACTTGATGTAGCAGCTGCAGCAGCTACAACTTTCTCAAGATTGAATATTATCATCTCGATCACACACCAAGCGGTCATTAATGACACGCAAATTGTACATGAGTGCAGACTGATGATGCGGCATGATTACAGAGATTACGGCAGACATCCCACTACGGTTCCGAGCAGATCCATAAAGTGCTGGAAAGCGGTTATGCCCACCTTCTACATAACGACCTAAGGAAGGTACCTTAGCCACACACTATCCTTTGTGACGTTCACGCATATAGGAGACGTTTGTTGATGATCATTGGCGATTCTCTTTAGACCTTTAAATCACCCATGATCTTCGTTGTTTCCTCCGTCTCCGGCGCAATTGTCGACTTTGGGCCTGACGCTTTTCCTTTGATCTTCTGCGATGTCGAGTCTTTAGGAAGTTCTTTAGTGTACTCGATGAATGCGGGTGCGCCAGGTATATACTTCCGCAGGACCTCGGGAACGTTCAGACCCTGGTTCAGATCAGCTTGGCTTGGAATGCCAATGATAGGACAGCTTCTCGTGAACGTACGTTTTCTGTCTGGTAATTCTCAAGCACACAGCACAGGGCCCGCTCAGTAGCACAGAGAGTCGAGTTGAGCGCGTGGACGTATTTCTTCTTCACTTCGGTCTGAGTTTTCGCACCGTATCGAATGTCTAGTGCCCTAGATTGGTAATCTGTGCAGTTCGAACAAGAAACCAGCTCTTTATATTCGCCTTGGAAAGGGAACCACGCTTCCAGGTCGTATTTTCGAGACGCCGCGTTGTTGAGCGCGCCGGAAACAATAGCCATGATACGATACGGTAGACCCAGAGACTGATAGAACTCCTCGGATATGCCGATCATGTCATCGAAGGCTTGCCAAGAATCTTCAGGTTTAGTGAGTAGAAATTGTTCGATCTAGAAAGAATTAGCTACACCGCAGACGTTGACCTGCCAGCTAGGATGAATACCTTCTCAAACTGGTGAACGCGGAATATCCCCCACGCATCCTTGCCGTGTGCACCAGCCTCCTTACGGTAACAGGTACTGTAGCCTGCATATCTAGTCCATCGTCAATGGCAAGGACGGTGTGTCAATACAAGTCACGTACTTGATCGGTAGATCCTTATCCTGAAGCCATTCGCCGTCATGCAGCGCCGACAGTGGCTGTTCTGATGTCGCAATCAGGTACTTGTCCGTCTGCTTCTCCCCATCCTCGGTGACTTTGTACAGTTCTTCGTCAAACTGTTCCAGCTGAGCGGTCTTCGCCATGTAATCCCGAAGCATGAAGTGAGGCGGCTGGTTCGGTTTGTAGCCTTTGCGCCACAGAAACTCCAGCCCATAGTTGATGAGAGCCAGGTTCAGAAAGAGTCCATATCCGGTCAGACAGTAGCCTCGGTGGCCGACAATCTTTACCGCTCGCTCCGGGTCGTAGCCATCGAGTCGGGTCAAGACTTCATGATGAGAAAGGCAGTCTCGCTTCTCGGGCTTGTGGCCCTCCGGGGACCAGGTCCGTATGAGGCCGTTAAAGTCCTAGAGCGAACATCAGATTCAAGACCGATAAAGCCCAGCCAAGGTGGCAATGCCTCGTTGTTATGGATAGGAACCGAGTCATGGACGTAGTTGCCAACGACCTTGATCTTCCGCAGCAACGCAGCCTCTTTCATGAGGGCGGAATCCTCGAGCACCTTCTTCTCCTTATCCAGTTCGCCTTTCTTCAGTAACAGCTCGCTTGCATCCTCCTTGGCCTGTGATCGATCGAGGCATATCAGTCAGAACCCTCGACGGTCGGGCCTGCACTCTGACTGACACGCTTCTTCAACCCAATTTCCTTCTGAGTCGCGTTGATCTTCGTGCCGACTTGCGAGGCTGCGTATTTTGCTACATTTTGCGCCTTGTAAGTGCAAGTCTATAAAGGGGCATTCGGCCATACTTGCTCTTTCGATGATCTTCGTAGAGGGCAATGACCTCGTCTACAACTTCTTCCGGGGCATAGCGCCGACGCTGACTTTCCCGAATCCTCTTGGGATCTCCTCCTTTTTCCTCAATGAAATCTGAAACGTCAAGCATGATGGCGAGTTGGACTCTTAGACGCTTGTTGAGCGAAAGTACTATTAATCCCTTATCGCAAAGCGCAACCGGACCTGTGGTTTACCTTACATAAATGTTGTACCTTGAGGTACGTCGTAAGGTAGAAGCATTGAATTTGACTCAGATGCTTCCCGAGCTCAGCGAATCAGAAGGGCCTCAGGTACAAGGACTCTGCTAGCCGATACAGTACTAGCTGAAACTGTAGTCCCTAAGTTAACAGGTAGGCTAAGGTAGGTTAGTAGGTAGGGTACCACGAGTCGTTCATCAGGTACAGATAAAGACACTACCTTAGGTACGAGCGAGTGCACCTGCATGTACTTGATATAATAGGTAGTAATAGCATGATCAAAGAGTCTCTGCTCATGTTGCGAAATCCATTGACATAATGCGTGGTCTCCTGAAAACATGAACCTATCGACCAGTTCCGTGAGCCCAGGAGATTCCCTTTCACAGAGCGTACGCCACGACGGTCAACCGTCAACAAAGTATCCCGCTGAGACGTAAAAACTCCTGAAGTGCTTGGTGCAGGACATACCAACCAAAACCGAGAGCGGGTTGTGAATCCTTTTCATCCAACATCACCCGGGTCGCCCAACTCGCCCAGTATCAGTCAAGGCGGCCAGATTCTAGCCTACATCACGCAGCATTTCCCATCACCCGTCGGTTGGGCCGGGTTCTGCGACTTCTCCACCTCCACGATCATCAGCTCAAATGCTCGGGCCACGTTGATATCCAGTCGGGCGCTCGCTTCGGTCCATCCACAGTTGAATTCTTCTGCTATCTTCCTCCCCTCCTCGGCTGAGACCTGCCGCTGTTCTGCCTTCAGATCGGTCTTGTTGCCAACCACAACGATGGGTACCCACTCCGTACTCTAGCCCACATCAGGAGGGCAACTCTCTCGGGGTCCGGTCGGCGTGGCAGGGCGGACTTACGAGATGGTTCAAGATCTTGTCTCTGATGATTCGGATCATCTCAAAGGACTGTCTCGAAGCGACCGAATACACAAGCATGTATCCGTGGATTCCGATGAAGTACTTGGAGTTCAGTTGGCTGTAATCGTCCTACAGCACGGATACACCTAGTCAGGACCCGGTCACGGAGGCCAAATGCTAACGCCCTCGGTCTCAGCCAGCGTGGCTCTCACCTGGCCGGCGGTATCAACAATCTCCGTTGCAAACTCCTGCCCCTTGTACTTGATCACCTGGCTGAACGTGTTTTCGATGGTCGGATAATAGCTTTCGACAAAGTGCCGCTCGACGAATTGGACGGTGAGCGACGATTTGCCTGCAGCAGAGTTAACTGCTGGACCTTGATGTGCACGCCTTTGCGACGCGGTGACGGGGGGCCATGAAGCCTACCGACAGCTCGACTACCGACAATGGCTATCTTCCGTTGTTTAGGATGAACCGGCATCTTTGCAAGTTTCTACCGCTCCCTCTGTTTTCAGAATCCTGTGATGATAATTATAATACTGGCAAAAGCTGGTGACATTTAGACTGGCGCACAATTACGTAAATTGAACTTGAATCTGCCTGCGCTCAGCTGGGCGCTGGACCGGCGTGTTGCACTTGATGACGAACGAATATCCCGCCTAAAGGATTGTTCGATCAAGAACAAGAACAAACACAAACACAAACATGCAGGTAGGATCCAGGCAAGGGAAGTTCATGGTAGCACCTCATGCTGGGACACGATGATGGATCAGAGCGGAAGGTGAGGTCCAGGGCAGGTAAAGGCAAAGGCAAGGGCAAATGCAAAAATAGAGTTCACGTACGGTTGACAGGAATTGATATGGATCTACGGAACATATGTACCTTTTTGGGATCGACTTGTAAGTTACCGAGTTTACAGGTATTTGTGAGTACTGTATGTAGGGTACCAGCCGATGAGGTACCTAGAGGGTACATGTCATTCCTCGGGGTACAAGTAATTTACCTATAGGTGCCGTAAACACTCCCATATGCTTGAGTCCATGCTCAGATTGCAGCTTGAGATGATTAACCAAAAGTATGCATGCGACGACGACTATGGTGCCTCACATATGCGCCATTGGAAGGGGACAAAACCGACGGTGCGCCTACAGCTCGTAACGACGTCAGTGTAGTATTCAGTTTTCATGGATCCGTTGCATCCCTGAGCTGTGAGATCAAGTCTTCTACCCGTCGCACAAAGGATGGACGGCCTTCTTCCTCTCCTTCACCTCGGTGCAGTTGATCGTCAACTTTCTGGTGATAGACGAGGAATTCTTCAACGGCCTCGAGGAGAGGCTCAAGCGTTTGGCCCTGTAACTTTTCCCGCACTTGGGCGCGAACGTAACTGTTGATGCACAGGCTACTCAAAAGCACCGATAGATACCCAAACGGTACGTTGCACTGGCTGCCTTCGACCGAGTCCACCTGCTACGGTCAATTGCAGCTCCAGTGCCGAAGAGGTGTCCACTTGCCTTCGGGACCAGCTCGACTCGATCCAGGAACACCTGCAACAGCCGTTGAAGGATGCTAGCACTATCCACCGTCGCAGTCAGGACCGCCATTCTGGCGGCATCGCTGCATTCGACGAGGTTGATCAGAGATCCAAGTGACAGGATGAGATTGTCGAGCAAGAGTGCCCTACTTCCCCCAGCCGCACCCTGAGACAGGGCGTGGAAGTGTGAATCGATGATATCGAAGATCGCAATGATTACTTTCGATTTCGAGAATGACTCGCATAAGGCAGGGTCATTGTTGGTCAGGTTGAGGTACAGGCGCAGCACCAGGTTCCGAGACTCGGCAGCATCCCCTCCGGAAGAACCCGAAGTGGGCGGGAGTAAGTCTACGACTTTCGCATAGAATTCGGGATTCCACAAGATTTCGTCCGATGTAGACCGTCCTGTCATGGTGCAGGCAACCAAGATGGATATTGCAAGCCTGCCAGTAACGTCGTCGCATTCCAACTTCTCTGAGCTCCCCGACTTGCTCCGTTGCAGCTGCGAGATTTCAACAAGCTGCTCAAGAGCGTCCCGTGAAAGAAACACAGTCCCATCGCCAGCCTCTCGGAGTTTATGAACCATCGTCTCGAGTACAGTCAGGGCAACCAGCTGTGAAGAAACTTTGATCGGCGGCTTGTACTTCCACTGTGGCGACTGCACTACCAAAGATCTAAAAGCGAGCAATTCTGAACGTGAAACCCTTGATATGTTGTTACGGCGTTCTCGCGCAAGGGTGGTAACATCATCCTCCGCCTTCAGCAGGACTACAAGGAAATCTTTAGCACACGCATATTGCGGTGGGGATATCGGTGAATTTGGGGACCGATTGCACAAAAGAAACATGATCGCGGAGGCAAGTAGAAATCTCGCGATCGGGTCGTTCTCGGAATGCCCAAGGTCGAACAGACGCTGATCGAGCCCACATTCGGTGAACCGAATGGCACATCCCGGTACGGCAAGTTTTGTAGCAAGGGTGAGCAGGTTGCTGCGCTTGTGTGCCAACGACCAGCATTCTTGATTCTCGAGATCGTCAAGAAGACTTTCAATGCCATGCACAAACTTGTGCTTCTCTCCTGCTTCGCGTAACTCGTGGATGCTCCTAATGCCACCACCCAACGACCCGCCAATACCACTCTCCTCCTCTTGTGAGACGAGCAGCGGTGATGTTACCGGCAGCACGCTTCGCTCGCCTCTCCCTCTCCGCCGTTGTCTGCAGTCTGAATCAAAGTCAATGGGCACGCTGAAACTTTCATTCCCTTCCAATGCGTCCTCCGTGAGATAGGACCGCTGACGGGCATAAGTAATCTTTGGCCCAGTATCTTGCGATGAAGCTGTTGCCTGGGATTGGACAGGGATCGTCTCCTGATCATGCCCTTGATCTGCTGACTGGGCTCTACTTGACGCTGACGCTTCCAACGTGGTGAGTCCCGCTTGAGACGAACTTTCAGTGTCCAACTCATCGATTTCTTGACCATTGTTTTCTCTATTCCACTGCAAGCTGCTTGACGGCGGGGCCCGCGAGGTGTGGTGCTGCTTCATGGCATGAACAATCTTCGTGAAACCTTCTGGTACAGGTGTGACCTGCTGCATGTCCTCCTGGAACATCATTTCCCCAAACCGATCTCTAGTCCTGAAGCCGACCGTTAGTTCAGCGTAACGCGTATCCCGCTCGCTTTCGGGCGCAGCATCTTCGTCAGTACCAGGAGGTCGATTCAACAGATGATCTTGGCTCGCTGCGATAGACGGCGTTGTGCGCCGGGTCGTACCGGTGCGGGCACTAGCATTTGCGTTGTCAACCACATCTGGACAGGGGGTCTGCGTAGTGGTTCGAATCAGCTGGGGAGAACTCGACATTTTTGACAGCTTAGGCGCATGGTAATCCTGAATGATAGATACGCTGACATCGAACCTGCTGTTGGACGGCCGAAAATCAGCCGGCACCACATTCCGCTTTCCTAATTTCGGAAGACCGCTTCGCACTTGTGCCTTATGCATCGGTGAATCTTCTCCACTAGAAGCTTGCTGTTCAGAACGACACTCTCCATATGGAATGAAAGTTACAGGTGCAGCGCGTCGATGCCTTCGAGAAGGACTTGTGCCGTGGACTCTGTCACAATGCTTTCGATATGTACTTGTCGCTCTCTTAGTGTGCTTCCGAGATTCTGGACCCTCCGATGCAATAGTCCCAGCCTGACGAGCCTGACAGACGTGACGTTGGTCCGATCTCTCATTTAGTGGGTCGTGCGGCTGCAGACTTTTCGCGTCAGGGACCGACGCCCTTGCGCCCTGAGCTGCTAGACTAGCTCTCTTTCGCTTCCTTGACGCTGAAGTCTGTGGTAAAAGACTCTTGTGATTCTCGGAGTCATCGGAGGGGAACTCGAATATGGCCAAATCGTCCAGGCCATCATATGGTGTCACACCCCGGACAGCGGAAGGGTAGGCAGTCCCAGCCACCGTAGCAACCACTGCCGTGGTCGGAGTGGTTGTCGTGCTCGGGAGTTTCACCCCTTTGCGTAAAGGTGTCCCGCGGTATTTCGGTTTTGTGTGCGTATTTATTGGTTCCTCTTCATCGTGAGTTGTGTTATCGTCTGCGGATGTCTCCCAGCCCAACCCAGTGGTTCTTCCGCCGTCTAAGACCAGGCCCGGGGATTGAGATTGCTTATGAGAGGGTTGGATTGCTTGGTCAGGATTGATAGCATGTTTTCGCGTTGTCTTGCCGTAAGTAAGTGGCTTGCGGCGAGCCTTGTTTGCGATGAGAGCTGCCATCGTGGCTGATGAGGAACTCCGATTCGGCCAGGAACCGCCCGAAACCGCCACGCGAGCTACCACATCCGGCAGAAACAGCTCATTACCGAGTCTGCGATGTCATAAAACGTATCTTCAAGTTCGGTTGATGCGGGCATTGTCTTACCAGAGTGGGATGATCGGTTGCGATCTGTCCTGCTGAACTGCGAGCGGGCGGAGTCAGTGAGTAGCAAGGAAATAAGCTCAAAGGAAAGTGAAGGTGATTCTCAAAAGCTGATGCCAGCAGCAACAAAGCGAGCGAGACCTGATTTTGCGAAGATAGGTACTTGCAAGCCCCACCCCCCTTTTGGAACTTACATCGTGACTATCTGTTGTCAAAAGCGAAACAAAGAGGTCCATCATATCGCCGTACCTTACAGTGCCGGTGGAAATTCTGGGCCATCCACACCGTAAGCGAAAAACACACCTGTTTTTCTAGTAAAACCTGCCACCCCTGTATTCACCCACAAAATCACGCACCCACAAGGCCAATTGACACCCCCAAAGCCCTATAACGACAGTCTCAATGCTGAAGAGTAAAAGAAAGAATATTAAGACAAAATCTTCATTAAAACTGCATCTAAAAGGCCTCAGACATTCTCTCACACCCCTTTTACCTCAGGATGTTGAGGACATCAACATCAATGAATTTGAAGACATTGACAGTGTTGATTTGACAAGAAAGAAGACTTTAACTAGAACTCTGTTCATGTTTCTGATTCATTAAACTGTCTTTCTTGACAAGAAAAGCCTCTCTGACAAGAACAAGATGATAGATTTCATCAGTTTCAACTACTCAGCATTCTTGATAAATGAGCAGATCAAATTGAAAGAAAAGACTTGATTTAAAAGCTATTAAGTGCAACAACAGCAGATCAAGGCACAGCTGTTAGCTGATGAGATTAGAAAATAGAACACTTTAATTTTGAATTTAAAAAATGTTAATGAAGAGAAATAAGTCAATTTAAAAACTATTCTTTTGATCTGACATAAGAACAAGAAGAAGAACATTTAGATAACTATTGACATTAAGTTTGTATAAAAGACAGTCTCAAGATCTGTTCAAGATGACTTTACAGACAGTAATGATTTAAAGTTCTTAAAAGAAAAGATAATCTTCTTATAAAAGAAGAAAATAAGTTAATTGCTTTCTGTAGAGTGTCTATATTAATTAATACAGTAAACAGCTACAGAGAAGAACTGAACAGTCATAAAGAAGTGAGAGAAGCTGAAATTGAAACTGAACAATTATGTAAGATATCTGATTCATCAGTGACACTGTAACAATGCAGAGTGCAAGAATAAGAAGAGAAAGTACTTAATGCTAAAAGAAAAGCATTATGTTCTGAATTTTAATCATTTCACTGTCTGAAATAGAGTCATCAACAGTGAAGATGTCATCATTTTAAGCTCTTCTCTTTGAGTTCTTCACATACTTAATCAATCTTCTTCATCTTCTCTAAAGAAAACTTCATCATCTGCTTTACAGTCTTTTTTACAGTCTTCTTTATTCTTTACATCATTCTCAGTCTTCACATCTGTTCATATTTACATAAAACAGATCTCATCAATGTTCTCAATGTCATCAATGCTTATGCAGAGTCTGTAACAGTACTTATTATTATATATGTTTTCTTTTTCATCTTATCTATCTTCATCATCATATCAGCATTCTTATCAACATTCTTATCAGCATTCTTATGCTGCTTCATTTTCTTTATCTTCTTCACCTTCTTCACAATATTAAATGCATTATTCAATGCATTTATCTCATTCACTCTTATCTCAGCTATCTTCTTCACCTTCTTCAAAGTCTGCTTCACAGTTCTTACAACAATCATTTTTACATCAATTTCTTTTTCACAAAAAGAAAAGCAGCTCTGTCAGCAGTGATGACACAGAATTAATGAAGCTTCTATATCAGTATATAAAATGATTTAAAAGACAGATTTTAAAATACTCAGTGTTGCTAAAGAATGCATATAAATAGCTGTGAGATTAGCTGTATAATATGAAGCAGATAAGAAAGACAGAGATTTAAGATTGAAGAGACTTGAACATTTCTTTAAAGTTAGAAAAGCAGCTAAAGAAGAGAATTAAAAAGTGAGTAAAGAAGAGAATTATGAAAGATATGAGAGATAGAATGAAATAGATGAAACAGATAAAATAAATAAAAATAATTGATGCTGCAGACTCATTAATGCACTTAACAGCAGTTGCAAAGTTTCTAAAGTATTAAATAGTATTTAATTTATATGTTTTTATCTTTTAAATCTATTTAATCTAAAACTCATAGTCATTATCAGTGACTGTTAACTTCATTTCAATATATGCACTTCAAAAATGTACCTCAGAATGTTTGTCACTGTTATATTTCTTCACTGTCAGTCATATAAATTTCTTAAAATTATTCTTATACTTCTTCACAAGATTCTCATGTCACTGCATTCACTGCTTAAGAATGATAAAGAACTGTTTAATAGAGTTGTAGTTAGAGAAGTAAAGAGAAAGAAAAGCAAGCTTTACATCAGTCTCAGTACATATGTTGACTAATTTTTAATAATATGTTAATAATTAAACACAGAGAGATCAGTAGACATACTTTGAAGTGATGTATAGAGACATTGTTTATAATTAAAATAGATTGTGATTCTAAAAAAGAACTGCACTTCAGAAGAACATAATTTTGTATAAAGAAATTAAATAAAACTTCTATTATAGAGTTCTGTCTGACTGTTCATGTCATGTATTCTTTAATAGTGTATGCTGACAGTACACTTCACTGTTCACTTTATTTCAATAAAATTAACATTAAGATTCTCACTTCACAACATAATCATTTAAACTTTCAATTCTTATTCTGTTCATTTGCAGCTGACTCATCAACAAAGATAAGCTGATCTGCAGTTTAATTAATTAGCTGAACAAGTTATTCTGTATGTAGATCATTGTCTTGTTGAGTGACTTTCTGTTGTAGCTATTAGAATTACAAATATTAATCATTAAATTATACAACAAAGATCTTCATTGTCTTCTATGTATACTTCATTCTCTTCAGAACATCAGACAATGTTCTGAGCTTGACATTAATCTTAAATTTGTTTTAAAGAAATCATTTCATCTCATTACAATAGACTCAGAGTCTTTTCTTAAGATATTCAGTCAGCATCTCTTTCATTATTAAGATTAAAGCTTTAAATCAATCTCTTCTTTTAAGTTTGAGGATCTTGAATGATTTCTATACTCATTAGTTCATTTGCATTCTTCAAATTTGTTGAGTAGACATTCTCATGTTCTTGTGAATTGATGAAATTGACATTTCACAGATCAATTGATCATCAATGAGGTCTCTAGTGTACTCAGACAATGAGTGAGACATTGCTGAAGTTTAGAAAGCAGTCATGATGGTTGTGGGGCTGTTTTCAGTGTGGATTTGTGGGTGAATACAGGGGTGGCAGGTTTTACTAGAAAAACAGGTGTGTTTTTCGCTTACGGTGTGGATGGCCCAGAATTTCCACCGGCACTGTAACCTACTTTCAGGTTCAGTTCTTTAGAGATTACCTAAGCAAATAAGTTCGGGTGGCCTTGCAACATAAGGTATTACCAAGGTAAGGTACTTTAGGGACCCTATAGGTGCAAAGTGGTACCTACGAGGCTGAAAAGAGGCCTGCGGGCTTGAACTACCTCCATAATATTTCTGATCATAAGGACCCCCGACATTATCTACTGCCTGTCACAAACTGTGTTGAAATGGTTGCACAATCTCCCGCTCAAGTTGTAGGGCCAGATTATCGCCCCGAGGGGCAGAAACCAACAGCGACCGTCTCGACCGAAGTCTCCTACGACAATGTGCATATTCTTCCCCAGACTCCCCAGCTCATCGCACTTCTGACGTGAGCATTCTCATCCAAGCCATTGGTGAAGAGCCCGGGAACACTGCCTGACTGCTGCCCCGTTTCGGCGGATGTAGCATGATTCGAGATAGGACAACTGCGAGGGCCGACTTCATATTCTATTCAAATAGGATAATCCGCCTTCTTGTAGAGGAGGGTCTAAACCACCTACCGGTCATTGAGCATACCATTACCACACCGGTGGGTCGGACCTACGCCGGAGTCCAGTTCCAAGGGAAAATCTGTGGGGTTTCGATCATGAGAGCAGGAGAAGCGATGGAACAGGGCCTTCGCGACTGCTGTCGATCGGTGCGGATTGGCAAGATTCTGATCCAGAGGGATGAGGAAACTTGCAAGCCAAAACTTTTCTACCACAAGTTGCCGGAGGACATTTCAGACCGGTGGGTCTTGCTCTTGGATCCCATGTTCGCAACAGGTGTGTCAATCCAACCTCGTTGTCGTCGTGGACTCAGATCGTACCAAAGGTGGTTCCGCCACCATGGCAGTCGACGTTCTCAAGTCGCGAGGGGTTCCTGAACAACGCATCCTCTTTTTGAACCTCATCGCCAGTCCACAGGGTGTCACCAGCTTCGCTCAGCGCTTTCCTGGGCTGAGAGTCGTAACCGCATTCGTTGATCAAGGGCTTGACGAGAAAAAGTAAGTCTGTCACCGAAACCCCTAGCGCCGGACCGTTGACCCTGATGGCTAGCTATATCGTACCCGGGCTCGGCGACTTTGGCGATCGGTTCTACACCCTGTAACGCTTGTGTCCTGGTGTCCTGGTTACCGCCACGCTTCGTTGGCAGCATCAGGGGGTTATGGAGCTTTACCTAGTCCAGTCCTTGATGGTGAGGTTTCCTATGCATTGACTGGCATCATCTCTGCATACTTTCTCGAGGCCATAATATTTCCGGCTCTCTCTGTAAGATTTCGAGTAGCCCAAAGTGATCGGAGGATTCCGAACATTTGTGATCGGATACGCAGAGATTGTAAGGTATAGTAGGTTCGTGTTTGTTGCATAAAAGGAACTTTGCGCACTCCATTGGTGCCCTACAGAAGTCGCATCTGTCCATGCTCCACAACGCCAGTCCCATCCAACTTCAAGTAACATTAGTTACGTCAACACCTCACAAACCCACCTATGCGCCCGGATCCTCATCCTCCCGCCGATGACCACTCAAGTATCTGCATATGCCCCATCCTCATCATCTTCCACCACGTCAACCAAATGCCGATCAATGTCCATGTCTGAGTTCCGCCGCCCGCTGGCACCTGCCGCTAAGGCCGCGTATGATGACGGTGCAGGTGGTTGTTCTGCTTCTGCAGCTTCCTTCGCGACTGTATCACAGGCGTCGATCCAGTCCGAGTAAATGTCTACGGCAGCTGAGAGATCTAAAAACTAGCATATCAGCATATTCGAGGGTTATTTTCTACCAGCAGCGAAGCCCTTCTGCCATCTTGCGACTCACAGTTAATGCCCGTTTGGAAAGACTGCCCGCACACTTTGCACGTGAGCTCGCCGGTGCCCGCCTTCTTATCCATCTTGACCGAGACGGATTTCTCATGGTTGCAGAACAGGCATGGGAAAGTGGTCGGGAGCGGTTCCTTCTGGAGACTGTGTGAGACAAACAAGCCAAGTGAGGGAACCGCCGGTGCGGACAACGTCCGACTCAATGATGCTGACTTTTTTCGGGCCTTGTGGCTTCCGTGACGACTTCTTGCGTTTCCCCTAAGACCTCACACTGAGTTCATTTCCCCTAACTCATGAGTGCCACCTCAGAGGAACTCACCATCTCTGTGAGCTCTGTTGTGGTTGTTTACGGTAGATTGAGCCCTTAAAGGCGATAGACAAACAAGAGCTTCGTAGCTTGATGTTGAGAAGGTAAGGTAGGTAAGGTAAGGTACCTAGGTACAAACAGGTACAAATAAGGTAGGTACCTTAAGGTAGGCCCAAGCGAGCGGACTGGCTTACAGAGTGGAGGACAAAAGTCTTCGCTCACCCCACGCAATTAAGCGAAACCACGAGTATTCAAACCCTATTAAATTTATATGTAATTAGCAACGCATCATAGTATTCAGTTAATAAGTGTAGATATATCATAGATTAGGCCCTAGGCTACGTGACTGCATGCTTTTTGGATTAATTAGAAGTCAGTGACTAATCCACGTCGCTTCTGAACCTGCTGTAGCCTCGTAGGCATACTATCCACATATTTCCTCCAATCCTTTGGTTCTAACCGGTCCCATTCCTCCTTAATTGCCTGTATGAGGTCCGTACGGGTCCGAGGAGGCTTTTTTCGACGGTAGATTCGCTGCTTGAGGAGTCGCCATACGGTCTCAATAGGGGACAAGTCAGGGGAGCTCGGAGGCCAGTCAAATAGGTGGATACCCAGCTCTTGCTTGAGGTCTCTGAGCCCACCCTTTGTGTCATGGATTGAAGCATTATCCTCCTGAAATAATCCATCTTTCCGACCCCATCCATGCTCAAAAGCAGGCCCCACAACAGCCTCTATGACCTGTTTCTTGTAGTCCTCCATTGTTACCCCCCCCTTCTTCCCATGCCCTTCCAAAAACACCAAAGGAGACTTCCAGTTATAGTCAATTGCACCCAATATTGGTATGGAGGTTGAGTTCGATTTGAATACTGACTCACAGCATGCTGGATGGTAGCGTTTGCCCTTTGTACGAATCACCCATTTAGTGGTGCCCCTTGACGTGTCAAAGGAACACTCATCTGACCACATAACTCGTTGCCAGAAGTCTGGGCCCATCTTGCCGTAAACCCTAGCAAAATGCCTTCAAATTCAGTGAGTTTGCACCGAAATGAATGGCTTTTGGCATGTCTTGCACTTATGGTATCCCTCCTTTTGACATGCTCACTTTATAGTCTTCCCAGACACATCCAATCCAGCCAATTGACCCAATTCTTTTCACTTCAGCCTCCGACCTTCGTACGAAGCCGTCACTATGCAAAGTAGGTGTTGTCAGTCTCGTTTGTTGAGTTTTTGTGGCCGTCCAGTTTGTAAGGAGTGAGGCCGTCGATCCCGTCCACTAGACATCCACCCCCGAATCGTGCTGTACGGCACCCCGAAACGTTGTTCAGCCGCTCGAATTGACAGAAAACCTTCCTCAATTAGGCCTTTAATTCTAGCCTTTGTAGGCGTCTCCCATTCGCCCGTTTCGTGGTTTCTAGTGGGTCGAAAACTCATGGTGTTGATATATTTACATGGAAAACTAGCTAACCAAGCGAAGACTTTTGTCCTCCACTCTGTACCTAAACTTCAAGGCACCTAAGGTACCTAGGTACCTTATGGACACCCCAAGGGAGTTACATCACACATGATCTTGCCCGACAGTGTCTTGGCTGGATCTGAGAATAACGTTAATGACATCTCGATTGAACTGAGTAAGGTACAGGTATACTACTGTTATGTGATGACCCGTGCGTCTAATGTGAATACCTTACCTACCTAACCTTATGGAAGCCTGAATAGGTTGTTGGCTAAATTTGGTGCCCAAAATTGATATCTGACAGAGAATGCTTCGCCAGGTCTAGCCTACCTTTCATCAATTTGTTATTATACCGCTCACCGTTAGTGATGGCTTCAGCCCAGGACCTGCTACTCGACCAGCGCGTGCTCCTCAATGAGGTACTTTTGACCCTCAGAACCCTTGAATTGGAACATCAAAAGCTTTCCGCAGCAGTAGATGCCATCAATGGTCCACTCAACATTATAGCAGGTGTGCAGAGCATTAAAGACATAGCCAGTTCTCAAGATGGGGATGTCAAAACTAGGTACAATCCTGGACCAACGAGCCAGCAGAGTCACCATCAAGAGATCTCTAACCTTGACATGGTTATTCCGGCGCCGCCTTCTCTGCTGGTAGCTGACGACCGTACCGACGACACACAACCGTCAGCACCGAACATCAGTACTGCCAGAAGATCGTTATCGACGTCGCGTATAATACTAACTACCTACCCAGGCCAGTCAGGTGTTGATCCGCTCACTATGAACTGGGGTCACGAAGACCCCGCGCAAAGAGGTCCAGTGGTTGTCTCCCGCAGTCAGAGTACAATAAGGAGACGTAATGGTAGGCCGAGGAAATCGCCCTTTTCTCATGAGTGTCATGGTTGAGTATCCTCTTATAGCGATCGGTGCACATAGTGGCTCGTATTCCATCTATCACGCACTTGCAGTCGCGAGCAGGGATCTTGACGTCGACCACAGGCCCGATTTCACCAATACAGAACCGGCTGCAAACATTGGACCCTTTCCTCAATGGGCTGATGCTAAGAAGATTGTATCTATGGATCCATTGGGACATTTGGCTCCGTGGCTGTTTAAAGATGAGATCGTAAGAGGAAATCTGGATATCAGACCGACCATTGCTATCACCAAGGCACATATGAAGCTGCCTGAGCTTGAACGCAGCGTCAGGGCAGGTCGTCTCGTACCGGATGGTCGGATCTGCCTCAACGCAACTGGCGAGCTTGCTGTTACCAAGTTCGCAGTGGAACCGGTGTGGTATCTACCAGGAGTTGCCGAGCGGTTCGGGATCGGTATGTTCTATCATAAGCCCTTGGTCAAGTATTACAGTGCACTTCACTGTCCTTGAGACTTCCAGATTGATGACTCACCATTGTACCATCAGACGAAGCTACCCTACGGAGGTCGCTGTTCGAGAACACCGGTGGCTCGTTCCCAGAACTCATAACCAGAGGCGATATTAAGCTCTTCCTGCCCCCAATCGGGGGTCTGACGGTTTACTGCTTTGGCGAGCCCGCGAAAATGTCCGATCCACATGTGCGAATCAGCCTCCGCGTGCACGATGAGTGCAACGGAAGCGACGTCTTCGGCTCGGATATCTGTACTTGCCGTCCATACCTAATCTTTGGCGTTGAGGAGGCGGTTAAGGAGGCACAGAAAGGTGGTAGCGGCGTTGTCATCTACTTCCGTAAGGAGGGTCGAGCCCTGGGGGAAGTCACGAAATACCTAGTGTACAACGCGCGTAAGTGGATGGCTTGCTTTTCCATTGGCGTGCTGCAGCAGGAACTGAATGTTTCTCGCAAGGAAAACGTGGCATAGATCGTACGTCACCACGTTGTCTTATCCTCCTAACGCAGTCTAACCCACCTCCAGGGGCGAGCGAGTATTTTCAAAGGACTGAGAACATAGCTGGGGTCAAGGTAGGTGCATGGCCACTGCCGTGAGCCAGCCCTAACCCTCGGTCATGCAGGACATGCGGTTTCAAGCTCTGATGCCAGATGTAAGATGGAAGCCCTGCAACACCTGATTTGTTGATAATCCGTCTCGACACCTACTGACTCTGTTACATCTTAGATTTTGCACTGGTTGGGCATTGTCAAGATTGATCGGATGCTTAGCATGTCAAAGTGGGTCACCCCCTGTCGTCGTCGTGCCGCATTATAAGGCTTAGAGCACCGACCCCGTCCCCAGATCCACGTTAATGGCAGCATAGTATGAAATACGACGCCATTGTTGGACAAGGCATACCCATTCTTGAAAGAGTTCCAATACCCGATGACTTGATACCGGAAGATAGCCGAGTGGAGATAGACGCAAAAATACATGCCGGTTACTGTAAGAATTGCCCTTCAATATCTCGTTCAACTCTTCCGCACGATTATGGGCCATCACTCTTGAGTCTACTAACTACCCTGTAAGTTACAACCGGGAAGGTGTTGAGCATGCTCGAGCTGTCAAACGTTCAGGGACGTGCTTGGGACGATGTTGATGTGAGTTCATCGCGACCTTAACCCGAAATTGATGATGAGTGGTAAGATAAGTGAGCGGCTAATGCATAGTTTCACCAGCATTGACGTAGCCATCCATCACGGCCCCTCTCGAATTCTTCTGTGGTACTACTCAACACCAACTCATATCAGGATCCATAAGCTGCTGGGGGTTGTAGCAGAATCGTAGCCGAGGTCACAATTTTTGGCCTTTCTCCATCAGCACCTACGTGGACTTCTGCAAGCTGTCAGGGCTTCGATCGCTGTTGCTATACTATTGGCGGCGTTCCACCTCACGGTGTTGCTAGGTTCCGAGCACTGACTATGGGAGACTTTACCATTCAGGCTGCATAGCGGTCTGATCTACTAATGAAAAGCTAGGTAGGCAGAGCACAGTATACGCGCTACATACGTGTCTGCACTCTATTTGCCTTCACTTAGGTACCGATAGCTGGCACTCTGTGTGACTTGGGATTACAGAAAGCAATCCGAAGCGCTCTACCCACCATGCCCAGACACTTATGAAGCCGGTGACTTAACTGGCACTTTCAAGTCCAATATTATTGCAGCAGACCCTACAACCGAGTGGAAGAGGCAGGGTCAACGTCGTTCACACCACCCCGCGAGCGCCCCACGAGGGCCACGATGTCCTCGTCCCTACTGCGGCCGCGTTGAATGTCAAATGACATGTCCCTTTGACAGCAACTGCAGGAGACGTCGGGCGTTAGCCATTCAGGTTGCTTGCAGTTCTCTTCGTATACTTGCTCACAACTCTTGGCACCAAAAAGCCTTCCACAAGTCCTCTCGTGGTTGACTGGAGTGAGGTTTACATCGATGTCTTCTAAGTGAAGAACCAAAAACTGAGCGAAGCTATGAGGAAAGGATGTATATCACGATACCAAAGAATGAGTTCACACCCTCCCTATGACGTCCTCAGCTTACGCCTTCCACCATCTGTCCGCCCCGCTTGAACGTAGGCAGCTCACCGGCAACAAAGGAATGGGCCCGGCCCCAAGCGGCCAAAGCTACGACGTTGCTGAATAGAGTAGTCTCCCAGCCAGCGTCACCTCGAAGTCAGACGCCCGCGACAAGCAACGCACAAGGCACTGGATCCTCAGACTACTTTAGTTCCCAAAGTTCAAGTTCGGTTTCAAACTCCAAGGGACTAGGTCTTGCCGCACGAGTGGACGCACAGGCCCAACCTCAGTCGAAGTGCGAGAACAGCCGTTAGCCACCACTCACCGCGAGAGTTTTCATGTAACTACTAACAAGCACAGGGGAGTATTTAGTTTTCCAGATTTCGAGAACTTCACCGAACGGGGAGCGGCAACGAGCCTCAAGGACGCCAACCCTAAAGCCTTTCAAGGACGGGAGGCGTGATCTCTGTGACAGCAGTCCTACCATAAAGCAGGCCCGCGTTTCATTGAGTTATGAGATGGGAGAGTTACCGTGGAGGTCCTAGATAATGGTTGAACAACATGCCGGCTTGTACCTTACTTCCGCTCTCGAACTTCTAGACGCAATTCTGGCAATTTCTGGAGCGTTTGGACTGGTGTTAGAGCACGCCGTTTGTTTGCCTTTGAAGCCGTAGTAATGTGTCCCGTAATTGACTTGTTGTATCTCGTATGCCCTTCTGCCTTGGCGATGCCAGTGCTGTGGGTGCTCGCTTCACAGTCATGTGATACGCCAGTCTAACAGTCCTTGCAACCCTAATCTGAACATTCGCTAAGCGAGAGTTTGTGCGCATCCCTCGCAGTACCGAGATACTAAAAATCGTCTCTCAACGACAACAACTTGAGCCCGTGAACATAACGCAAAATGGCGGTCGGCAAGTAAGTATACGAATGCTCTGGGAGCGGATATTAATGTGCGCCGGAGTCATTAGCTTACGTGACCGGGTTCAGGAACAAGCGATTGTCGAAAGGCAAAAAGGGCCTTAAGAAGAGAACGCAAGACCCTTTCACAAGGAAGGACTGGTATTCAGTGAAGGTCAGATAACTTACTCATGGGTAACATGGATCTTGCTAAACACCATCTAGGCGCCCTCTACCTTCCAGATCCGAGAGTATGAGAAAGGCCTGAAACCAAGTTCGTTCGAGGCTGACGATATTGTAGTGTTGGGAAGACTCTGGTCAACCGGACAACAGGGCTTAAGAACGCCAACGACGCTCTGAAAGGAAGAATCTTCGAAGTCTCATTGGCCGATCTGCAGAAAGACGAAGATCACGCATTCCGGAAGGTCAAGCTTAGGGTGGACGAGGTGCAGGGCAAGAACTGCCTCACGAACTTTCACGGTCTTGACTTCACCTCTGATAAACTACGGTCCCTGGTACGAAAATGGCAGACTTTGATCGAAGCCAATGTTACGGTCAAGACCACTGATGACTACCTTCTCCGCCTCTTCGCCATTGCCTTCACCAAACGCCGACCCAATCAGATCAAGAAGACCACATACGCGGCATCCTCTCAGATTCGTGCCATTCGACGAAAAATGGTCGAAATCATACAGCGCGAAGCTTCAAGCTGTACTTTATCTCAACTGACTACGAAGTTAATACCTGAGGTTATTGGGCGTGAGATAGAGAAGGCAACGCAAGGCATATATCCTCTTCAAAACGTTAGTCTATCCAGTCGTATAACTCCTTCATCCACTTCTGGCCGAAATTGCTGACCCAGCACAGGTTCACATCCGCAAAGTGAAACTACTGAAATCTCCGAAGTTCGACCTCGGCGCTCTACTGAATCTGCATGGCGAGTCCAACACGGATGAGCAAGGTCAGAAGGTTGAGAGGGAGTTCAAGGAAACGGTCCTGGAGAGCGTATGATGTGGCAGGTCGGGGCAGACGGATCTGTTGTCGTTCGCATTCCCCTTGACTTTGATGTAACGTAACGGGACACAATAGGTACTCGGCTTATTGAGCTTTGATATTACCAGACTGTGTGTATCAGCTCCCCAGCTTGAATGACAATGGATTAGCTCCCCGACCCAACCCTGTCGACCACGATTGTAGCACTGTAGCACTTTAATTCGAAGTCTCTCAGCAGTAGCATTTCACCCGCTTCACTCCCAGGCTTTGCTAGCTTCGACAGTCATCCGTATGACACCTAAATTCCTCTTGCCTATTGGTCAGAGTCATCATGGTGGGCTTCGGGAGCTGGCAAGAGTGCTCGTGGGCGCAACAGTGTATACTGAGAATCTCTCCAGTGCTATTTTACAGACATCGAATAACACTATGCCACTGCATAGTTCTCATGAGCTATTGCAGTCATTCCTCGGGGGACAGCGCCGTACGGAGAGACTATGTCTCATTTTCACTATCGGCTCAAGCTCCTTCAGGACATGGCACGCCGTGTTTTTCAATGCTAAGTCCCAAAATAAGAATTCTAAGATAGCTGAGAGCGACCATGGGCACTGCACGCCAACCATTAACGCGGCGCTCATGGTGTGGTTGTCGTCTTTGATCTATCTAAAGGAAGGCTTCCAGAGTATGCACCGCTGAGTCCGACCTGGAATGGTCAAACATCTTGTATGAATACGTCTGCAATACTCTGGTCTGCTGGAACTTCATCACATTGACTAGGATGGAAGCAGATGGGATCAAAGTATTCAAACAGCTGTCGACGTCAGCGAAGCAGAGAGTCAGGCAATAAACCATCCGTCATCCTACTACAGTCAGCTCGAAAAGTGGCGGGAGCTTTCACAGTCCCGTCCGTCAAGTCGCCGACTTGATTTCTAACAGCCCTCAGCTGATAGAATCTATCAACATGCAGGATAGCAGCCATATATGGGGAAGGGAAAGGTGAGGTGACTGATATGTGCCTGCTAGGCTCGATGATTGGGGTCAAGTTCTCAACAAACCTCTGGCAGGATTTCAGATCCTACCGCCTATCTGCTGAGCAATGTGTACATGAACGCTCTCGTAACGACCTCTAAGGGTCGCAGTTCTGCAAGAACTCAACCACGGCTGGCAGGGACCCTTGTCAGTTCCACATTGCCGCTTAGAGTGTGGCTAGCTTACCTGTCCTGAACTCCTCGGGCTTCTCCGAAATCACCCAATGACCCGATACGATATCTCTCAGCTCGAATCTCGGGAAAAACCTCCCAATCAATGGAAGGACATCATCCGCTACGTACGAACTCTTCATTCCTCGGATGAATAAAGTTGGCTTTTCAAACCGTGCCTCGTCAGGGTCCCTGAATGGGAAGTCTCCCATGTTGCCTAGCGCTCCGGCTAGAATCGTGATTGGGATTCGGAATCGAAGGAACTTGGAGTTCGGTGGCCGGATAAGATTGGTCAGAAGGAACTGGCGTATGGGTAAAGACTTGACCCATGGAGAGATGGCGTCAGCAAGATGACAAAAGGGAATCTCAGAGCGCGCATACACTCTCGTATTGCTTCATGATATCTTCTGCCTCGGTCTGCTTGGTGATCTGTGCATCTTCGATCCTCTTCATGCCTCGGATATAATTTGGGAAGTCGCTCTTCAGTGTCGCATCCACGGGAGCATTGTCCACCGATACCAGAGCCCCAACAGTGTCCGGCGATCGCAAAGCTACGGTCATGGCGGTTTTGGCACCCCTGGAGAGTCAGTTTCTGTCGTGCAAGTGAGCTGGCTACAACCACGAACATCGAGTGCCCGATCAAGACCGGCTCTCGCAACCCATGTCCTTCAATAAACATTTCGACATCATCGGCCATGGCACTGTAATCGTGTCTTGGGCTATGAGGAGAGTCGCCATGGTTCCGTAGATCCTAGCACACGGTGAGCGGCCATGGCCGGCACCGCAGATTCGCAATTACCGACTAGGGCATACACCGGCTTTCCCAAATCCCTCGACAAGGCTCTGGTGCGCCCTGTAGTGAGCAACTGATAACATATGTCGCAGCATGATAGTCATACTTACTGATGCTCCGGTTGTTCCTCTTTGAGCCGAACAATCCATGCATGAAAATGATTGACCCAATATGTGCTGCGGTCCTGGTCTTCGGCGGTTCATAGAGATCGTACACAAGAGGTACATGGCAACGCATGGACGATGTTGAAAACAACCTGACGCTGGAACGCACAGGCCTCAACCATGGTGAGGGAACTCCACCAGCGGCGAGCATACCGTGATTTAAGTTAAAGCGCGGTGCGTCAGCGGTGGTAACGTTAGGTCATTGCTGTCAATAAGGCTGAGGAACAATTGCGGTCTGTAACGACTTGTGTCCAGTAAGGTACAGTACCTTACCTTACCTCTAAGGGAACCTTAGTTGAGGTACTTCGTACAGTACCAGGTGTCAAACATAGGAGGGTGTAGCTAGCGGAATGAACGTGCAATCATAAGTGTCTAGCTACTCTATGGAAATGTGGCCCTATAAGAAGGCCTCCAATCGGCAAAAGGAAAAACTTTTATCCGTAGCAAACTGTTTGCCCTAGCAAACTGTTTGCCCTAGCAAACTCCGCATGTTCCCGAAACCTCCGTAAGGCTCCGAAACCACTAATGAACTTTTGACACCAGATACCTTAGGTAAGTAGCGCCGCTGACTAACTCGTTATGGAAGGTAGAAGTTGACAGTGACATCATTCTCTCACCACTGGGCCGAGGGCCGTTGACTGAGGTGGTGAGGTGGCCGGCCATATTGCCGTCACTTACTGTCCTTACGAAAGCAAGGAGGCCATTGCTAAGTAACCGAGTACTACCAGGTATAGAGATGCCCCCACACAGTATAATTCTCCACACTACTAATATTAATAGATAACCACTGCACTCGAGTGACATTAAATCCTACACGTGATGGGCTCTGTGAATCAGTCCAGCTCTGGTGGGGACAGCAGTGGTCAAGGTGGTCAGGGTGGTCGGTTGGTCATCATTGGTTTGTTTCTTGAAAGGAGCCTTTGCAAAGGTGCATGCTGACTTAGAACAAGGTGGTGGATCAGCTGCATTTGCAGCTGCCATTGCAGCTGCTCCTGAGGCTGCAAGCGTATTCATAGTGAACAAAGGCCTACCAATGGGAGGTTGCTGTGTTAACGTGGGCTGTGGTACGCGCAATACTCATCATCAAGGAAACACACTACTGGGCAGTGAACCCTACTTACACATGGCCTGTAGTTCCTTCAAAGTTCTTGATTCAAGCGGCACATGTCACTAGCCCACACAACGACACTCCTCCGTTCCACGGCATACGCAATGTCACTGACAGAGTGACCGACTTTGCCGAGCTCACAGCACAGAACCGTGCACTCGTTGAAGGCCTTCGCCAGGAGAAATATGCCAACGTTATCGCCAGCTTGAAGAATGTCGAGTATATTGAAGGGCTTGGAAGACTTGCCCGAAAATCTGGGAAATTAGTGGTTGAAGTCCGTTCCAATCATGAGGATCAAAGTCCTTCTCGAATCCTTTCGGCCGATCGAGTGATCCTTGCTTCTGGGGTCCGCCCAAGTCTTCCAGATCACTTGATCAGCGATCTCAGCCGTATCAATTACCTGACCAACGAGACTGCATACTTTGAGCCTGAGCGACCCAAATCGCTGCTCATACTTGGCGGTGGGTATATAGCGCTGGAAGCAGCGCAGATGTTTAGCCGCTTAGGATCGAAGGTTACGGTCCTACAGCGATCTGAATACGTGCTCTCAAATCTTGAGCAAGACATAAGCACCGAACTAGTTACACACTTCAGAGGGGAAGGGATTGAAGTTGAAGTAAATTTTGAGGTCACGTCGGTGGTGTCTAATGAGGATGGAGTTGTCGTCAAAGGCATCTCCGAAGGAGCAGAGCGGACAATCACAGCGTCTAGACTTTTTCTTGCCGCCGGCCGTCGTGCTAATACTGACAGCATCTCCGATCTTCGTCTTGAGTTGGCCAGTTCGCCGCAAGGTGGATTCATAGTTTCGAACACCCTGCAAACCTCAATTCCTGAGGTGTACGCTGCTGGTGACTGCGTTGCGAACTCTCCACAGTACGTTTATACTGCCGCCGCAGAAGGGCAGCTTGCCGCACTTAATGCTCTTGGAACACTCTCTGGCCGAGAACCAAAGACAATAGACTACTCAGCCGTTCCCTGGGTCGTCTTTACATCTCCCGCCGTTGCAGGCGTTGGTCTAGGTCTTTCAGAGGCTCTGGCCAAGGGGATCGATGCTGATGCATCGTCTCTTCCCCTTGGTCTACTTCCGCGTGCTCTCGTACAGCAAGACACACGGGGGTTTGTAACGCTTATTCGAGACAAAAGCGATGACCGTATCGTGGGTGCTCGGGTCCTAGCAGAGGAGGGAGGTGAACTGATCATGGAGGCATTGCTTGCCGTGCGTTACAGGATCACAATCAAAGACCTGGCAGCATTGTATCATCCATATCTCACATGGAATGAGGCCTGGAAACTTGCAGCACTGGGATTTAATAAAGATATAAAGACACTAAGTTGCTGTGCAACTTAAACAGTTAAACTCAACTAGTGTGGTAGCAGATTCACAGATCTAACCCAGCTAGCAAGATAAATAGTCAGTCATGTTTGTCTTAAATCAATGTACTCTATAGTGACAGTACTCTGATCTATCACTTCACATAAGCTCAAGGTGTTAGATTAAGTAAAATATAAATTTATTTATTTAGTTAATCTTTCTACATTGCATGCAGCCTATAAGGCTATGATAATTAAACACAGAAAAATAGCAAATAAAACTCTTAACAGAAGAAATTTACCTGCTAATTGTCACAAAATGCAATCATTACTCATGCTAAGTTATCAAGTTCATTTATCTGAATCTTTTACATCACAATGAGTAAGCAAAGACCTATATAAATAGCTTTTTGCACATAATTCTTTTAAGTTTCTTAAATATTAAACTTTATCAATACAAGATCTCAATATCAAAACTTCATCAAATAGCTGTCTTAACATAGTGTTTTACATTATTACATATTTTATTTCTAAGTCTCTTATAAATAAAAGACTTGTGAGTTTACAATTTAGAAATTTCTTAAATTTATCATCTTGATCAAAGATATCTCAATGAACTATTGACAGATTAAAATTATATAAGAATGATTAATATTTAAAAGTTACTGTGAAATACAAATATTTTTAAGATTTGTGAATTTATATCATTATTTCATACATAAATACTTTAAGATTACTGCACCCTTAACAGATTCATTAAAAGACAGTAAGAATAATAAAAAGATAAATATAATAATAATCTCTTTAAATAACTGTAAAAAGCAGCAGAAGTATTCAGTAAGTTATGTAATATTTTTATATAGATATTTATTTTAATACACTTTAACTTAGAGTTAAAAACTTAAGTTAAGACTAATGTCTCAATAGTTTAGCTAACAAATATTTATTTATAATTTTAAATAAAAAGACAATGACATTCTGTTTTATTCTAATTTAGAAAGCTTAATAAATTTAAATTCTGTTATAAAATTTACAACTAGAAATTGCTGATAATCATAAAGATATTTAAGCATTAACAATACTATCTTAAGAATAGTTATTATCTCATTAAGATACTTATGAATCACAATAATGTATAAGAATTTATGAATGTAAAGCAGTTAAATAATAAATAAGTATATTAAATAATAAAGCTTGCTGCTTATAACTTTAACATTATACACAGATTAAAAAAGACAAACTCTGTTAATGCACTGTTAAGACATTCTGACTATAAAATTAGTAAAAATATAAAGAACTATAAAAGTTTATTTACTAATAAAGAACACACCACAACTTTATAACTACATTAGCTATCAGAAATTTACTTAGTGCATATAAAAGAGCTTATTTACATCTTTAAATTCTTTCAATCTTTTATCTTCATCATCATTTTTCATAATGGCAAAGCTTCATTTTCAATATCTAAAAAATTTCATCACTACATCATACAATCAATTTCTTTCCACATATATTCATCAATCACACAACAAGCATAGCCACTAATAAGAAACAGACTTCATAATTGCTTTAATTTTTAATTTATTTGCAACTTATACACTCATTATTCTCATTATATTTACTATTTTTCAGTGCATTTAATTGCAAAGCTCTTCACACAATCATCAGTCTTTAATGTTTCTGATTTCTTGCTTATTTTTACATTAAAATAACTCAAAAACATCAACATCACAACATTTACACATTAAAATGATTGTCTCAACTCTGCTTTTGCATGCACATCAACAATTAACAAAGATATTAAAAAATTAAAAACAGCAAATTTTTTGCATTACACTCTTCTGTATTTCATACATCAAAATTGTTTTCATATCTCATTTTTCCAGAAAGTTCTAAGCAAAAACATCATATCATATTAAAAATTTTAATTTTTCTGATCTCTTGCTTAACAAAGTCACACAGCAACAACATTAAAAAACATTATATTACATTAAAACATTCATAAAACATTAAAATCACACTTACATCACTATATTTTACTCTTAAAACACTACCTTTTCAATCTTTCAGACTACTTTTCAAATCTTTTAGACTACTTTAAGATCTTTTAGATCAGATTTACTGTTTTAAGCTGAATTTGTGATTTCTTTGTGCAGAAAGATTTTCTCAATAAAAATTGACATTAAAATAAAGTATATAAACTGTAAAGAATATATATTCAGAGCTAAATGCATCATTTAAATTTAGTTTTAAGTATAAAGCATTAGCTGTGTCATCTTATCTAATTGCTGATAAAAGTTTATTGTAAAGTCTATTTACTTTGAGTGAATTAAGATATTAAGCAAGATTTAAAATAAAAAATCAGAACTTTCTTACTTTAAAGCAGAAAGAGATCAATAGAGATTTAATTTAAAGTTTTAGAAATATTTAGTTTGTGAAAAGCTGAGTTATTACTACTAGAAAAGGTCTTATTCATGAGTTTGAATTCAGATCACTTTATAAAATTTATGAAACTCATGATACTTATAATATTTACTATATTAAAAAGTTAAATTCATAACTTTTACTTCACAAGTTTACCTGATGCACTTACATAATCAGTTTGTCAGGTCATAAAATCTCTAAAAAAAATGAAAAGCTATAAATAACTTTATTTTTTCAACAAACTTCATTTTTAACATTTACATAAATTTGCTAAACAACAATGTCACATCATCATTAAAGAGATTTTGCCACAAAAACAAGTTTTTAAACAAGTCATCTAGTGACTGCTCATTGTAGTTAGTAGTGTAGCTAGATCTAATCAGGCAATATAAAATTTTCAAGTTCATTTGCATGTGATATGATCTCAAATAATTCAACAAAACAATCAATTTTAATAAACATCATATCTAAAGATGACATCTTGCTTCTTTTCTTGTTACTGATCATTTATATAGTTGCTTATAAGCAATTAAACTGACCTCAACATTTCTACATTACTACTGTGATCTATGCATTCTTTAAGTTTTCACTGAATGCATAAGACAACAAAAGACAGCATTACATAATGTAATATGATCTTTTTTCTTCTGTATATACTTACTGACAGTCTTTCTAGATTTATAAAGCACAAAATCTGTCTTCTTTTCTCTTTTCTTAATCTCAATTTTGTCTTGTAAAGAACTTACTATCATCTTATTCTTAAATCTGTTCTATGTCTTGTTCTTGTTCAACTGTTGTCTTCTCAGCAACTATTTGAACTTACACTCTTCTTTAACTGCTCAGTGATCTATCTATTAACTATATACATAAATATAATCAAGTGTCTGTGTCAACAATACAGTAAAATGCTTCAGTGACATCTTATGCTACAGTATTGATAACTATGACTTTACTTACAGATCATACAAAAGACTGAGAATTGATGAGAATAAGAAACAATCTGAGACTTTGTGAATGAAACATTTTAAGAAATCTGTCATTCTCAGAAAGAACAGTAGATGCTGTACTCAGAGTATAAAAGACATTATAACTTTAAATATCAGGCTGTTGTCTGCTTACATAGTCTGATAGAATTAATTGCTGATCTTTATGAAGAAAAGACAAATAATTATGCAATTATATGAATCTTTAAACTGAAGAAGAATCTTCAACAAATCTGTTAAAACTGCTGACAGCTCTTTCTGTTTAAAGATCAGACATATAAGCATCTGAACAGCATCTTTAAGCTTTATGCTGATGAATGAACTCTTATTAGCAACAAAGCAGCATTCAATTGCTGTCTTTTTAGTGTTTAAATTGTCATTGAACAGATCTTTGAACTGATTCAGAATCTTTAAACTATTAATGTCTTTAACATTTAATTACATTCTGATTTACAGTCTATTGCTACTTACTATTTAGTAAGTATTCTATTAACAAATTGCTACACATGTTTTCATGAAAATGCAGCTAAAAGTCACTTTCTTATTTATTCACTCACTATTCAGAAATATCTATTAACAAAAGATTAAGTTTTTTTTTTTCTTTCTTTACACAATCTGCAGAATAGCTAACATACTTTCTTCTAGTTTGTTTAATCATCTTGTTATCTTCAATTTCAGCATTCTTATCATCATCACTTTCTTCATCTTTCTTGCTGCTTTCTTTATCTTTCTTATCACTCTTCTCATCATCTTTCTTGTCATCTTTCTCATCATCTTCATAGTCTGCTGAGCTGTCAACATCTCAACATACTTTATAACAACTGCTCTGATGCTCTGCAGACTGCTTGCATTGTTGTTAAAGAAATGACTTTGATGAACACATTTAAGAGATTGTTGATCATTATTGAAGACAGTGAACACAGCTGATGTGATGAACTGACTGTGAGAGAAAGACTTCATCAATAATGAGTTGAGAAAAATCTTATTGATGTTCTTGTTGATGTTGTTATTCTTGTCAGAAGAGAATATAAAAGAAAAAGAGAAGTAATTTTGTTTCTTTTTTATCTAATGCATCAAATTGTTTCTTGTCTTTTCTGTTTTACAAATCTTTCTAATCTTCTTCTTTATCAATTTCTTCTTCTTTTTAATCTCTGTTTCATGACTGTTGACAATCTTGATTCAGTTGTCAATTACTTTTGTAAAAGTGCTTTCTTTGTTCTTATCTTCTGTCATCAGAGAGACTAATTCTATCTTTTGTCTTTTAATCAGAGTCTTCATTTTTCATTATGAATGTTAATAGTCTCTTTTTATCTCTTTAACAAGCTGTGTTCTAACTTATTTTCAGAACTTCTTGATATCTAGATTATACATTAACTTATTCTTTAGGCATATCTGCATCAATGTGATGTTCTCATCTGATGACAACTTGATTTTGTGAAGAGACTGAGTAAAAGAAAGAATGAGAGTCTCAATGATCTTGATGATCTCAGTGCTAGAAAGCACAATCAATTAAGCATGATAGAAGATTAAAACAGAGTCAATTGATATTGAAGTTGATGTTAAAAGAGTCTAAAAGAAAGTAGATGACTGTAAGTTGCTTAAGAAAGATATAGAGATTATGAATTAGATAAATTGTCTGATAAAGGCTTTAGTCAAGACTTAAAGAGACTTTGAATGTCAGAAAAGTCAATTTGTTGCTTATATAAAGTCATTATTTAAGTTATTTATATGTATATAAATCAATTACATTGTCAGCAGCATGCAGAAGACTTGTTGTTGACAAAGATTTGTTTTATTTATCTATTTAATTCTATCAGTAACATTCTAACCTGAATTGTGACTTGATTCTTGCTTACAACTGTTGTAAGTAAGAATCAAATTCTACTCTCTGTGACTGCCTGAAAGGGCTGCCTCTAGCCTGATTAAGAACTTGTCTAAGAACTTGTTTTTGTGGCAAAACCTCTCTATTCACTCAACAAAACAGTAATTAGCTACTTTATCAAGCTAAAAATCTTTTAAAATGAGTTTTTCAGCAAATTAAAGTAGCAAATTAGTCAAAACTAGCTATTAACATTAATGCTATAGATGAAATTTAAAAGTCAGAAGATCTTAACTCTTTAGTTACTGAAGAGAAAATCTTCAACAAAGAATAATAAACAGTTCAATAACAACTTAATTAATTTAAAAAAGAAGTAAACATCAAACTAAACTAAATTCTCTGTTAAACAGTGCAAACAGCAAAGAAATTCATCTTTTAGTCTGAATTTCAACTGATAACTATGACAAATAGCTATAAAATAGCTATTATACACTCAAAAACAGCTAAAAAAGCTACATTACAACATTAACAATTAAAATTCTATGCTGCTGCACTTGAGAAAAGCTTAAAAGCCTTTACATAAATAACTATTCAAAACTTTAAATTAAAAATCATTACTACATCACAAAACATCTTATCTTATAGAGATAGACATCTTATTATTACATCAATAACTGTTGTCAAGACACTAAACTCTATCTCTATCAGAAATAACATCAACAACACTCTTAAATCTGCAAATCTCAACATTATAGTAGTCACTATAACTATGTCTTAGTTAAAATTCAACATAATCATAACAATCATGCTTAATACTTATCACAGCAGAAGACCTTTTAAAACATTAGAAAATCTGATAATATGTTTTAGAATTTATAAGAGTCAAAAAGAATGAAAAGTAATACAAAGTAGTAATATATGACATTTTTATATCTATTTTCAACACTGAAATGATATGCAACTAATTAAAGAAGAAATAGAAACCTTCAATAAAGATCTTAAATTAATCTGTTTATTTACATAGTTAACTTCAGAAGAAGTTCAAAGTCAAAAAGTACATTTCTTAGTGATTTTAATCTTTGACTCAGATCAAGAGGTCAAAAAAAGCCTTAAGAAATAAATTAATTATAATTGAAGTTTTAGTTAAAATAGCTATCTATAATGTCAGTAAATCAACAGATCAATGCAATAAATGTCAGTAGTTTGAGTATCATTTTGCAAAATGTTAAAATGCAGTTAAATGTCAAATTTATGCATTAAATCATAACATCAAACAACACAACTACATTTTGTGTTTTCAGACTGAAAAGAGAAACATATATGTTTATATTGTGTTGAAATGCAGTAATTGTCAGAAAATGTATAGAGCAAATAGCTCAGAATGTATGACTTTTAAAGCATTACAATCTATTTTTATTTCTTCAACAACAGATCATCTAGTCATGAAGTCATAATAAGTAATACATTCATATTATTCATAAATATCACAGCATCAACATCTAAATTCAGATTGTACAACACAACTGCATTAGAAATGTCAATGTCATGCATTCTTTGCTAAATTCAGTTATAAATAAAGACATAGTCTTGATTCAAGAATCATGAATTTTTAAGAATAACAAAACAATTATTTTACATTCAGCATTTACTATCTTATCATTCTCATCAATTCTAGATGTTCAACCATGTATCATGATCTTTTTCAATAAAAATAGACAAAACTTTATCTGTACATCAAGATTTAACTCTTCAGAAACAGTGCTTCTTCTTAATATCTATAATGAGAAATCACAGAAAGAAGATAGTGATATATAGATAGTTAAAAGAAAGCTGAAAGATATTTAGCTATTTTTAAAATTTATAATCTGTGAAGATTTCAATTCACATCATGTATGATGAAATTCAGAAGTTAAATACTCAATTAGAGCTACAGTCTTGACAAAATGACTAGAAAGTCAAGACTGTAAATTACTTAACATATTTAATGAATTTACATACACAAATCACTTCAGAAGCTCTTCTTCAATAATTAATTTAATTTTTATTACATTAATAATGCTTACTTTTGTTAAAAACTGACAAATTGATGAAGAAATGACTATTAATTCAGATTATGAAGTTATTCACTTCATTATATCAATAAATGAAGCTGAAATGATTAAAAGTTTATTAAATTCATTATATAATACAGTTAAAGCAGACTGAATGAAATTTGCAAATCAATTACAATAAGAATCAGAAAAGATTTTAAATTTAATAAAGAATTTAGAAAATAGTCTAAAAGATTGAAAAAATATAGCTATTTTTTTCAGAAATCTGATTCTGAACACTGTAAATCAATATATTTTAAAGAGAAAATCTTTCATAAAGATCAAAATGTAATAACATGATAATCTTAATTCATTAAGAAAGTCAATAAGTTTAGTTAAAAGAATCTGAAAACTAAATAAAACTGAAAGTAGCTAAAAAGAGATTGTTTTCTTTAAAAACAAATATTTTTATACAATTTAAACAGTTAAACAAGTTTTATGAACTACATTTCTTCAGAGTGTAGCAAAAAAAGATGTGTTTACAGCATATTACTTTATTGAATTTTAAAAAATAATTAAAATCTCATCAATTCAGCATAAAGATAGTCTTGAAATAACATTTCAGAAAAAATTTAAAATGTTTTTAAAGACTATGTTTTCATCATCTTCAAAATTAATGATCACAGCTTTAAAATCTGATAATTCAGACACAATAACATAAAAATTAACTACTTTTAAAGAAATTAAACAAGCTATAAAGTTCTTGTCATTCAGAAAGACATCTAAATCAGATAAAATTTATTTTTTAATTCTATAACAAGTATTTTAGACTATTTCAGATCTATTTTTCATCATATTTGCAAAATCACTGAATAATGACTATCACTCAACATGCTGATGTCAGACAACTGATATTATTTTAAGAAAAAAAGAAAAATTTAACTATTTTACACTTCAAATCTATTGAATTATCATGCTTTTGAATTGTTTAAATAAAATATTTAAAAAGATAATATTTATAAGATTTTCTAAATTAGCTGAGGTTTCTGATCTATTTTATAAAGATTAAATAAATAATAGAAGACAAAGATCTGCTGTGAATGCTGCATTATGTCTTATACATAATGTTTAACTGATAAATCATCATAAAAGAACTTTTTCAGCACTACTTTTAAATATTAGAAAAGTATTTAATTATATTTTACTAAATTAACTGCTGAAAACCATGCAAGATCTATATCTGTCACATATTTTGATAAAACAAATTTAATTATTTCTATCAGATTAAACTGTCAATCTTGTCTTTAATGAAAAAAAGAACTTTGATCAGAAAATTAAATTTAAAATATTATAGAGCTTATTAATTTCATCTATATTATTTTTGATATACATCAGATTTCTGTTTATTTAAGTTAAAAAACAATATACAAACTTACAAATCAAAATACTTAGCTATATTGATGATGTAAGTGTGATGATTGAGAGTAAATCAGCAGAAAAAAATAGTATAGTGCTTAAAAAAGTAATTAAATCACTATTTTTATGAGTTAAAGACAATGCAGTTGTCTTTAATGACAGTAAAATAGAGTTTATAAACTTCAACAAAGATAAAGAAATAACTGTTTCAATTATTACATTTTTAAATAACACTGTTATTAAATCTTCTGAAGTGATACAATGACTAGAAGTGTAATTTAATTAAAAATTTACTTTTAAAGATTATATTAAGAAGAAAATAATCTCTACAACTAGAACTTTACATCTGTTATACAGATTATTAAGTTCAGAATGAGATTTATCAGCTGCTGCTGATAGACAGCTTTATATTGTATGCATTACATCTATTTATTTATTTATTTATTATTTATTTATTTATTTATTTATTTATTTATTTATTTATTTATTTATTTATTCTTCATACATTGCATGCAGCCTATAAGACTGACAGTTGAAAACAGAAAATAGCACATAAAACTCTTAATATAAGAAATTCACATGCTGATGTGCTTTTTAATCACTTCTTTGCAGTCAGACTATTTTCTTAATTGTTAATTAAACTTTTCTTCAACTTTTCTTTCAATTTAGTCAATCTCTTTCTTCATCTTCTCTTTTAACAATCACTTTCTGATTTTTACTCTTATTTTTTTCAGAAACTGTAAAACAGCTTAAATTTCTTTTTTTAAGATAAAAAGAGTTCTGATTTTTAGTGATAGATCTTTTAATTTTCTTTTTAAAACTAGTTGTTCATTTTTAAAATAATGACAAGTAGTTAAAAGATGTTCTGATGTCTGTCTTTAACAACATAACAGATGACATTTATCAGAATCATAGTCAGATAATCTATTTAAATAGAATTTAAAATAACTGTAATTTAGTTTTATCTGAATAAATGTGAATAACTGAAGTCTATTAATGTTTTTAAGATTTTTATTCTGATTTCAGTGTGATTTGACCTTCATTTTGATGTAAATATATTTTTTTTAACTAAATTTCAATAAGTTTTTCAGCTGACAAGTGCTTCAGTCTTTATAAGACATTTTATATAGCTAATTAAGATAAATCTTTCAGAACAGATTTTAATCTTCTGTTCTGCACTTTTTTGTGCAGCTATATTCATCTTTTCATTGTCAATAATGTCTTTGTGACTAAAAGTTCAGTGAATGTGAGTTGTAAAATCTTAAGATTTAAGTATATACATTGTTAAATGACATTTAATCATTAAATGCTGTTCAGATTCTGATTTGATGTTCTGAAATCTTTAAATTGCAGCTTAACTGTCAGAAAAAGTTCAGATTTCTTTAATTTTTTTTAAATTAAAGCTTTGCATTCATTTTAAAGCCTGAAATATAGCAAATAGCTCAGCATCAAAGACTTCTAGACTATTTTTAAGATTTCATAATTTTTCATCATTATTTCTTTCATACATATAGATTATTCTTGCACTCACATTGTCTTCAATCTTGAATTTATTCATGTAAATCACTGTGTATTGTGAATTTCAGTTGTTTAAAAGAATTCTTTTAATCAGATTTAAATAAGTTTTTGTTGTTTAGTCTTTGTCTTTTTTGCTGATGTAAATATTATTTAACTTTTGACTGAAAGATGTTTCTTTCATGTCAGAATCTCTTATGTTGAAATCTCTTATGTTGAAATCTCTCAGATTAATTTCTAAGCTATATTTTTTCAATTTTGAAATGTTTAATAACAATTCAAATAGAATGTGTAAAATTCTAATTAATTGAGTTAAGTATTTCTTTATGATTTGAATGTTAATTTCATTTCAGTCTAGAAATTTGTTTTTATTCAAATTCAATTCAGTTTAATATTTCAGTAAGTAGATAATAGAAGTTCTTTGTCTTATAAAATGATTTTCAGTCATGCAGACTATTCTGAGTGCATATAGTTTGCATGTTTTCTGAAATCTCACTATAAAAGAACAAATAGTCATTTCTATTTTCATTACTGAAGATAATGATGTTTTAAAGACCTTATGAATCTTTCTGAATGCTGAATTTTAAAGTTTCTGAAAAGAATTCAGAAATTCTTTCTGATTGTTGAATCACACTTAACACTTATAGTCATTAATAGATATAATGCATGCAATATAAAGCTGTTTATCAGCAACAGCTAATAAACTTCATTCTGAACTGAACAATCTGTGTAATAGATGTAAAGTTTTAGTTATAGAGACTATTTTCTTCTTAATATAATCTTTAAAATTAAGTTTTTGATTAAATTACACTTCTAGTCATTGTATAACTTCAGAAGATTTAATAATGATGTTATTTAAAAGTGTAATAGTTGAAATAGCTATTTCTTTATCTTTATTGAAGTGTATAAGCTCTATTTTACTGTCATTAAAGACAATTGCATTGTCTTTTGCTCATAAAAATAATGATTTGACTACTTTTTTAAGCATTATACTATTTTCTTCTGCTGATTTGTCCTTAATCATCACAGTCACATCATCAATATAGCTAAATATTTTGATTTGTAAGTCTGTGTATTGTTTTTTGACTTGAATAAACAGAAATCTGATATATATCAGAAACAGTATAAATGAAACTGATGAGCTCTGTGATATTTTAGATTTAACTTTTTAATCAGAGTCTCTTTCTTCGTTAAAGACAAGACTGACAGTTTGATTTAATAGAAATAATTGAATTTATTTTGTCAGAATGTATAATAAATGAAGATTTTGCATAATTTTCAGCAGCTAATTCAGTAAAACATGATTAGATGCTTTTTTAACATTTAAAAGTAGTGCTAAAAGAGTTCTTTTATGATGATTTGTAAGTTAAATGTCATATATAAGACATAATGCTGCATTCACAGCAAATCTTTGTCTTCTATTACTCATTTAATCTTTATAAAGCAGATCAGACATCTCAGTCAGTTTAGAAAGTCTTATAACTATTATTTTTTTAAATATTTTATTTAGACAATTTAACAGCATGATGATTCAATATGTTTTGAATGTAAAATAATCAGATTTTTTATCTTTTCTTAAAATAACATCAGTTGTCTGACATCAACATGTTGAATGATAATTATAATTCAGTAATTTTGCAAATATAGCAAAAAATAGCTCTAAAATAGTCTAAAATGCTTGTTATAAAATTAAAAAAGAAATTTTATCTGATTTAGATACTTTTCTGAGTGATAAGAACTTTATAGCTTGCTTAACTTCTTTAAAAGTAGTTAATTTTTATGTTATTGTATCTGAATCATCAAGTTTTAAAGCTGTGATTATTAATTCTGAAGATGATGAAAACATAATCTTTAAATACATTTTAAATTTTTTTTAAAAAATTATTTCAAGACTGTTTTTGTGCTAAATTGATGAAATTACTATTTTTCTAAATTTAATAAAATAATATACTGTAAACACATCTTTTTCTGCAGCTCTCTGAAGAAAAGTAATTCATAAGACTTATTTAATTGTTTAAATAGTATAAAAGTATTTGTTTTTAAAGAAAACAACTTCTTCTTAGTTACTTTCAGTTTTATTAAATTTTCAGTTTCTTTTAGCTAAACTTAATAACTTTTTTAATGCATTAAGATTATTATGTCATCATACTTTAATCTTTATAAAAGCTTTTCTCTTTGAAATATATTGATTTGCAGCATCAATGATCAGATTTCTGAAAGAAATGACTATATTTTTCAAATCTTTTAGACTAAAATTTAAATTCTTTGTTAAATTCAAAATCTTTTCTGATTTCTATTGTAATTCTTTTGCAAATTTTGTTCAGTCTGCTTTAATCATGTTGTATAAAGAATTTAATGAACTTCTAATCATTTCAGCTTCTACTTTATAATCTGAATCAATAGTCATTTCTTCATCAATTTGTCAGTTTTTGACAAAGACAAGCATTGCTGATGTAATAAATGTTAAGTCAACTAT
>JAABUJ010000530.1_pt1 | contig 74370 bp, 79 predicted proteins | sample 5559131 | NCBI WGS metagenome assembly JAABUJ01 (sample SAMN10711875, study PRJNA513366) | rock metagenome | isolation source: Antarctica rocks | place: Antarctica: Victoria Land, Mt New Zealand nord | collected 2016-01-07 | reverse complement strand
GGCGCGCCGTTCACGGCCAGGTTGACGCGGTCCCAGCGCGGGCTGGCGATGGAGCTGGGCAGCGCGACCGCGAGCGACGCGGCAGGGTTAGGGTCCGGCGTGACGTAGGACCCCGCGCGGTTCTTGATCGCCGCGAACGGCAGGTTGTCCATGTGCGCGTAGCCCAGCCGCATGTACCTGCCGCCGTGCGCGGCGGCGCCCTTCAAGCCCCGGGTCTTGCATCTGGGCGACGCGCGCGCCACGCAGGCGAGCTCCTCACCAGCCCGGCTCACACGAGCCGCGGCGTCCACGCAGCGGCGCCGCGCAGCGCGGGCGAGAGGCCGCCAGCGCGCGCCCGCGCGCGCCAGCGCCGCGGGCGCCGCAGGCAGAGAGCGAACCAGCACCCGCTTTGCCAGGCAAGGCATTGAGCGCGGCTGTGTCCTGCCACGCCTCTGCGGCCCCTCCCGGCTGCATCACATGGCCGCCTCGCCTGCTGCCCACCCCGCTGTGGGCCAGCCCAGCCCAGAGCCCAGCCTGCGGCTCAAGCGGGGGGCGCTGGCGCAACCTGCACATCGTGCATCGATGCACGCTCTCGGCATGCTCGAGCACAGAGAGCACCCCGCGAGCGCACAGAGCGCCCGGCGCCATCCCGGGCGGGCGCCGGAAGCGGGAGCGCGCCCGGGCGCACAGAAGCTCCAGGAGCGCGCGCCGGGCACCGCCGCTGCGGCTGCCCCGCCCATGCCCGGGGCGCGGCGGGGGGCCGCGGCCGCGCACCCGAGCGTGTAGGGATTCTTGAGCGCGGTGCGCATGCCGGGGTTGGCGGCCACGTGCTGCACGCAGGCGGGCCACAGCACGCTCGTGTTGGCGCTGATGAGCGATGTGCCGCCGGTCGCCAGGAACGTGGTCACCCACATGTTGCCGCCGCTCGTGTCGCTCTTGCCGATCACCTTGATGGGCGCCGCGGGCAGCCTGCGCGCGCGCGGCGCCGCGGCGCTCGGCCCGCATGCAGGGGCCCCGCCGCTTCTGGGAAGTGGGCGCGCTTGGTGCCTTCGGGAGGAGCACAGCGGGCGCCGGGCCTCACGTCTGCGGGCCCTGACGCGCACTTGCTGTGTTGCGGAGGCCGGGCGCCTGAGCGAGACGAGCCCACAATGCGACTGCTCGGGCTCTAGCGACCAGGCTGCACAGCACCCGCGAGGGGCAAGCGGCGGTGCCTCGCCGCCCAGCCCCCCGGCGCGCGCGCGCGGGCGCGCGGGGCGGGGCGTACGCGGCGCCCGGGTTCAGTGCGGCGATGGCGGGGTCGTTCCACGCGGTGACTGTGCAGCTGTACATGCTCGCCAGCGTCGGCGCGTCCAGCTGCAGCCGCTTTGTGAGGCCTGCGGCGCGCGCGCGCCCGCGTCGGCGCCCGCGCCCGAGGCAAGGCGCGCATGCAGCGCCGCCCGCACGGCCGTGCAGCGCCGGGCGACTGGCCCCGGCCGCGGCGACCAAGCAGCGGCGCTGCGCTCAGCAGATGTGCCTGGGGACGGCTGTGCGCCGGCGGCCGCGTTCGCTGGCCGCCCGCCGCCGGCGGGCGCCCCCGCCCAACGCTCTGCACAGCTCAGCAGGCCCGCCCGTGACGCGCTCAGGGCTGGCCGCCGCGCGCGGCGGCACGCATGCGCCGCCGCAGGGCCAGCCCTGGCGCCTGTAAGGTTAAAGGTACCCTAGTTCTACACCAGAAGGCCAGGGGCCGCACCCGGCAGGTTGTACACGATAGCCACCAGGCTCACCGCAAAGGGCACCTGCACGAACGTGCGCCTGCGCGCCGCCGCCCCCGTGCGTGAGCGCGCCGCCCCTGCACCGCTTGCCGCCCGGCGGCGCGGCGCGAAGAAGGCACGGCCAGGCGCCGGGCGTCCGCGCAGCTCGGTCGCATAACAGGCCGGGCACATGCGATGAAAAGTGCGCGCGGGCCCCTGGCCCCGCTCCAGCGCCGAGCGTGTCTGCTCGCAGCCCCGGGCCTGCTTTGCTCTACCCCAAACCTGTAGCGCCCTGATCCGACCCTGTGCGCACCCTGCAGCCTGCTGCGCGGCCAGCGTGGACGCGGGCAGCGCCAGCGAGCTGACTGCGTAGTCATAGTTCTTGTTCATCAGGTTGTCCAGCCCTGCAGCCGCGCGCCCGGGCCTCCCGTCACGCTCGCCGCGCGGGCCGGGGAGCGCCGTGCGCGCGCGCGGCGCCGCGGGAGCGCGCTCCCGCTGCTGCGCGAACGGTGCTGGGGGCGCGCAAATTACACCAGCACGGCATGCAAGCGACCCAAGGTCGAGCTCCTGCTCGCCCTCGCGCTCGTTCTCGCCGTCTGACACTCGCCCGCGCGCCCCTGGCGCGCCGCGCGGCGCGCGCGCACCCTTCGTGTCGGTCGTGGCTGTGTACGTGAACTGCGGCGAGGAGAAAACCGATGCGACAGATGCGTTGGCGAGCACGCCGCGCAGCACGTCCTCCGCCGACGGGTCGCCGCTGCCGTCCACCACCGTCACGCCCGCCATCGACGCGCCCGGCTTGCCCGACGCTGCGCGCAACGTGTTCGTCAGCCACAGGCGCCGGGGCCTGCGCCGGGCGAGCCGGGCGCGCGCCGGCCGGCGCAGGCTGCGCGCGCAGCCTCGTTCCGCGGACAGGGCCCGCACCAGTTACCAGGCGCGTGGCGTTGAGCAGCGAGTCGACCTGGCTCCGCTCGAACGACAGCTGCGCGCGCGAGCGCGCACGTCAGGGCTGTGAGGCGACGCGGTGCGGCTCTACCCAGCTCGCCAGTCGCTGGCCGCGGCGCGCCGCGGGCGCAACGCCCTTCACAAGCGCCTAAGGCGGCATGCACGGTCGCGGCGAGCGAGCGCCCGCCGTGCCGCGCCGCGTGCGCCAGCCGAGCCACACCGCAGACAGGCTGCCCAGCGCCAGCGCGGGTAGCGCCGCGGCGCCCGCTGCGCGGGGGCGCACGGTGTCCTGCGACATGGGCGCATACTGGTACGCGGACGCGTTGCCCTGCACCGCGTCGGACAGCATGTACTGCACCAGCCGCTTCATCAGCGTGGCCTTGGCGACGCCTGCGCGCGCGCGCGCGTACCCATTAGCCGGGCGCCCCAGTCCGCGCCCCCGCCCCACGGCCTGCGGGCCGCTGACGGCGCCAAAAATTTGACCCCGTGCAGCCAAGCGCAACCAGGCCAGGCGCCCGCCGCCAGGCGCGGCGCTAAGGACCCCGCGGCGCTGCCCCGACGCAGGCCAAGCAGTGCCCGCAACCACCGGCTGTATTTCCCGAGCTGGGCCGAGGGCGCAGCACACGCCAAAAAGCAGCTGCCTGCTTCCCAGCGCCGCAGACGCAGCAGCGCCATACATCACTTCCTTGCCCGCCTCATAATTTTTGAGAATGTGGTGGACCACTTCGCCCGCTCCCAGCGCGTCGGCGCTCAGTCTCAGACACTGCAAGGAGCACCCCAACCCAATCCTGCACGGGTCCCAAGCAGATGCATCGCGGGGCAGCCGCATGCGGCCGGAGCGGGGGCGCACCAAAGCGCGCAATGTCCTGGTTGAAAATCATGTAGTACAGGCCCACGAAGGGGTAGCTGCCTGCGCCGCGCCGCGCCGCACCGCGTGAGTCTCTGCGAGCCTCGGGGGAGCCCGCCAGCCCATATTACTAGACGCACGCTGGAAGGCAGCGTCCGGAGGCTGCAATGCAGACCCCGACGCAGAGCCCGACGCAGAGCCCGCGCCTCCAGCTCAGCGTCTCTTCACACTCGGCAACGCTCGCCGCCCGGCCCGCCTCGCCGGCGTGAGCCCTTTCCGCTGCGTGAGCACAAGCGGGTTGGGTTTGGGGTGGGGGCCAGTTGTCGGTTTGGGGGCGCGCACTGGAGCTGGTCAGCTGCACACGCTCCCAGTCCGCGCTGGCCAGCGTGGCCGGCAGCGCCGAGGGCGCCACCGCCGTCTGCTGGAAGCCCGGAGCGACGTACGTGCTCGCCGAGTTGCGCAGCGCCACCGTCGACGCGTTGGTGGTCAGCACGCGCTTGTACTCCACAAACCTGTGGGGGTTTGGCGGCGGGCGTCAGCCGCGTCGGTGCTCGGCGCGCGCGTGTCACCGGCGATGTACGTATGTGTGGACTTGCCCGCGCAAGTCCTGGCGCGCTGCTGGCGCGCCTGTGTCGCCGGTGCATGGGGCCGTGCTCCCCACCGCTGCCAACTGAGTCCGAACGAGCACGGCAAGCACTGGCTACCTGACAACCTGGGCGTCATGCCCGGGCGACCATGGCCCTGGTTTGCACAGGCACCGCCAGTGACGCGGGCCCCGCTGGCCGCTGCCCTCCCTGCCGCCTGTGCGCAGTGCTCAAAGCAGTTCAGCTGCCTGTCGAGCAGTGTGCAGGGTGGTGCAGGCAACGCCGCCGCAGCGGCAGCCGCGCGTCCTCTGTGTCCGCCTCTCCCCGGCCGCGCCGCTCGCGCCTGCAGCCCCGCGCGCGCGGCCGGGCGCGCGCCCGATGGCGTTCGGCGTGCCGGTGACGAGCGCGACGACGCCGTTCCAGAGGTGCGCCTTCTGCACGCACGCCGGCGCCTTGAAGGTGGTGCCGGTGCCCAGGCCCCAGTTGCCGTCCAGCTGCACATACTGCAGGAAGAGCTGCGCGACGCCGACCGACTCATTGTACGTGACCGGCGTGATGGCCGCGTGCGGCAGCTGCAGGCCCGGGTTGAGCGCCGAGATCGCCTGGTCGTCCCAGAACGTGATGTTGCACTGGTAGATGCCCGCCAGCGTGCTGGGGTCCAGGTTCAACTGGCCGCTGGGGATGCCTGCGCCGCGGGGCACGCCGTGTCGGCCCGCGCGCGCGCCCGCAGCAGTACGCGCTGCATGAGTATGCCGAATAAGCGCGCGCGCTGCGCATGCGTGTGTTGCAGGCCGGCGCGCACCGGCGACCGTGTGCATGACCGCATAGACGCTGAGCACGAACGGGACCTGCATGATGGACCTGCACGCGCGCATGCGCGCCGTCCAACGTCAGCGACCGCGCATCTGTGGGCCGTTCCGGCCACACGTCGCGCAAGGTGAGCTCCAGAGCGACGCATGGCGCCGAACCCAGCGGCAACGGCGCACCGGTTGGCGGATTTATACTGCGCGGCGCTCAGCGGCACAACGCTGACGCTGTAGTCATAACCCAGAGTCAGAAAGTTGATGTTCGCTGCGCGCACACGCGGCGTCAGTGTGGGGCACCGAGGCCCGCAGTCGCGGCGGGCGGCGCACGAAAACCCTTTCACCGCACGCGAACTAGGCCTGAGTCGCAAGGGTGCGGCCATCCGCGCCTTGCGGCGACTCCACGTTTGCATACGGCAGGCTGATGTTCTCGTCGGCGTACACCGTGCTGGCATTCTTCAGGATTGAGCGCACAAACTCCGCCGCGGTGTTGCTGCCGGACCCCTCGACCACCAGCGTTGCATTCGACTGCGCGCCGGTGGGCTGGCATCCCGCGAGGAGCAGCAGCACCGCGGCGGCGAGCACGGACTGGGGCCGCCCCGGCCCCCTCATGCGATTAGTCCGAGCCCTGCCACCGCCCCTGCCACAAGCCCAGGCGCCCGCACTCCATCCGCAGCTGGTCCTGGCTTGCGCTGTCCCTTTGCGCCTGCAGTTGCGGTTCTTCTCAAGCAGCTACGCAGGACTGAAAAGTAGGTTAACCTACGGCAAGGGTTGGAACTTGCGGCCATGTGCTCGCAAATCAGATTGAAAGGGGAGGTGTCCCCGCTTGCCGAAAACGTGAGCGACATAAACGTGCGCGAGATGTTGCGCGAGCTCGCAATGGCCCAAGCAGCCCCGTGCAGCACGCTTCGCGTGCTGCGTCTGCCTACGCAGGTGCGCAGCAGCCCGGTGTTTGTGTTGTTGGGTGCACCTGGTGTGTGCGTGCACCTGTTGGAGGCGAAGGGGGGGCCCCCCACAAGCCAGCAGGTTTTGCGACCGCGCCGCTGCACGCAGCTCCTTCACAACTGTGCCTGTCTTGTCCCTGCTGGGCAGTGCACTGTGTTTACTTACCAGGAGCTCAGAGCGTCGTGCAAGTGTGTTGCAGGCGCTTGCAAGGCGCAGCGGCGCGGCTGCGCGGCCGGACCGGCACGCGCGCGTGCGGCGCTGCAGCGCGCGGCCGGGCGAGGTGGGGCACACAAGCGCGGAGACCTCCACGCGGCTCGGCGACGGCGGCGCCAGCCCGGCGTCCACAGGCGACGGCGGCGACGGGGGCTGGAGTGCGACCGGCGGCGGCGGCAACGGCGGCAGCGGCGGCAGCGGCGGCAGTGGGCCAGGCGACCGCGGCGGCGGCGACGATGACGAATCGCTGTCGCTGCCGGAGGTGCGCTTGCGGCTCTTTTCGCGATGGGGCTGTGTTTGGCGCCACTGGAGGGCTGCCTTTTGGCCAGGTTGGCTCGCAGGCGTGATTGTTGTGTGGGAACCACTCAGGGTCCGCAGTGTGGGCGCGGCACACTGGAGCCGCTGCAGGCGCGTGAACGCAGCTACGTCGGAGAGAGGCTGGGAAGTGGCTGCCTTGGTGCCAGCCCTGACAGGCCTAGGAGTGTGCTGCGTGCTCTGCCTCACCGGGGCCGGCGCAGGCGGGGTGCCTGCTGAGCAGCGTCGAGCACTTTGCCGCTGTGCCGGCCGAGGACAGCATACTATGCTGGCTAGCGCGACACGCCCAAGCCGTAGCCATAGCAGTCCCCTGTGATACCAGGGTGACCCGAGCAAGGGCGACCTGAAACGCCGCCGCGACGTGTGCGCACAGGCAGAGCAGCTGGCGGCCGCACGGGGCATCCAGCTGCCGAAGGACCTGTTTGCGGCGGCGTCAGCCGGCGGCCTGCACAGGAGTGTGCTGGAGCGGTATGCGCAGCTGCAGGCGCGCCCCGCGCGTGCGTGCAGCTGCGCGAGGCTGGCGTCGGCGCTAGCATTTAAGCTCCTCAAGCCTCTGGGCATGGTCATACATGTGTAGCTCAACTAGTGCAGCCACCTTGGACACGGCATGCAGGAACGCTGGTCTTAAAGCCTGCGTGCCTGTGTGTGTTGTTTTGGACGTCGGAGATGAGCGGCGCGCTGTACATAAGCAGCACTCTGCCAGGCTGGTGGCAGTGCTGGCTTTACATTGGGTTCCATGTCGCTCAGCAGGCTGGGACACCGCCGAGTCGTCTGTGACCAGTGGTATGGCTGGCCAGGCAGCCACCGTCCCATCACTCTGGCGCAGCAGCAAAGGCTTGTGCACAGGACGTGCACTGCACGCGCTGGCCCTGTTCTTTTCGCTGCAGCGGCATGTCGCGCTTTGAAGCATCAGTGGGTCAGGTGCTATGTTGTGCAACCGGCGCAGGGGTCGTCCGGGCTGAGCTCGTTCGTGTCGCGGAGTGTGCCCTTCATGCGTGACCGCTTGATCGCGGACCCGCGCTACTGCTTCATCGTGCTGGCCGAGGTCGCCATTGACTCGGGCTGCGCAACCGTCGCGGAGGTGCCAACCCTACCAAACCCTACTTGCGCAGCCCCGGGTCGGCGTCGTGCTGCCGGTGGGAGTGTGACTTAGGGCGGCGCCTCTCGGAGCATGCAAGCCCAAGAAAGCGTCTGTGCTTGTGCCCAGCCCAAGCTGGCGTATGGGAGCCGGCCATGCCTGGCCGATGAGTACGCTTGTGCTGTCTCACGCTGGTTCTCACGCTGTGTCTGCGGCGGAAGGGCGCCGTGCTTACAGGGTGAGCAGGCCATGAAGGCATGTAGGTCGCAGGGCATCAAAGGCTGCATGCCGAAACGGCCGTGTCACCAAGGGGTCTCCCAGCGGCCATGCAGGGCCTGGGCGACTCACCCTGAGGCAGCAGGTACGAGCTGGAGCGATGTACCAGCACGCAGCACCCGCCTGCAGCGGGCCGTGCGCGCACAGCCGCGGCGCGCGCGCGCGATGTGCTTGGCGTGGGGCGGGCGCAGGTGCGCAAGCGCGGCAAGGACTTCTGGGCGGAGTTCGAGTTCTACCTGTCGGACCTCATCGTCGGCATCGTGCTGGACGTCGTGCTGGTCACGCTCATGGCGCCCGCCGCGCAGCTGGGCCCGCGCGCCGCGCGCAGCAGCGGCGCGCCCCCGCCGCACGCGCCGCGGGGGAGCCCATGGTGTCGCGGGCGGCGCTGGTCGAGCGTGCTGTGGCTGTGACAGGGGTGCCAGTCCTGGAGTGTGCAGAAGCCTACTGTGGAGCCGGTGAGCCGGCGCCATGCTCGGTGCATGCGCACTCCAGCCCCGTGTATTTCCGGGTTTAGACGTTTTGTGCAGACAGCAGGCGGGCATGGCTGTGCGCGTGCCGGGCGCGCAACGGAACTGCGGCGCGGACTGCGCAGCGTACATTCTCTCTGACGCGCGGTGATGCGCTGTGCCGCCGGCGGCAGGCGTGCGGCGGGCGCTGGCGCGCGTGCCGAGCGCGGTGTTCGCTCAGAGCGTGCCGGGCGCGCCGCGGTACCGTGCGGCTGACCGCGCCGCGTGCGTCGGCGTCAAGTTCCTGGAGTACTCGCTGGCCGGCATGGTCTGCGGCCTGGTCGGCCAGGGCATCGCCAACGGGCTCATGAACCTGAAGTGCGCCCTGGGCGCACGGCCGGGGAGCTTTAAGTCGTGCGGCGGGGGGACCTTGAATCATTTCAAGAGATAATGGACTCAAAAGTCCAGTTTCTAGGGCTTTCTGGGGGTCCACAAAGCGCGGAGTGTGTTTCATGCATGGGTCACAGCACGTGACGGCGTGCTGCGCTCGGACGCGGTGCGCTTGTGTGCCCTCTCAAGCGGCATCCCGCTCAGACTAGGTTGAACGGTCTTGTATTTGCAGGTGGCCGAGCTACACTGGTGTGTGTGGGGAGGGTGTTGAGTGCGGGCTGACATGCGAGCGCCTGCATCCAAATCGGGCTTCTAATGGTCCTTCATGAGTGCGTTGGGCGCGGCGCGGGTGCCCAGCGCTTGCGGCGCCTGGGCTGACAGGGCGCGCGGCGCGGGGGCGGCAGGCGGCACTACTACGGCAAGAAGGAGGGCGATGTGGAGGTACCGGACATGGTCATGACCGGCCTGGTCTGGGGCCTCTTCATGGGCGTGTCCTCCAACCTGCGGTACCAGGTGCGGCGGCCCTGTGGGTTAAGTTAGGGTTTAGGGTAGGGGCAGTCCTGCCCCTATCCCGCGGCCGGGCGTGCCGGGGGCTCACCCTGTGGCTCAGGAGCGGCAGCTGCAGAGGCGCAGCGGCCGCGCCCCGCCGCGCAGCACACCGCCATCCCAGGGGCTGCTGTGGAGATCTGAGACTCCTCCCTCGTGCCTGCGCTCGACAGCAAGCAGGCCAGCCAGGACCTCACACCCTCACCGCTCAGCCGCTCCCCCCACACGGCCAGCCGTTACACAGACCGATTGCATGCGCATCCATTGCGGCATGTCACCAGGGTCATGGATCCATGGGAGGGTGCTTGCGGAGGAGGGTGCCCGCATAGGGTGTGGGTAGGGCGCGCCCTGCAGCCGGGCGAGCGCGCGCAGGCGGTATTCGGCCTGGAGCGGCTGGTGGACCGGACGATCGCGCGGCGCATGCCGGCCGCCGCGTACGGCACGTCGTTCGCGCTGCGCTTCGCCAACAACGTGGTCGGCGGCGAGAACTTCATCGACATGGCGCGCTGGGCGGGCATCCAGTAGCGTGCGCCGCCCCGCGCCAGCAAGAGCAGCCCCGCGCGGTAGCGTTGGCGCGCGTTATGCATGCTGTGTGAAGCGCGCACGGCGCTGGAGGGCAGGCGGCAGGGTGCGCGTCCACGGCGAAGCCGTTGCCCGGACGGATGGCAGAACGCTGCCCTGGCGGATGGTTGCTTCACCGAGCCACAGTGTTGAGAGTGGTGAGCTAGAAGGCGGGGCTAAGGTTGCGCCATCGCGCTCGGTTGGGGCGCCGAGGCGTTCACCGCCGGGGCACTATGGCACCAGAACGCGGCTGTCAGTGGTTGCGTGGGGCGCTTAGGAGCGTAAGAAGAAGACCAGTCTTTCCCAGCTTGTGCCTGTTTGCTATCCAGGATGGTTATCTATCAGTGATTTCGGTTATGCTCAGTACCAAGACTGGCGCGCTGGTGGCAGTTGCTCCCTGGCGCCCCAGTGACGCTTGAACAGCGCATGCTCCTGGACTTTGCAATGTCTGAGGCCCTCGCTGTGTGGCAGCATGCGCATGGATGATGCCGCATGCTTGTGTGTGTTCCGTTGTCTCCAAGCGGGCCAGTCGTCTCTCGTCTGGGGAGAGCGCAGGGCGCGTTCGCCCTGTCTTTCAGAAGGGCTAGATACGCCTAGTGCACTGTCCAGTTTCAGCGCATGCATACTGGCTGCTCAATTGGAATGGCCTGGCTGTATGCGGCAGTGAACCTGCTGGTCATGGCCGCATGGGATACAAAGGGGTGTGCAGGGGAGCTGCGCAGTGTCATGTGCCGCCATTCTTGAATTTGAGTTGTTAAGTTGTGCAGCTTGACAGCAGCGCGTTGCGACGCTCCCCAAGCAGCGAGCACTGCCGAAAGTGCTTGCACTGCGCATTACCCATGTCTGTTGGCACACAAAACAAGGTGCACATGCATGCACTCCCTTGGCCTTGCAAAGCTGAGCTTCCTCGTGCACATGCATCTCCGTCAGCCCTGGGTACCCTAACCCAGACTCTGGAAAACGGCCTCGAGAAGGCGATGCAGCAAGTTTTGCGCGCGCGTGGCGACACGGGCAGAGGCACAGGATGCGCGCGGTGTCATGGCTGCTGGTGCTGGGCGCTGTTGCCGCGCCTGGGCCCCACAGCGCGGCGCGTGTCAGCGCCCGGAGTCTCCTGCAGTCGTGGAACCCGCAGGGCTGGCACAGCAACGGATATGACGACCGGAGGATAGAGTGTGAGGCAGCCGCGCGCCTGCCGTCGGGACGCGGCTTGTGCATGCAAGCGCAGCATCAGTGCGGCGGAGCCGTGCTAACAGCAGCCTGGCTGGCCGCAGGGAGGGACCAGAGGTGGTACGACCCCGAAAACCACGACTGGAGGTGCGGCTGCAAAGGAGCCCTGCAAGGCCTGTAATCAAGCGCACGCCAGGTGGCACACACTGATGGCGCGCTATGGTGCGGCAGGAGTTACCACGACTACCCCTCTGACTATCGGCCTTCTGGGTATCGCGGTGCGGTCCTGCCACAGCTGCAGTGCGAGCTGCCAAGCTGCCTAGTCTTGATCCTTGTGCAGCGGTGGAGGCGGGCGCATGAACGCACCTCGTCTACCCTGGTCTCTGGTCCACTGGGGCTGCTACACTTGCGCTGCTCATATCAACCTCCACCTGCTAGTGTGCCAGGCATGCTGCAGGCTTGCTTGCCTTCGGCGATTTACCTCCAGTGCAGCGCACTCCCAAGTGTTGCCTTGGGCCAAGCAACCTAGCACCTCGTACATCGGCTACCTCCTGCGCAATGTCTGGCTACCTGGGAGCGCTCTGCCTGCACAGTGCACACTCTCACGCAGTGCGCTGGCTGCGAGCCACTGCAGCCTAACGCCTGAACGTTGCAAGGCGCGCTGCAGGGGGTGGTCGCGGGGGCGGAGGCGGTGGCGGTGGCGGGGGCGGGGACGGGGGCGGGCGCGGTTATGGCAATCCAGGGAACGGGGGTGGTGTAGTATTTGTCGCCGGCGGCGACGGGCCGTACTACAATGGCGGCGGCGGCGGCGGCGGCTACCGCGGCGGCGGCGGCGGCGGCGGCGGCGGCAGCGGCGGCGGCGGCGGCAACGGCCAGGATGGCGGCAACGGCAACCAACAACAGGGAGGGGATGGGCAAAGGGGTCAAGCGCCCTCGCCCGCGCCGACGCCGCCGCCCACGCCGCCCCCAGGGAGCAACACCACAGTGATCAACAACAACTACGTGAACGTGAGCGGCAACAACACCACGGCCAACCTCAACAAGTGCGCAGGCCCTCCTCTGGAGCAGGGTGGCCCGTCATATGTGCATTTGTATGGCGAATGCTGCTGCTGTGAGTAGACACCTGATATGGCAGGCAGGGCATGCATGCACCAGTGTGATTGTGAGCGCTGGCAGCAGGCTCGTGAGCCTGGCGAATGTGCTTGGCCTGGGGATCTGACGCCTGCCGGGGCGCGCAGCAACAACGTCGTGTCGGCGCAGTCCACGCCGCCGCAGCAGGATGGATCGCAGCAGCGGCAGCAGGGGCCGCAGCAGCAGCAGCAGGGGAACAGTGGGGGAGGGGGCCAGGGCTAGGCGTCTCGCTTGCAGCTCTGCTGTGGATGCCCGGCTCGCAGGGCAGAGCAGAGCAGCAAGTCGCTCATGTATGAAGATGATGTAGAGCCTGGTGATGTACGCGGCATGCTGCCATCACGCTGACCTATTTCATTCCTGCTTGCATCGCTTCATTTGATTTCTTGTCGCCCGTACGGGCTATGCATAGATAGGCAGCTGACTGCTAGCTTGTATTCAAGCGTTGCGTTATTGGTGCATGCTGATTTCAGGCTAGCGCAGCGCTTGCAGGGAATGCATGCAAGGACTGCTGCTGACTGTACCTCAGCCGCTCAGCACTGGTCAGGGACAGGGGGCAGCCACACACCCTGTGCCTCTGTTGCAGTGTAACGATGCCAAGCCTACTTCCCTGCGTTCAGCATCCACGCCACTCATTGACAGCAAGGTGCTCCAGCCAGCCCGCACTGCTACGTCCGATACGAGTGAGGCAGCTATAGTTGCAGCAACTATGTTCACTTCGGTAGGTCCCTGTCTGCCGTTGTGTGCACAGGTGCTGCCAGTGCGTATGCAGCCTCTCACTATTGCTCGCGCAGGCTGGTTGCTATGCACTGCGAGCACCTGCGTTTGCGAGCCCCACAGAAGGCCGGAACGCAAGCCCGCGTTGTGCCACGCGCACGCACAGGTGTGCGATGCATTCCTGGAGTACCTCCTGTTGCCACTGGTCTTTGGTGTGTGAACCGTTGTGGCGAGATCTTGCTGTGTATACTTGGCCGGGCTTGCGAGAGCGTGCGGCTGCAGTTTTGTGTCTTGTGGCGGTAATCAGCCCGGGCTCCCTGGCACTCTGTGGGCCCTGTCGCGCAGGAGGTCCGGGTGGACCGTGGCTGGTAAGCAGCGCAGAGTAGCTCGGCACAGCGTAATGCACGTGTCGTTGTGCAGGCTGGGCGTGATTCGTTGTGGTGCGCGGCCGCATGCGGAGAGGAGCCTCAGCTGCAGCCAGGCAGCCGTGCGAAGTGATGCTGCTGCGGCGCCTGCGGTTGCAATACCGGAGCCGGCGGACGCGCCGGCCCGACGCGCCGTCCTCGGCGGCCTGTGCTGGGCGGCGGGCGGCGCGCTGACGCTGGCAGCGGGCGGTGCAGCCGAAGCAGGCGAGCTGGCGGCCAGCCAGGCGCAGCTCAACGTGGCGCGCCGGCGCGGGGAGGTGCTGCCCGCTGCCTGCCTGCGGGCGCGCCCTGTCCGCAGAACCAGCGGGCAGGGCTCGGCGTGCTGCGCTCGGCGCGTGCGCTGCGTGTGCTGCGCAGACGCCGCGCTGGTGGCCGTATGTGTGTGGACGGTTGCAGCGGGGTGGCTGCTGCCAGCCAGCCTGGTGCTGCTGATACTTGCAGCGCGGGCAAGGACGCCTGGCGTGCTGCCCTGGGCTTGCATGGGCCTGCAGCGGATACAGTGGCAAGAGAGGACATGCGTGCTTCAGGGGCCGCACAGGCAGCGCAAGACATGACGGCTAGCCTTCAATGACTCCGCGCCTTTTGGTGCAGGCTCGGGCAGTCTGCAGCTTGGGCTGCGCTGCGCTGGCCGTGCGCAGCAAGGAGCGGACGCAGCCGCTTGCTGAGCCACCGTCCCGTCATACTTAACGGATGCAGTGTGCAAACTCGAGGTGCCTGCGCAATGAGCAGGTGTCGCACAGCGAGCGCGGAGCGGCGCCAGCTGCGGGCAGTGGGCCGGGCCCCAAAAATCGCAAGCGGCAGGCATCTGCTTGTGAGCGGCGCAAGCGCGTCGCGCAGGTGGCGCACAGCGACGAGGAGTGGCGTAAGGTGTTGACGCGTGGTCAGTTCGGCGTCCTGCGCGCGGCGGGCACCGAGCTGCCCTTTAGCAGCCCGCTGAACAAGGAGAAGCGCGCCGGCGAGTTCTGGTAAGCGGCGGCGCCGCCACTGCTGCCGCGGCGCCCTGCGCGCGTTTTCTGCGAGTTGTGCGCCCCCCGAAAGGGCTGCTCATCTGCCTACAAGAGCTCGCCTTTTCCGTGCTTGTGTCCACTGTTTCTATTCTGGAGGGCCGTGGGCCGTGTACGAGAGCAGCGGGCATGTGTGTGAGCACATGTGTGGTCGCTGTGCGCTCGCAGCTGCGCGGGCTGCGGCGCGCCGCTGTTCGCGTCGGGCGCCAAGTACGACTTTGGCACCGGCTGGCCGTCGTTCACGGCGGCGCTGCCGGGCGCGGTGGACCTGCTGCCCGACCCCAGCATCCCCTTCCTCCCGCGCACCGAGGCGCGCGCGGGGGGCGCCCTGCGCGGCCGAGGGCTCACAAGGGGGCTGATCAGGCAGTGTCACCCTCCATCCCTCGAGCTGAGGCATGCGCGGGGCGCCGCGGTGGTGTGTGGTGCTGGATGCCGGGGAAGGAAAGGGGGTGGGGCGGGGGGGGGGGACACCTGCTGCCCGACCCCAGCGTATCCCCTTCCTCCCGCGCACCGAGGCGCGCGCGGGGAGCCCCGAGCGGTCGGGCGCTCACACGGGGACGTTGGTGCCTGGTGCCAGCATAGCACTCCTTCCTTGAGTCGCAGCACGCGCGGGGCGCCGCTGTGGGCACGGCGCCTTTCGAACGTCTTGGGGAAGTCATGAGCTCCGGGCCTCAGGCAGTGAAGCGGCCATGGCATGCGTGGGCGTGCAGGTGCGGTGTCACCGCTGCCAGGGCCACATCGGGCACGTGTTCGACGATGGGGTGCCGCCGACGTACAAGCGTTTCTGGTGCGCTACTGGCCCGTCACAAGCACAGTGCACACCTGACTTTGGGCTTGCTTGGTGCGTGGGCGTCTTATGGTGTGCTGGTGTTGACAGTGGTGTGTGCTGGCGGGCGCAGCATGAACGGCGTCGCGATGCAGTTTGCGCCCAGCGCGGCCTGATGCGCAGCTGCCACCAGGCCTGGCAGTGTCCTTGCTGCGGGTGACGAGGAGCGCATGTGGCCTGTCACGGTGTGCATGGCAGATCGCCCTTCGCCGCCTTGACTGGTTTTGCAGGGACTTGACAGCATTGCCACCGCGTGTCAGCACTCCCATGCCTTTTGCTACTGAGTTCAGCAGAACAAGGCTTCTATAGATGATGACGGGGCATCAGCGTGACGATGTAAAGTGCCTGCACAGTCGTGCTGCATGCGTTTGCCTGCTCTAACCATCTCCGGACCCTCACTTACATCTTCAGAGCCAGGCGCTGCGCATCATTTGGCGTCCAGGTTTCCAGCGCGTTAGTCGCAGCGCTCCACCCTGTCACATCAGCGGCCGACGGTCACATTCGGCAGCAACAGCGCTCTCTAGCGGCCTCGGTACCCACTCACTAGTGTCCTTCTCTCCCTCTCTCCTCCTTCCCACTCTCCATCCTCTCACGCTCGCCAAATTAACTTACAAGCCCGGCGGCTCCCATGCCCAGCACAGACATGCATGAGCTGCTGCTCCAGGTTTCGGTGTGCTGCACCGCTCAGTCCCTGCCTCAGCTAGCAACAGCCACAACTGTGGCGCATCAGCATGGCAGTGTGTGCAGGTACACCATCTGGTCTACCAGGCCACATTCGCGCAGAGACGCGCTGGGCGAGCTGTCACTTTGCCTACACCACATCTGGTCTGGCAGCGACTGCGGCACCCAACACCGCATCCACCTGACACGGTGTCTGTAGATATGCCGTGGCTCGCAGCCCCTCGCCCGGTACAAGAAAATCCCGTGAACACGCCATAGCTCGCAGCCCCGCACTGAATAAAAGAAGAATCCAGGAACATGCCGCGGCTCGCAGCCCCTCACTCAAACAGCCGCGGGTCAAACGGGCCGGCCGCCGCGGCGACGGGCGCGGCCTCCGCCTCCGCCGACGGCGCCGGCGACGGGCGCTCCAGCACGAGGCAGGCGCGCCCGTCCAGCGCCGCGTTGGAGCGCACCGCGCCAAGGCAGGTCGCCAGCGGCCGCGCGGTTGTGGGGTACAGCAGCTTCTTGAGCTTGGGGCGGCCCACGCCTGCACATGCGTTAGGGTAAGGGTAGGGTAAAGGAAGCGATCCTGTGGGGGCGCGCGCTGGTCGGCCGCACGCCCTGCAGCGCTCTGCCGGCGTCGTGGCGCCAACCCCGCAGCGCCCTCTGGGCATTGTGCGCGCCGGCTGGCCGTGCCCCCGCAGCGCTGTTCTTATATATGTACCCTGCACGGCATGTCGAGCCTGGCCTTAACAGCGCCGCGCGCGAAGGGCGCCCGTGCCAGGCCGCCCAGCCTGGGCTCCCCGGCACTGCCCAATCAGGTGCAGAGGCAGCCCAGCCTGACAGGAGCGCTGCGCTACGCGCAGCCGCGCGCCCCGGGTCACCAGAGAGCCCGCGCGCGCGCGCGCACCGCCAAACATCAGGTTGGCTGTGGGGTACTCCATCTGGGTGCGCGCGGCTGTGGTGCCGCGCAGCAGGTCCCCCACGCGCACGCCGGCGCGCTCCGCGTTGCCGCCGGCCGCCACCTCCACCACCAGCAGCCGGCCGTCGTCGGTCTCTGCCGCGCCGGAGCTGCCCGGGTCGGCCGCAGCAGCAGGGGCGGCGGGGCGGCTCGGCCTCTCCCTCGCAGCCCCTGCAACCTCCCTCTTGCTCGGCCGGCCTGTGCTGTCGGTGTGCGCAGCGCAGGGTGCCGGGTTGAGGCATGGGCCAGGGCCTGCCTGGCACGCGGCCGGGCCATAGGCACTGGGGAGTCTGTGCGCGGGGCAGAGGCGCGCGCGGTGGCGCGTGCTGCGGACGCACCCTCGAAGGTGAGCCCCAGGGGCAGCGTGACCTCCGGGGTCAGCACCCGGCTGCCCGGCGCTACAAGCGGCACCTCGACGGCCTCCACGGCATCGCCCACATCCACCTGCAGGCGCCCACAGCGCCCCGCTCAGCACCGCGCACAGCAGGCAGCCTGTCGAAGCACAAAGCCCTGTAGCAGCAGGCCCTCGCCCAACCACAGAGCACAAGCAGCCGCAGCAGGACACCTGCACGCGTCTGGTCGGCGGCGGCGCTTCGGGGGCGCTCTGCCCGCGGGCGCTCGAGCGGCGGAGCCTCCTGGCTGGCGCAGGAGGCGAGGAGGAGGTGGCAAGCGAACGAAAGCTCCTGTGTTGCGGCCAAGGGACGCCGAAGCAGCGGCCGAGCGCGCCACTTCTCATGTGCATCACGGGCGCATGCCTCCTACATGGCCACAGCTTTCTTGGAGGACAACAAGTAAACCTACATGGGCTCGGCAAGAAAGGTCATCCCGCTGCCTTTGCCTGCTTGAACAGATGCGAGGAGTGCTGCAAGCGACCTGCGGAAATTGGTAGGCCGTCAGCCTCACTAGCAGACCCCTGCACTGACAGACGTCATAGCGGCCTTTCACTGAGAAGCTAGCGCTATGATTGAAGCAGCACAGCTTTCCTAGCCGAGGATTAGCCTATGCAGGGTCTGTGCTGGAGGCCAAGCCAGGCGGGAGACTTCAGACTCGCAGACCTCAGACTCGTTACGCGAATCTATCGACAGTCACCATGGCCGCCTTCGCTGCTCAGTGTCACGTTCTGGCCGGCGTCCGGCCCACACGTAGTGTCTCACGGGCCGGACGGAGGGCTCTTACCGTCAAGGCATCAGGCAACGGCGCTCGCGTAGACAAATACTCAAAGTCTGACATTATGTGCGTCCTGAGCCCGCCTTTGCAGTGTGTTGGCGCCGGCATGGCAGCATGCCGTGGCGCGCGCCGTCGTGCCTGGCACCTGAGGCTGGCCTGTCGCGCGCAGCGTGTCGCCGTCCATCCTCTCCGCAAACTTTGCCAAGCTGGGCGAGCAGGTGTGCTGTCTGTCCCGCCCAGCCAGGTTCTCCCTGCGGCCGCGGCGCGCTGCGAGCGCCCTGCCCGGGCACGCTACCGGCTCGCCACCGTCACAGCGCCGGTCTTGACAGCGACCTGACAGCGGGTTGAGGCAGATATTTCAGCGGATTCTTGCAGCGCTTTGCGTCGCGCTCGCGCTCCCGTCTGCGGGCCAGGCGTGCCGACACGCGGCCGCAGGTGCAATCCGTAGTCGAGGCCGGCGCAGACTGGGTTCATGTCGACGTTATGGATGGCCGCTTTGTGCCCAGTGCGTCCCATCCCTGGCCCGCCCGCTGGCGCCATGCTAGCGTGCTGCTTGTCAGCTGGTTGCAGCGATTTGATCCCTTGCTCTTTCTGCTCTAAACCTCTTGCACTTTTGACAAGTTTCGCTGACACGGGGCCCTGTTGCGGCACAGACATCACGATTGGCCCGCTTATTGTGGACGCCATCCGGCCCCTGACGGATGCGGTTCTTGACACGCACCTGTGCGCGCCCCTCCCCCTCCCGCCCATGGCGCCCTGCGCCGCTGCTTGCTCGTGCGCAGGCTGCGAGCGGCCGCGCGAGGGCCCCGACTTGGGAGTGTTGCGTGTACAAAGCAGGCTTGGGTCATGCCAGTCGCGCTGGCTGGCGCCGCCGCGGGCGCCTCTGTGAGGCTGCGCTGAAATCCCACGCTGCCCGCGGCCGCTGCGCAGGATGATTGTGGAGCCCGGCGCGCGCGTGGCGGACTTTGCCAAGGCGGGCAGCGACATCATCACCGTGCACGCGGAGCAGTCGGCCACCATCCACCTGCACCGCCTCATCGGCCAGGCGCGCAGCCGCCCCTTGTCGGAGCCGCTTGCTCCACACTGCGGCAGGTTTAACATTCGTTGTCGCCTGCAGCATGGCCAGCGCAGGCTGCCTCAACCTGTGTGCCTGGCGGCCCGCAACGCTGCTGTTGCCTGTCTGCATGCGTCGCCAAAAGTCTGTGCTCATGCTCCTGGCCGGCGCGCGTGCCTAGTGCGCATAGCGCCCCCGCGTCAGCGCGCGGCAACGGGCGCCGCAGATCAAGGACCTGGCTGTCAATGCCGCGCGCGCGGCGCTGACCCTACCCTGCACCCCGCGCGCCGCAGATCAAGGACCTGGGCGTCAAGGCGGGCGTGGTGCTCAACCCGGGCACGTCGCTGAGCACGATCGAGGAGGTGCTGGGCATCGTGGACCTGGTGCTGCTCATGTCCGTCAACCCGGGCTTTGGCGGCCAGAAGTTCATCGAGAGCCAGGTGTCCAAGACCAAGCGCCTGCGCGCGATGTGCAACGACCACGTGCGCGGCCCCTGGCCCTGCGCCCCGCCGCTCGCGCGCGCCTGCGTGCGCAGATGCAGGCGCGGCGCCGGCTGTGCCTGCGAGCGCACCGGGGATGGAAGCAGGTTGCCAGCCGCTCGCACTGCTTGGAGCGCGCGGGGACGCCCCGTGTGGCGCCGCACGCGTGTCGGGCGCCGCCGCCAGCATGTGCGTGAATGGTGGAGTGCAGCACATGTCACCCTGGTTGTAAGCCTGGCCGCCCGGGGCAGGGCGTGGACCCGTGGATTGAGATCGATGGCGGCGTGACGCCAGCGAACGCGTACAAGCTGATCGACGCGGGCGCAAACGCGCTCGTCGCCGGCTCGGCCGTCTTCGGCGCCAAGTCCTACAAGGACGGTGCGAGCCCCGTATCCGCGGCATCATCCGCGCCCTGCCTCACCTCCTTCAGAGAGCTGTGCGTGCGCTGCATGTAACTGTTCTGTATTGGCGCCTGGCGTGTTGTCCATGCCTAGCTGCTTGTGCATGTACACCTGGACAGTCTCCAGGGGTTGAGTCAGGGTGTTTGTATTGGTCCAGCGTGTGTGCAGCTCGCATGGCCCTGCAGCTTTCAGATTCAAAGCCTCCCCATGCTGTTCTTTGTGAGTTGTTCCAGGGCCGCGCTGGGCCGCGTTCATGTCGTGGTCTGAGGCCGGGTGTCCGCCGGGCGCGCAGCCATTGCGGGAATCAAGGGCTCCAAGGCGCCGGTCAGCAACGGCGTGCCCGCCATGGCCGCGTGAGGCGGCGCAAGTGGCGCAGCCTTGCCTTGCGGGCGTGCCGGGGGCACTCTGAGCCCGTCCAGGTGTTGAGCCATTGTCAAGCCCAGTTGAAAGTTGCGGTCAGAGAGTGCTATGCTGTGGTACAATATGATGGCGGACGTGAGCACTCGCACCTGTGGCTGGCGCTGTTTCGGCCATGATCTGTATGTGCAGCACGCCCTGTGTTCAGGCATTGGCATTATGGTGGCTGTATGCGACTGAGACCCGTGAGAGCTGTGGTGTAACAGCGAGACATAGCGCACGTGCACTGGCGAGAAAGTGCGCATGAACTCTTTGGGGGCTCTTTGGGGGCGGCCGGTGCTACAGAGCTGCTGTTGATGCACTGCATGCATGCGGCCTGCTGTGTGTGATGCGAGGCAAGGCGAGGCAGAAGGTGCCCTGTGACAGGACACGGGCGATATTACACAGCGCTGGTGGTCTCGCGCGTCCAGGCAAGCAGGCCGGCCCTGTTCACGCGCGAGTCTGGCATCAAGGCATTGCAGCGAGGGTACTGCATCAAAGGCACTGCATAAAAAAGTACTGCATCGATAGCGGCGCATGAGCAGCGTGCCAGAGGCAAGGCCAGTGCACACAGTGCAGTGGGGTCCGCTCGCCCGCACCAGGGCATGTGCCACAGGAAGGCACCCGTAAAGTCGTTACGATGGCATGGGGGCAAGGCTTCAGGCAAGGCTTCAGCAGCTCAAAGCAACAATGTTGTGTTTTCGACCCATACGCTAAGTCTGAAAGGGGCCTGCAAAGGCAGACTGGCGGGGAGCCAAAGCACAGCTGACGCTCCAGATGAAGCTCCAGAAGACCAGATGAGCATATCGACACATGCAGACACAACAACAGACCAGGAGCAGCGCGCGCTTCGCCTGGAGCTCACACTCTCAGTTGGGCAAACGGCCCGTGAAGCATATCAGCAAACAGGAACTGCCCAGGATGGCGCACAACTGTTAACGACCACAGGGCAGGCCGTAATCGTCTGGGCTGCCGGCCAGCGTGGGCACAGCAGCGCCGCCCTGCGGGCGCACGAGCGTGCCGCACAGTCGGGGTCATGCTGGGCTGTCAGACGCGCTTCTTGGCCGGCGCTGAAGTCGCGCCAGCGCGGAGCACGCCCGCTGACCCGTCCCCTCGGGGCATCACACCGCACCAGCCTCGCACGCGACGGGACGCAGTGGCCTGTCCCCTCACAGGACGGCGCTGCCGCGAGCATGGCACGTGCCCCGCAGCGCTCGCGCCGCTCACCTGACGCAAGCGTCGCGGCTCATACGCGGGCGGCTGGAGCAGCGCTCGGCACCGCGCGCCGGGCGTCTGCGCCGTGGCCCGCCCAGGCCGTGGCAGAGGTTGCCAGGGCATGCAGCCCACGCCATATCCCGGGGCTGCTCGCGCCCAGAGTACGGGCGCCGGAAGCAGCATAAGAGTCAGGGCTGGGGCGCCTACCCTATGAACTGGCGCCGGGGCGGCCCGGCGCCCCGCCGCCCGCAGCGCCCGCCCAGCCCGGGTCGGCGCGCTGCAGCGCGCCGCGCCGCCGCGCGGCCACCGCGCGCGCGCCCGCCAGGTACTGCGCGCGCGCGGCGCCCTCTGCCCAGGCCACCAGCGCGGCCGCGGCCGGCGCCGCCGCCAGCACAGCGGCGACCGCGGCCGCGTGCGGCGCGCGCGCGCGCGCGCCCCCGCCGCCGCCCAGCCCCGCGAGCCCGGCCATCGCGCCGCCGCCGGCCGCGCGCGCGGCCAGGTCGGGGCGGGGCGCGCACGCGCCCGGCGCACCGTCGCCCGCGGCGAGCGCCGCGCCGGCCGCCAGCGCGAGCGCGACGGCCTGCTGCAGCAGGTGCGCCTGAAGCGGCGCGCGCGGCGCCAGCAGGCCGTGCAGCAGCACGTCGGCGGCGGCCGGCGCGGCGGCCGCCCAGGCCGCGCCGGCGGGGGCGGGCAACGGATAGAGCAGCGTCAGCGCCCGGCACGCCGCCACGGTAAGCAGCGCGAGGCGCAGCGCCGCGCGCGCGCCGGCGCGCCAGGGCGCGCCCGGCCCCGGCGCGCCGGCCGGCTTGGCGCACGCGCGGCCCAGGAGCGCGAGCAGCCGCGGCTCGCACAGCAGCGCCAGCGCCAGCGCGCCGCCTGCCGCGCGGCGCGCACCCTCCCCCACTCAATGCGGGAGCGCGCCTAGGGCGAACACCCGTGTGCGGGCGCAACTGCGCGGCTGCCCCCCTGCCTGTTGGCCAGCTGTCGTGGCAGCGCGGCGTGGCGGCCACGGTCGACCCATGACCGTTGCGCGAGCCTACAGCCTACCCCAAATATCAGATTCATGCCGTGCGTGCCAGCCGGCCCTCGCTGAGCGACTGCGCTCGGGCGGGCCGCGCCGGGCCTGCGACAAACACGGAGCAAGCGCCCGCCCCACGGCGCCGCGTGCCTGCCAGCAGGTCGCCCACGCCGCGCAGCAGCACAAGGCCGCGCGCCACCACAGCAGCGGCGCCCGCCGCATGCAGTAGCACCAGCAGCGCCGCGTGCGCGCGGTCAGCGCGCGCAAGCGCGGGTGCCCGCCAGCGCGCAAAGCGCGCCTCCGCTCGCGCGTCCGCAAAGCGCATGTCTGTCAGCGCCTGCGCCGCGCCCCCGTGCTCAGCGCTCGCCCAAATATAGGCTAGGGTAGGGCATGCACAGCATGCACAGCCGGTCGCGGCGAGGCGGGGGCGCCGGGCGCGCGTCTGGTGCCGCGCACCGCCGGCGCCACGCGGGTCTGGTGCCAGCCTGGCGCGCCGCGGCCTCCGCACAGCGCGCACTCCAGCAACGGCCGCGCGGCGTGCTCGCCGGCTTGCGCCGCGCGGCTCGGCCCCGCGCCCGAGGCGCCCGTCGCCGAGAGCGCGCCCGCGGGCCCCGGCGGCTGCACGTCCGGGCCGCCCCGCGGCGTCCCGGGCGGCGGCGCGGCGCCGGCGCCGCGCGCGGGGCTGCCGGGCGCGGCCGCAAGGCCGGGTTTAGGGTCGCCGCCGGCGCTCTGCCCCATCCAGCTGACGCCCGCCTCATCGCGCGCGACCGCGAGCGGGGCGCGCGGCCGGCCCTCGTCGCGGCCCAGCGCGGCGGAGCTGCGCCGCGCCGGCGAGCGCAGCCCGCTGCAGCCTGGGCTGCGCGGCGCCTTGGCCGCCACCGGCGAGCAGGGCTCCTCGCCCGAGTTCCTGGCGGAGTCGCCAGAGACCCTGGCGGAGCCACCGGCCGCGGCCTCCGGGCGCGCCGGCGCGCCGGCGCCGGCGGGGTCGGGCGCCGGGGCGTCCGCGGGTCGCGGCGGCGCGTTGGCGCCGGCCGCCGGCGCGTCTGAGCGCGGGTCGGCGCCGCCCAGGTCCGGCAGCATGCAGTCAACCACGTGACGCGGGTACGTGCGGTCCAGCACGTCCAGCGCCAGCTGCGCAGCCCCGCGGCGCCGCGCGTGTCAGCGCCGGCGCGGCGCGTGCCAGCGCGCGGCGCGCCAGGCACGACTCGTGCGTCGGCCACACCGCAACCCACCACGCCTTTCACAGACTGTATGAACAACCCGCGACGCACAGCATGCCCGTGACAAACGCTCAGTGCGCTTCATTGCAAACCTCGGGGCGCGGCACGACGCCCATTCCCAAAGGGCGCACGTCCGGTCCGCTTACAACGCCGACCCGCACGCGCTCAGTCTATGTCACCGGACGCCCGCACTAGGCTTAAGGTAGGGCCGCGGCGCGCCTCCAAGTCGGCGCGGCACTTGGCGTGCGCCAGGCACTGCGCCAGCAGCGCCGCCAGCGTCTCCAGCGCGGCCCACGCGTCGCCGCGCGGCGCCTCGCCGGGGTAGGGTAGGGCACTGACCCCCGGTGCCCCCGCGCCCGGCGCACCGGCCGGCTCCGCCGCGCCCGGCCGCAGCGCGACCGTCAGCGCGCCCAGCGCGCTGCCGCCGGCCTCCATCGGCGCGGTCGCCAGCATGCTTGCGCCCTGGCTCTGCCGCAGCACCTCCCAGTCCGCGAACGCGCGCGCGCGCCTGCCGCGCCAGGTTAGGGTCAGGGTTACGCGCGCCCCATGGGCGAGCTTGGGTGCGGCGCGCGCGCGCGGCGCGCCGCCGCAAGCAGCAGGCCCCGCGCCTGGCGCGCTCGGGGGCGCCGGCCTGGTCGTGCATGCGCGCAGGCAGGCCAACAGGCTCGGGCGGGCGCGCGCGCGCGGCGCCGCGCCCCCTGCTACTCCTTCGCCGGCCCCGGCCGCCGGCTGCCGCGGCTGCAAGGGCGCGAGGCCAGGTAGCGGATTATCATCACAGGCTGTACCCGGTGGGCGGGGCGCCACCGGCTAGGAAGGGACCCGGGGCATGCATGCAGCGGGAGGCTGGTGCTGTGCATCAGCGCGCTGCCGCCAGGCAGGCAGCGGCGAGCGGCAGACGCGTGGAGTATAACGGCCGGGGGCGCGGCGCGCGCGCACCCGGCGGGCAGCCGCTGCGACAGCAGCGTCTCGCCGCTGCGGAAGGCATGCCACGCGGCGGTGCCCTCCTGGCACTTGGCGGCCGCGACCAGCGGCCCCGGCGGCACCACGCCCGCCTCCAGCACCGGGTAGAAGAGCATGTGCTCGCCGCCGCGCGCCACCAGCGAGATGCTGCGCGCGCGCGTCGGCCGCTCGGCGCGCCGGCGCGGCCAGGCGCCGGCAGGCTCGGTGCGCGTGTGCACGCGCCCCAGCACAGTGTACTGTGCAGAAAGAAGCGCATGGGTTAGCAGTCAGGCAGCCCGGCAGCGCTGTGCTCGGCGCCCGACACATGCGTGGGCCCAGGCGCATCGCAGGAGCCAAGGCATCCAACGGCTGGTGCTGTGTGTGGTACCAGGAAAAGCAGAGTGGTGGCGGCGCTCACTGCAGCGACAACCGAGAAAACAAAGCACCTGAGCGCCTCCAGGGACGGGAACAGGGACTGGATGCGGGAGGCTGCGTCGCAGGGGATGTCGCTGCCCGCCACCACGGAAGATGCCAGCATGAAGCACACCTCGCTTAGCTCATTCATGTTCATCCTGTTGCAGGCGCGCCCGACCGGCGCACGCGCCCTAGCTACGCCAGAGCCGTGCAAGCGTATGTACGTCACGGCTCTGGTGCAAGCGAGCGCGCACCTGCCAATGACACCTTGCACCTCATGAAAGCTCAGCACTCTCTCGGAGGGTGCGATAGGGATTACGCCAGGTCGCGAGCAGCTTACCGCTCCTCAGCTCCTCAGCTCCTCAGCTGGAGCTCGGTCCTTTCGACGATGCATTCTGTTTCCTGACTCGACCTGCCACGCTCAACCCGTGTCGGGAGCGCGGCGTTGCTGCACCGCGCATGGCCACGGAGAGCGCGCTGGCGCTCTCCGCGCTGGTGCTGGTGTCGGGGCCCGACCCCAAGCTGGCCAAGGCCGCCCCGCGCGCCTTCTACCTCGCCGCAGACGGGCGCACCACCATGTCTGCATCAGGTGTGCTACCGCAGGTGCAATCTGCGGAGACGGTGCGGAGCTGCCTGCCCGGTGCTTCGTCCCGTGAGCGGCAACCGCCGTGCATCACGCGGCGAGCTCCTAGCAGACCTCCAAGCTCGCAGCCGCGCTGAACATGATTGAGCATGCGTCCTCCCGCACGCCGCCTGGAGGGTCAGCCTGCCGCGCCCTGCCACGCGCCCAGGGCTGTGGCTGGACGGCGCCGTGCTGTGCCCGGCCTCGGTGGTCGCCCCCTTCCTGGCGCAGCCCGCGCGCAGCGACCTGCTGCGCGCATCGCCGCGCGCGCTGGCGCCCGGGACCAGGTGCCCCGCGCCCACTGCCACCCCCTGCGTCCGCGACCGGCCCGCCTGCCCTCCCCTGGCAGGGCGCCCTGGCGCAGGCGCGGCCCCAGGCTGCAGGGGCCGCCCCGGCTTGCCCGGCTGCGTGCGGGTCTGCAGCCTGGGGTATGCTCGCCCTTGTGCAGAGCGCCGCCAGGACAGAGTGGTGCCTCACGAACATAGGCATACATGGGCTGCGCTCTTGGTAGGCCAGTCTGCTGTGCAGTTGCGGCAGGAGGCCATGTGTGACGCACAGGTCGGGGCGCGCATGCATGGCCGCCTCACCAGGCGCGGGCGGGCCGGAGGCGCGGCGCGGCAGCGCCAGTGGCAGTTTCAGGTTCAACGGTTCAGGCTGCGTGGCGTTGACCAGTGCCGCCCACCTTGGGCAGGCTGGAGGTGCGGCGCGACGGCAGCATGCTCGCGGCCGAGCTGGCGGGCGTGTTTGAGGCGGACGGCGTGCGCGCGGCGGTCGCCGGGCTGCTCAGCGGTGCGCGCCGCGCCTGTGCGCCCCCGTGGCAAGCAACGGAGGGCACTGGCGCCTTGCACGGGCCCTGACCATCGCGGAGGCCCGGGGCCCGGCCTCCGTGCCGCCCGCCGCGCAGTGTGCGCTCGCTGAGGCCCCCCGCGCGCACCGAGCCGCATCGCCTTGCGCGCCTCGAGCAATCGGTGTCATACTTTCAGGCATCAGCACTTGTTTGACAAGCAGGTTCATGTGAGCGTCCGACAGCGAGGGCGACACGACATGGCACCGGCTGTTGGAGATGTGGTCAACCCCGTCAGGGCCCCTTTGTCGCCCGCCCGCCCCGCCATCGTGTGCGCGCCACGGCCAGGACAGGCAAGGGCCCTCTGCGCTGCGCGAGCGCAACGTCACACGCGCCGAGGCAGAGCTCACCGCGATCGGCGTGGCTGCCGGCGCAGAATGCGTACAGCCAGCGCAGCACAGCCGCTGGTGTCTGTCGAGCGGTGACGCGTGCAACCGCGCCAGGCAGCCGCGGCGAGCTGACCTGGGGCTGGCTGCTGGAGCGCGACGCGCCCGCCGGGGCCGCCACGCTGCCCGCCTGCTTCGCCGTCCTCGTCTGCCCCGGCCACGGGGCAAGCGCGGCGGCCGCGGCCGCGCGGCTGGCGCGGCTGGCCGCCGCCGCGCGCGCGCCCGCGCGCGGCGGCGCGCTCGTGGCGGCCGGCTCGCCGTTCGGCGCGCTGTCGCCGCGGCACTTTGCGGGCAGCATAACGGCCGGCGTAGTGGCGAACGTTGTCCGCGCCGCGCAAGTGCGCGGCGCTGCTGCCTAAGCAGCCCTAGCTGGCTGAAACAGGCTTTCAAACTAACACGCCTAGGTGCGCCGAAGGGCGCACGCACTCAGAGCCTTCCTTTTCTTGCCGTGGTAGTGCTGCCGCGACGCCCCTGCCTGCCCTGGCTGCACAGCGCCGGAGGCGGGGGGCGGGGGGGGGGGGGGGGGGGGGGGGCGGGGGGGGGGGGGGGGGGGGGGGGGGCGGGGGGGGGGGGGCGGGGCGGCCGGCGGGGGGCCCCCCCCCCCCCCCCCCCCCCCCCCCCCCCCCCGCCGCACCGGTAAGCGGGCGAGCGCCTGTCCGCCCCGGGCGGTGGCTGCGCCGCGGCAGAGCAGCAGGGGCGACGTGCCTGCCGCAGCCCCGAAGACACCCGCTGCCTGACGCGGCCCTGGGCGCCATGCCCGCCGCGCCGGGTGAGCGCCGCGCGGGGCCGGCCAGGGTGCCGCGCCGCGCGGGGCCAGAGGGCGGGGCCAGAGCGCGGGCCAGAGCGCCACGCGGGGCCGGCCTACCCTAACCTAGCGCGGGGCCGGGCAGGGCGCGGAGCCGGCCGCGCTGCTGGCGGACATGCGCTGCCTGCCGGGCTGCGAGGGCGCGCCCGTGGTGGACGCGCGCGGCGACCTGCTCGGCCTGCTGGCCGCGCCGCTGGCGCACCGCGGCTTCCAGGCAGAGGCGCGCTCGCGCGCTGCCGGGCCGTAATTAGGTGTTGCACCTAACAGATCTTCTAGGTCTTCTAGATTTCCTCGGCCTGCCGCGCCGCCCGCCCGCTGCACGCGCTGCGACGTGCCGCGACACCCCGCCACAGGCCTTGCACAGGGGCTCTGGAGTGCGCATGGTGCTGTGTGCGCGCCTGTGGCTGGAGCCGGCGGCATGAGAAGTTCGCCCTGCTCGGCACGCAGGTGCCGCTCGTAGTGCCGGCGCGCACGTGCGCCCGCGGCCTGGCCGCCTGGTTGAGCGGGGCGCCGGCGCCCGCGGACGCGGAGCGTGCCGGCGCGGCCGGTAGCCCCGCGGCGCCGCTCATGGCGCCCCGCGCGGCGCTCCCGCCGCCGCCCTGGGCGGCTGTTGACGCCGGGCGTCGCAGCAGTCACGCGCCAAAGGGATTCCCAATGGGGTCTGATAAGCGCAAGCCATGGCAGCAGCCCAGGAGCGGGAGGTTGTCGCAGACAGAGTCAGAGGCGCAGAGAGGTGGAGGAACCAGCCATGACGCCGAACGCGCACGACGGGGCCTCGCTGCTGCCGCCGCCAGCAGCCGCGCTGTCGCGCACAGCATCAGTGCGGCGGCGACGGCGGCGACCGCCGCGGCTGAGCGCGGGCATGCAGCGGCGCCGCACAGGGCTGCAGGCGCCACCGCATGCGCCGCTCCGGATGCCGGGGGCGCAAGGCCGCCCGGCGGCAGAGCGAAGGCAGAGTCTGCAGGGTCTGGACTGTGGCTCGGCATGGAGACCGCGGTCGCGACGGCGGCCGACGCCGTGGCCGCGGTGGTGGCTCCCGACGGCGCGTGGGCCAGCGCGGTGCTCGCCACGGCCGACGGCTTCCTGGTGACCAACGCGCACCTGCTGCAGCCTGGGCGGCGCGGCGGCGGCGCGGCCTGCGGCCCCGATCCATTCCCAGCTGCTGCGCGCGGCGCGCAGCCATGGGCGCGCGCGCCGGGCGGCGGCGCGCCCGCGGCGCCGTGCAGCGCCGGGGGGGCGGAACCGTGTCTGGGCACGGTGCGCGTGCGGCTGCCCGACGGCGCTTGGCGTGCGGCCGCGGTAGTGCACGTCTTCCAGGGCCCGCTGGACTTGGCCGTGCTCGCGCTGCTGCCCGGCGGCGCCGGGGTCCTCCCCGTCGACCAGCATCTCCTCGCGCCCCCGCCCGGCGCGCCCGCCGGGCCGGGCGCCGCCGGCGCGGCGGCCGCATGGCGCCCGTCAGGGGCGGGCGCACCCACTGCGCTGGGCGCGGCGGCAGCGACGGGCGGCGGGCCCGCGCTGCGGCCGGCGCGCCTGTGCGGCTGCGGCGGCGCGGCGCCGGGCGCGCCCGTGGCGGTCGTGGGCCACGCACTGGTGCACCCGCGCGCGGGCCTGGCCGCGGGCGTGACCGCGGGCGTGCTCGCGCGCGTGGTGCACGCCGAGGCGTGCGGCGCAGGCGCCTGCGCGCGCGACGACGGCCCTGCCCAGCCCCCCGCGTGCGGCGGCGCGGCGAGCGGCGGCCGCTGCGGCCAAGCGCGGCCGGCGATGCTGCTCACCACCGCTGCGGTGCACCCAGGCGCGGCCCGCCCCCTCGCATGCACCTAACCGCATCTTTCTCCCTGGTACGTACTACATGCAGTGGTGCCCGGGAAGGCAGCGTGCTTCGCCATGGCGCAGTCCAAGCTCGTTCTGTGCATTATACGCGCATCGGTGCGACACTGTGCACTCGGTGCACGGCGCACCCGCCGTGCATATGCAGACGTGCCCCGCAGAATGGTCGAATGTCGAAGAAAGCCCTGTTGGAGGGGGGCTCAGCTGGCTGGCCGTAAGCAGCGCGCGTAGGTCCTGGGCTAGGCTTAGGATAGCCTAACCCTGTCCTGCGCCGCAGGCGCGAGCGGCGGCGCGGTCGTGTGCGCGGCCGGGCACCTGGCGGGCCTGGTGACGTCCAACTCGCGCCACGCGGCCTCCGGCGCGCCGCTGCCCGGGCTCAACTACTCGGTCGCGGCCGCCGCGCTGGCGCCGCTGTGGGTCGCCCTGGCGGCCGCGCCGCACGCGGACCTGGCGCCCGCGCTCGCAGCCGGCGCAGGGCTGTCTGTAGGGTCTGTAGGGTGCATGGACGCTCTGCCCCCCGAGCACAGCACACCCGCGGATCCGGCATCTCAGGATGGCCCGGCTTTGAGGCTGGATAGGGGCTGCGCGGCGCTGGCGGCGCTGCGCGCGCGGCTGCGCGCGCTGGACCTGGCCTGCCCGGACCTCGCGGCGGTGTGGGCGCTGGCCGCGCCGCCGCAGGAGGCGCGGCCGGGCGCGGAGGCGCGCCGGCCCAGCAAGGGGGCGCTCCTGGGCGCTGACCCGCCCGGCGCGCCCGCCGGGCGCCGCGAGGCCGGCGCCGCGCGGCTGGCGCGGCTGCTGGACGAGAAGGGGCTGCGGGAGCGCCTGGCCGAGAACGGGGCGCCCGCGGCGCCCGCGCGCAGCCGCCTGTAGCGCAAACTGCGAGCTTGCCTCTGCACAGGCTGCTGCAGCAGGCAGTGAGCGCGGGCGCGCGCAAAGCCTGCGGCGGCAGCCCCTGCGCGCAGCGTGACGCCACTCGCGCGGCCCTTTGCCTCTCTTTACGACGCCAAAAGGCAGTGGGCCATTGCTGACGGCTGACCCATGCGCACTCGCTTGTACGTACAATTATGTGGCGTTCATTGGTGACGGGTACTGGCAGGCCCGACAATAGTGCACGTGTCGGTTAGGTGACTGTGGTACATTGCCCTCCCTGCCACAAGGCTCGCGACAGAAGGTCGCGCCCTGCGCACCTGTCCCAGGTGTGCCGCTTTTGCTCTACGTTAGGCAGCGGAAATGTGCATTGTATGGGTTCCATCATTTGTTTGTTGGTGTGCGGGTGCCTTTTTTACGTCCTTCTTTATGCGCACGTCTGCGCCCTCTGTGCGCCTCTGCGCATGTACCAAGAGTGCATATGCGTGACACTCATGTGACGACCTGTGAACATCAGGACGCATTTGTTACCACCAAGCAGGCTGCTGCGCAAAGCCATTGCGCATGATGCTTTGGAGGTATGCACATTGGTGCCGCGCCCCAGACCTAGCCCAGCGCAGCTGTGCAGCTATTTGGGGCAGGACTGTTACGCTCTGCTGGCCGTGACCGCGCTCCGCCCCCCCGCATGCCCTAAACCTCGACCACCAGTGTCTCCATGTTCCCCACGCCCGCCTCGGCCAGCGTGCGCTGCAGCGGCAGCGCCTCGCGCGGCTGCGCGCGCAGCAGCCGCGCGCCCGCCACCTCGCGCCCGCTCCACGCCAGATAGTCGAGCACGTCCTGCGCGCCGCGCCGCGCAGGGTTGGGGCGCGGCCAGGGATTTGCAGCAGCAGCGGCGCGCGCGCCCGCTGGTGCCCTGCGTGTGCCAGTAAGCCCGGCATTCCTGGAGCGCGCCCGTGCCGGGCCACGCCAAATGCAGAGCTGCGCATGCTTCGTGCATTTTACACGCGCAGTCATTCTGTAGCACAATCCCGCATGTCCTGCCATAATCAGAATCACTCGGCTGTCAGGACAGCGATAGGCAACAGGATACCGAGGAGTGCTTATGGTTGACCAGTCCGCGGGGTTGTGGCGCGCAGCCGACCCAGGCTGGCCTGTGCCCAACCCTATCTGGCGAAGCTACCCCGTGATACCTTTGACCTGAATACAACCCAGGCCAGACACCTGGACACCGCCATAGTGCAGCAATCGACACATGGTGACACGCGCAGCGCCAGCACGGTCACACTCAGCAGGACGAGATGCAGGCTTTCGGCGTCGCGCACGCAGCCCGCTGCAGGCACGCTGCAGGGCGCCGAGGGCCCACCTGCACGCGCTGGTGCGCGCGGAAGCGCCGCATGGTGCGCGAGCCGTCCGCCGCAAAGCGGATCGCCAGGTCCACCACGCCTGGGCCCGGCATACAACATATGTTCCTTTTTATCACACACATGTGACACACGGCTGTCACTCACTTCTCAGGAGTGTGCCAACAGCCCAGTGGCAGGCCGACCTTGACAACGTGTGGAGGAGTACAGTGCTGGTGTCATGCCCATGCTCAGCCACGTCATGGGCTTCACACGCCACAGCTCAGGTGCTACCTCATCCCGGCGCTCCATAGCACACATGTGCAAAGACCTGCCTTTGCAGTCCTGCGGAGCATGCTGGTTTGCAAAGCGCGAGCCAGCCGGCGGTCAGACAGGTGCGTCTGCCGGACGCCGCGCGCCAGGACCGCAGCAAGGCCCGGGGCAGGCGGCGTGCACGCGGCACAGGACGGTGCGGCGCGCGGGCCCACGCACCGGGCCCCTTGGCAGGCTCGGGCCCCGGGTCCCGCAGCACGACCACGCCCGGGCTGGCGCGCGCGGCCGCGCCCTGCGCACGAGCAGGCAGGACCGTCGGCAGAGCAGCGGACATGCCGCGCCACACCATGGCGGCACCCGCACCAGTGCTCGTGCCGGTGCGTACGACCACCGCTTGCGCTATGAGCACAGGGGCGCAGGCAGCGCCGGCGCGCAGCGCTTAGGCCCGGCATGCGGACGATCGCATCCCCGTGCTCAGCAAGGCACGGCCCGTCCAGCAGCGCCGCCCGCGGCCGCGCCGCGCCGCTGGCCGGCGCGCCTGCCACGCCGCGTTGTCGCCCATACTCGCCGCGATCGCGCGCGCAAGCTCGAGATCCGCGTCTTCCCCGCCGCCGCCGCGCTCGCCTGCCGGCGCCGCGCCGTCCGGCGCGGCCGCGCCCTTATCCGCCAGGCTGGCCGCGATGGCGGCCGCCAGATCGTCATCCTCGTCGCCGCCGCCGCCGCCGCCGCTGCCGCCGGCTGGCGGCGCCGCCGCGCGCGTGCGCAGCGCGACCAGCGTGCCGGCCTGCGCAACGGATGTGTCAACCATCTCCACATCTTTATGCCAGCAGCAGTGCGTGCCAGCCTGCACAGTGCATGTCTGGGCTGGTGTGACCCAATCCCAAATCCTGATGCCGGCAGCAACACATGTTGGGCCGCACCGGCGGCCGCCAGCCATCTCAATCCCAAGGCCGCCGTGGCGCAGGCTGCGCTTGCACGCATACACGTAGCCAGCAGGAGCCATGTTGACATCAGCGGGCCAGGTCAGGTGTGGCGGGCTCGCCCGCGTGCAGGGCGCCGCCTGCGGGACAGCCCGCGCGCACCGTGGATGCCTGCGCCATCGCGCCCTCGGCCGCCGCCTTCAGGTAGCCCGCCTGCCGCGAGCTGCTTGCGCCCTCGCTGGCCGCCCGCGCCTGCCACACGCCCCACGTGCTTTATGATACAGGCTCGGCACCTACATGTGCTTAACAACTCAGGGTCGGCGACGGCGCAATCAGGCTCTGCCAGTGAGAGGAGGCTCGTTCCACAGCGCGCTTGCCACGGCACCAGGACTGCAGGCTGACCCAGGCGCACCCTGGCGCGCACGCCGCTCGCGCTCACACCCGGGCCGGGCGGGCCGCGCGCCTGCTCCGGCGTGAACCACGCGCCGCCGCTGCCGGCCTGCTCGCCGCCGGGGAACGGCCCCGGCAGCGGCCCGCGCACGACAAACAGGCTGTAGCCCTGCCCCCGCAGCGAGTCCAGGAACGCCGACAGGTAGAACTGCGACAGCGGCCGCGGCGCCGGCAGCAGGCTGTTGAAGTCCCACCACGCGCCGCCGAGCGCGCGCACGGCGAACCAGTGCTCGCGCAGGTTGCAGATGAAGGCGGCCTCGCGCTCCGGGGCCGCGGCCGCCGGCCGGCACTCCTCGCTGGCGAGGTTCTCGCACGTCAGGCCCCACACCTCCAGCGCTTTGCTGAGCACCTGCGCAGTCCCTGGCACATATCACTTTGCTTTCATCGTGCACCCGCAGAGCACGCTGGACTGTTCCTGAGCAGGTGTGACGAGCCTCGCCGCCTGCACACTCTCTGACTCGATCGGCAGACCAGGCGCCAAGCACGCGCTTGCCTGTATGGAAAACATGCCCGTGCTGTCGACGTTGCCGGACTCTTCGCGCAGGAAGGTCTGGTACGCTGCGCCGTCGTCACCGCTCTGGGGAGCCATCAGCGCGCGCTCGGCTGCATCGAGCTTGTGCGCAATCTGCAGGCCGCACAGCAGCCTAGCAGTCAGTTTATATCAAGCTACGCGTTGCCGCACTGTGCAAACCGATGGCAACAAGAGTGCCGATGCACAGTGTGTCAGCACTCGCAAGCGGTGGTCAATGAGCCGCTGACACTGCACTGGGCGAGAGCGGCGTGCCTGTGCCAGATCGAACTCCTGGAAGTACGGGCCCTGGAGCAGAGTGTTGAGGCAGTGCAATCCGCATAGTGCAGCCACCTGCAAGAACGGTCACAATCAACAAGAGACTGAGTTTAGCACTGGACAATAGCCTCTTACTTGCTTCTTATTGTGCTGCTCCACAGCACACCTGGTTCTCAAAGTAAAGCCGCGGCTGAGCGTCGCCACTCCAAGCGTTCGGCCAGTCTCCTGGATCAACCATGGTGTGCAGCCAGCCTTCTGTTGCCAAGTTATAGCACCGCCTTGCGTTTTAGCACCAGCTCAAACGGTGCTGTATATTACAGACTGCACCAGCGCCTGAATAGCTTTCAGCTCCCGTCTCCTTTGACACTACACAGGTTTTGTCCTGACAGGGCTTCTGAGCTTGCTCGTCTCGAGAGGCACCAATACAGAACTGCAGCATCCACGCTTCTGAGGAACGCGAGACAAGTAGCAAGGGTGCAGGGATAGTGCTGCAGCTCTGGTGAGCGTGAGTTGAAAGTGGCCAGCCTGCAGCCAGCACCAGTCTGCGACGCGCTCAGCGTTCAGGCGCGCGCTGCGCGGGGCCGGCCTGCCCAGGAGGCCCCCTGGGCTGAGGGCTCTGGCCCAGGATGGCCTTGGATGATGCGGCGATGATGGAGGAGGGCGACTCAAACGCCGAGCCAATGGTGGAGGATGTCTCGGGCCCAGGAGATGTCGAGATCCCTGGTGAGCCTTTATTTCAAGTGCCCGGCGCTTTGAACTACTGCCGCAGGAACATAAGCGACACTGCGTCTGCCACTACTGCGGCGCCTTCACGCATGCTTTTCTGCAGGCGACGCTGCTGCTCGCACCCCAGGGCATCAGTAGTTTATTGTTGTTGCGGGGCGCAGGAGTGGCTGGGCCGCGCGTGGCAGGCATCACTGAGGTGTCAGCCTCAGATGCAAAGCCAGAGGACAATCAGATGGCCGGGACATACACGGTGCGTGGCTAGCAGGCAGTCACTCTGTGCTCTGAAGCGCCCATGCGCCTGATTGCGAGCTGTGCCTGACGGCCGCGCACGTGACGCGCCCCGCGCAGTGGGTCATCCAGAACTACACGGGCCAGCTGACGCAGCGGCACGTGTCAGACTTCTTCACTATCGGCGGCCATGAGTGGTGCGTGCGTCGCGCGCCCCCAGCTCGAGAGACCTGCCCTGCGCGCCTGCGGCCTCCCCGTGCTGAGGCAGCGCCTGATGTCGCCCGTGTGCCTGCACACACCTGCACGTTGCGCGCAGAAAGCCGCCTAGGGGCGGTGAGCTGCAAGGCCGGCTTGGGCACCTGCGTGCTGTCCCCTGCGCCATGCTCCCTGGGTCACAGCCCTGGGGTGCACAGAAAGTGGTGAAGGGTCTGGCAGGGAGCCAGCCGAGAGCGGACAAGCACTGTGCTGCCGCACACTGACGCCGCGACTCCTCGGCGCGAGAGCGTGCAGGGGATGCTGCTGTTCCGGCAGTGATGCCGGTGAGGCAGGGCAGCGACGTTTTACTGCAGGCCTCGCAGGGGCATGCCGTGGGCCGCACCGGACCCCGCTGAGGGTCCTGCGCGGCGGACGGCCGCGGGCCGCGCGCGCTCGCGCGGCCGCCCCTGACGGGCGCGGCGCGGCGCGCGCGCGCGCAGGAACCTGCTCTTGTTCCGGCATGGCAGCCGGCCGGGGCCGGGCTGGACGTTCATGTCGCTGTTCCTGAACGCGGCGGAGGGCGAGGCGTCGCAGCTGGGCTGGATGCGCACCGCGTCGTTCAAGCTCACCGTCGTCAACCACCAGGACCCGAAGAAGACGATCCGGAAAGGTGAGGGTCGGGCAGGGCTTGTGAGGCGGCCTGTGCACACAGCACCGTGTCGATGCGGGTCTCGGCACGGACGTCAGGATGTGCGCTCTCTCTGTCGTCAATGACCTCACTCCCGGACCACTCCCCGAGGAGCACCGAGTGTGCCCAGTGCCAGCACAGGCGCACGTCACCCCCCGCGGCAGGTCGTGTCGTCTGGCAGCGAAGCGTACTGGAGCGAAGCAATGAGCGGGGCTAACTGGGGTGAAGCGCATTGGAACGAAAGCCGCGAGCGGGGCTGACAACGCGCGCGCCGTGTGGCCGCGCAGCGGAGGCGACGCACACGTTCACGGCGTCGGACTCCGACTGGGGCTTCTCGCAGATGGCGCCCTACCAGGAGATCGAGGACCCCGCCAGCGGCTTCTTGGCGGACGGCGCGCTGACGGCGCGCTCCCCCCGCCCCGCTCCCTCCCCACTCCACTACAGGCCGCCCCCCGCGCCTCCCACCCGGCCCTGCGCCCATGCGCACATGCGAGTCCTCATGCAGGCTTGGCGCGCCGACGGCGCGCTCCTGCCTCCCCGCTCCACCACCCCGGCAGTCTTGCGCCTCCCACCCGGCCCTGCGCGCATGCGGGACATAAGGCGGGCTTGCGCTCTGTGCGAGGCGGCGGGCCGGCGAGGGGCCTCGCATGCAGAATGCAAGCACAGCGCGGGCAGCGAGGGCTGCATGGCCCGCTGTGCGCGCGGGGCGCCAGGCCCCGCTCGCGGCACGTGGGTGGAGATGGCCTTACCCTACCGCACCCTGCCCTGTTCAGACCTGCATTGCCATCTCCTCAAAGCGTTAAGCATTGCAGCTCAAAGCCTTGCAGCTCAAAGCCTTGCAGCTCAGGTCGCTCTTGAGACAATCATAAGTATCCTCACGTGACTGTGGCACGCCCGAGCGACTGCAGCGCGCGCGAGGTAATTCAGCGCGCGCGAGGTCGCTCCGCAGGTGTCCGTGGACGTCGTGGTCGAGCGGTTGGATAACGCGTACCACGACAGCAAGCGCGAGACCGGATTTGTTGGGCTGCGCAACCAGGTGCGCGCGCCGCGGGACCGCCTCCGCGCGGCTGTCCCTCTGCAGAAAGGCGCCAGCTTTTGACTGGCATGAGGTCGCTTGGCTGCCTCCCGGCTGCCCGGTGCGGGTATGGTGATGGACAGTGCCTGAGCCCGTGAGTGTCGTGGTCTGTGGCTCTGCTGTGCACAGTTCCTGGCTGCAGCTCTGTCCTTGGACCGGGCTGCAACAGACAGCAGGGCTCTTGCATGGCCCTCACCACACTATTGCTCCGGCGATAGCGCATGTTGTGGTGATGCGACTGCAAGTTGGCCAGCTAGGCAGCGACTAGGTCGCTACCGTCAGCATCGAGGCTCGCGCAGCAAACCCCAGGCATAGTCCATACCGACAGGTCGCAGCATGGCGGTCCACATGCATCATAAAAGCTGATGACATAATGCTGGGATCTGTGTGACAGCCGGGTGCTCCCAAGGCTTGCTGGCCTGCGCCTGCGGCAGCGCCGCCCGCGCTTGCCCTGCTGCCCGCCGCCGCCGCCCCGCCTGGCGCGCCGGCGCAGCGCGGCGCTGACGCGCGGCCGGCCCGCGCGGCGCGCAGGGCGCGACCTGCTACATGAACTCGCTGCTGCAGACGCTGTTCCACATCAACCGCTTCCGCCAGGCCGTCTACCACATGCCGACCACGGAGGAGGACGACCCGCAGCGCTCCATCCCGCTCGCGCTGCAGTCGCTGTTCTACAAGGCGCGCCCGCCCGGCCGCCTCGCAGGGCGGGGCCAGGTCGCCTGGATAGAGAGGTAAAAGAAACTTGAAAGAGGAAATTTTTGTAGCTGAGAGCGCAGCGGACCGCATGGCACATTGTGCTCCACCCCATTGAAAATTTATTTGTCGCAAACATTGTGTATGGGGTGCGGTCGCTGCCGATTTTTTTTCCATACACACTGACATCACCAGCACGGTGCAGCGCGTGTGCGGCGCGCGCGGCTGCTGAGCGCATGCGTAGTGTCCGCGCAGATGCAGTTCAGCGACACGTGCGTGGCGACCAAGGACCTGACCAAGTCGTTCGGGTGGGACTCGGTCGACGCGTTCATGCAGCACGACATCCAGGAGCTCAACCGCATGCTCACTGACAAGCTGGACGAGAAGATGAAGGCGCGCCCGCGCCGGCGGCCCCCGCAGCTAGGGTTAGGGTAGGGCCGTCGGGTAGGGGCCCTAAAGAGAAGATGAAGGCGCGCCGGCCTGCGCCCTCGCATCGTGCGTCGCCTCCGCTGGGCCCATGTCGGGGTTCCCCTGCGCAGGCCGGGGGCGGCGGCGATGCACCCTGCGGGAACAGCGGCGCCGGCATCTCGCTGACTTTTTACCGCTGGTCTGCTCGGTCTGCGGACAGATGCAAGGTCCCTCCTGCGAGCTGCACACGTCTGCCTGAGGCGCCAGGCGCAGGCTTCCCATGTCCGTCACAGCGCTGCTGCGCCCGTGCAGGGGACCAACATCCGAGGGCATCATCAAGAGCCTGATGGATGGCTTGCTGTGCCCGCCACCGCGCTGCCGCACGCGTGCAGGGCACCGGGATGGATGGCACCATCATGAACCTGATAGAGGGCTTGCCATGCCTGCCACTGCGCTGCTGCGCGCGTGCAGGGCACCAAAGTGGAGGGCACCATCAAGAGCCTGTTCGAGGGCTCCACGCGCTCGTTCATCAAGTGCATCACCGTCGACTACGAGAGCTCGCGCAGCGACATCTTCCTGGACCTCAACGTGCGCGGCTCCGGAGGATAGGGTAGGGTTCAGGCTTGCGTGAATGCTTGCGCCCTGGCCGTGGCGCCGGGGAAGGCCGCAGCAGCTGCTCAGCCGGGACAGGCAGCAGCGGGGCACACGCGAAGTGGCGTCGCCGACGAGCTCGTTGAGCTCCGTGAGGGGCCTGCGCTCGCCTGCAGCAGATGGGGCGCTGGAGCTTCCGCAAGCAATGGGTGACGCACAGGCACCGTCCACTGCTCTGCAGTGAGCGCTGGCGGCAAGGGAGGCAAGGGGCTGAGGGCTGGGGGGGCTGGATGTTTCGTAGACCGGGCGGGAGGGGTGCCAGTTGGCCCCGGCAGGCCAGCGCCTTGCTGTCGTATAACCCTGATCTGAACGCGCGCGCAGCTGGTGGTGCGCGGGTGCGCCGACGTGCAGGCATCCTTTGAAAAGTACTGCGAGGTGGAGTGCATGGAGGGCGACAACCAGTACAACGCCGGGGACGCCGGGCATGGCATGCAGGTGCGCCTGACCCCTAACCCTTAGCCTACCCAAGGCAGGCAGGCGCGCCGGGCGCTGGGCGGCTCCAAGGGATTGCAGCCCTTCCCGGGCGCAGGCCCGCGGACCATGCCGCTTTGACAGACCAGGCTGCTGCCGTGCCGGCGGGTTGCCAGCGTGAGCCACAGTTGCAGTTGGTGCGTCCAACGTGGCAGCCGTCGTTCCCGCAGCCGCGCATGCGTCGAGTGCCACCCCAGGCTGACCTCGCTGTCCTGACGGCGCTCAGCTGTCTTATCTGCGATGCCGGCGACCTCGCCGGCGAGGCTCGCGGCCCCGCTGGGCGCTGCAGCGGGGCTGGCCGCGCCGCGCAGGACGCGCGCAAGGGCGTCCTGTTCGAGGCGTACCCGCCGGTGCTCATGCTGCACCTGAAGCGCTTCGACTACGACTACGAGCGCGACCTGAGCCTGAAGGTGTCATACTACCCTATCCTACACTCCCGCCTGCAATTCAGCACTCGGTCCCGGACAAGCCGAGCAGAAATACGGGCACGGCGCACGTGTGGCGACAGCCACCAAAAGCAGCATGCACTACAGGTCACTGCACATCCACAAGCCTGTTGGGGTTGGATGGCATGGCGCGGGCATCTCTTAAGGCACAGGGCGGCCGGCCAAGGCGGCGCGCACCGTGGCTCAGCGGTCGCTGCAACCTGTTGGGTGAAGCGGACCTGAACGCGAGCGACGGATGAGGGCCCCAGCAATCTTGGACTGAATTGAGCGCTGCGACAAGCTCAGTGTTCAAAAACGCAGCGATGCGCCGGTGTCTTGCGGCGGTGGCGCAAGGGCGCAGCGCGGACCCTAACCCTGTACCCTGGCTGCACCGCAGATCAACGACCGCTACGAGTTCTCGGACGAGCTGGACCTGGACGCGGGCGGCGGCGCATTCCTGGCGGCCGACGCCGACCGCGGCGTGCGCAACCAGTACCGCCTGCACAGCGTGCTGGTGCACAGCGGCGGCGTGCACGGCGGGCACTACTACGCGTTCATCCGCCCGGACGGCCGCCAGTGGCTCAAGTTCGACGACGACAAGGCGCGCGGCCGCGCGATGCCTACCCGCCGCGCGGTCGCTGCCATCTGATGAAGCCGGGCTGCCAAACGCGCCGAGCGCGGGCCGCCGGCTATTTGCAGCCACGGGGGCTCGCGTGATGCGGCGCGGCGCCGATCAGGGCCTGGACACGCTTGGGGTCGACTGCACGATGTGACTGAGTTGACTGGCACGACCTGAAAGGCTGCAGAGTCGATTGGGAAGCGGCTGGATGGGGATCCGAAAACGACCGCCTCCGCCTGAGCCAACGAGCAGCGCGCAGCGCTGCTGCATGTGCTGTCGCCGACGCGCGGCCGCGCAGCGCGCAGGTGACGCAGGCAGACGCGCGCAAGGCGCTGGAGGAGAACTTTGGCGGCGAGGACGAGAACCCGCCGGCCGCGCCGGGCTACGGCAGCGCGCCCGCGTTCAAGTTCACCAAGTACTCCAACGCGTACATGCTGGTGTACGTCCGCGCGTCCGACTGGGACCAGGCGCGCGGGGTAGGGTTGAGATAGGTGTAGTTAGGTCCTGCGCTGCGATGCCACGCATTGTGTCAAGGCACATTGTGTCAAGTTGAACGAGTACTCCAACGCGTACATGCTGGTGTACATCGGCGCGTCCGCCTGGGACCAGGCGCGCGAGGTAGGGTTGAGATAGGTTTAGTTAGGGCCTGCGCTGCAACGCCGCGCGTCCAAGTTCACCAAGTACTCCAACTCGGTCGTGTTGGTGTACACCCGCGCGTCCGACTGGGACCAGGCGCGTGCCCGGGTTAGGTTAAGGGTAGGGTTTGGGTAAGGCCCTGGATTGCGATGCCGCGCGCGCAGCGACCCTGCCCGGGCGGCGCTCGGGGCTTGGGAGGCCTAGTCGGCCCTCTGGGTGGGACCCCGCCAGCGCCCCCGCCCGTTCCTGCCCGCCGCGTGACAGCCCGTCTGCCGCCCAGGCCCCCAGCCTAAGCCAGCCGCCGCCAGTAGCGTAGCAGACGGAGGCGCATGCGGCAGTCTGAGCTGGCGCACGAGCAGCACAACGGCCATGCCAGCGAGTGACGTAGGGTGCATGTCTACCTCGTGCACCCAAGCCGTGCTGCAGCAGCCCGGCGCGCGGCAGCACGGCCTGGGCGCAGGGTGTCGACAGCTCCCTTCGCCTCTCGCTGCCATGGCTGTTGTGCTCCTCGTGTGCCGCAACTCTCGGAGTGCCGCAAACGCGCCTTCTTGTCTGCTTCGGTACCGGCGGCGGCTCGCTCAGATTGCCGGGCTGGACTGCAGAGGGGCTGCGACGCGGCGGGTGGGGTTGGGTGGGGGCGCTGGCGCGGTCGATGTCCTGCGGCGGTACTTCTAACGCGCGCATGGCAGGGCTGCATCTCCAGAGCTCCTCACCGCGTGCATGCCAGGGGCACACTGCAGCTTGCCCGCCGCCGGCCACCAGACCCAGGGCCCGTCAGCCCGGCGACTGAGCAGCCCGGGCTGCAAGGAACCTGGCCTGCCGCCGCCCTGGTGGACCGACACCGTGTGACCGCCCGCGACCTGGTCAGGCGCGCGGGCATAGGGTTAGGGTTAGAACTAGACTGCCGCGCTGAGGCGCGCGCGTGCGGGCGGGCGCGCAGGTGATGTGTGAAGTCAGCAAGGCGGACATCCAGGCGCACGTGGCCGAGCGCCTGGAGCGCGAGCACGCGGAGAAGGAGCGCCGGCGGCGCGAGAAGCTGGAGGCGCACCTGTACCTGCAGGTCGGCGCGCCCGACCCTAACCACCTAATCCACCCCCGTTTTAGTACCAATAGGGTTTGGGCGAGAAGCTGGAGGCGTATCAGTACCTGCAAGTGGGGCGCGCCAGTTCCCTCCGCGCTGCCTCGGGTCCGGCCGTCGTCTCGGCCGGCGCCCCAGCCGGCGCCCCGGCCGGCGCCCCGGCGCGCGCGTGTGCGCCCATGGCTCTGGCGCTGGCACGCAGGCCGGCGCCTGCGCGCGAGCGCTCTGCTGCGCCGCAGGCGCCGGCCGGGGCCAGCGCGGCATAGCAGGCGCGCCGGCTCAGGCTGCACGCAATCGATGGGAGCCGTCCGGCGCGCTGCGCCCCGCGTGCACTGAGGCCGGGCGTCCGCCGCGCGCAGGTGCGCGCGGCCACATCGAAGGACCTGAAGGAGCAGATCGGGTCAAAGGTGTTCTTCGACCTGATCGACTTCGAGCAGGCGCGCCCGCAGCCCTGCTCACTGCATGTCGCGCCGCGTGCCCAATACTCAGCTGAGGGCAACAGCGAGCATGTTAAGGGTGTCGCAGCGCGGCTGCGCCTGCCGAGGCCGCGCGGCATGGCGCAGACCGCGCGGGCGCAGCAAGTGGCAGAGGCACCGGCCGCGGCTCCGCAGGCAGGATGGGCAGGCGCTGTGTCAGGCTGGGCGGGTATGGAGTAAGTTTAGGCCTACCCTATGCTAACCCTATATGTGAGGTCAGGCCGGCGGGTCGGCGCGCGCAGGTCCGCGCGCTGCGCATGAAGAAGCAGATGCTGTCCCGGGACTTCCGGCAGCAGGGGTGGGGTGAGACCCACTCTAACCCTATAGGCGATGCGGGGCGCGCGCAGGTCCGCGCGCTGCGCGTGAAGAAGCAGATGCTGTTCCGGGACTTCCGGCAGCTGGCGGCGCAGGAGCTGGGCGTGGCGCCCGAGCGGCAGCGCTGGTGGCGCTGGGCGCGGCGCCAGAACGGCACGCTGCGCCCGAGCGCCGTGCTGGCCGAGGTGGACGACGCGCTGACTGTCATGGACCTCGCGCGGGCGCGGCCCGGGCCCGCCGCCCCCGCTGTAAACCTCCAGGGCAGTGAGCGGGTCACAAGAGTGCTGTCATGGGCCTCGCCGTGGTGCAGCCTGGATCTACCACCCCTCTGTGTGAATTTCAAACTCGTGGGCGGACGACGCGCTCTTCAGCGCGGGCCACGTGCGCGTGTGACCCCAGGCCCACCGCCCCTCTGTGACAGCAAAGGGAAGCGGGGCGTGCAAAGCTGGAGGCCCCTTTCACCCTAAATCCATCAAGGGACGAGGGACTGACGGGTGCACATTCATGCTAAGTCAGGTGTGACCAAGAAAGTCAACAGCAGGTCACGTGGTGCGGGTGTGCAACCGACCGGCCGCCGCCCGGCCGCGCGCGGCAGGGCGGCCTGGCCACGCTGCCGCAGCCGCCGGCCACGATGGACCTGTGGCTGGAGGAGCCGAGCGCGCGCACGCCCGGCAGCGATGAGCTGCACTTCCAGCCGCTGTGCAAGCAGTCAGTGCTGCTCATGCTCAAGGCCTACGACCCCGCCGCGCAGACACTGCGGGTGCGCGGCGCCGCCGCCGCGCGCCCGCTCACCCCGGGACAGGCATTGCTGGCCAGTGCTTGCTCCTACCCTGCTTGTGTGCCAGTCGTTTGGCTTGAGCCCTGCCTGTGTGTTGGTCGTTTGGCTTGAGAATTTGGTGCTGCCGCACCAAAGCCCTACGAGTCCTCCCCAGCAGACCCTGCGGGACGCCGCGCCGCGGCGCCAGGTCCAAGCTGCGAGGCCGGCCTAGGTTGCCTCGGCCCCGCTTGCAAAGCTGACCAGGGAGGGTGGGGTAAGGATAGGGCAGGGGCCAGGCGCGGGGCCGGCGCGGCGCTGCGCCTGCGGCTGACTCCTCATAACGTCCCTGGCCACTTGCTTGCAAGGCTGTCGTCACGAATGACACGCACATGCGCTGTTCTTCTTCCGAGGCCCTCGCCGCGCGCGCGCAGTTTGTGGGCCACATCTTCGGCAGCCGGGTGCAGACGGTGGGCGCGCTGCTGCCGCTGCTGGCCAAGCGCGCGGGGCTGCCGGACGCGGCCGCGCCGCCGCAGGTCTGGGAGGAGGTGAAGAGCGAGCCGGCCGTGATGTGCGACTGCCTGAGCCACGCGGAAACGCTGTTCGGCTGCCAGCTGGAACACGGCGACATCCTCATCGTGCAGGCCGCGGTGGCCGAGGCGCGCGCCCCGGCGGGCCCGAGGGCCTGCCGGCGCTAGGCGGGCGCCTGCAGGAGGCGGGCGCACGGAGGCCCGGGAGGCGAGAAGAAAGATTGCATGCATGGTCCGGGCGGCTGCACGCTCTATGCATCGAGGTCTGGGAGTAGGGCTGGGGCGAGTGTGTGGTGTCGTGCGGCGCCGACGCGGGTCAGTCACTGCATGAGGGCACTCAAACCAGCCGCACTGTACGCCGAGCTTTGCAAGTGATGCCCCTGCGCGCGCTGCGCACCTGAGGGCGTGCGGACGCTTCTCACACAAGCAGGTTGGCTCACCGCGGCTACGTGCAGCGCGTGGCGACCGCCTCAGCGTGCGTGATGTGGTGGCCAGGTTAGGCAGGGAGGATGGAAAGCTCTTCAGTGCGCGCGCCTTTCGGCGCACCCAGGCGCATTTAAAAAGGGTGGCGTAGGGCCGACTGCGCCGCATCATAGGGGTTAGGGTAGATTAACCCTCTCCTTCTGACAGCGCACCGGCGACCGCAGGCGGAGGCGTGGCGGTTCAAGTAAGCGCGCATGGTGGACCTCCTGGGGTACATGAAAGTTGGGATAAGGTTGAGTAACCCTATGGGCTAGACAGCGCGCCGGCGAGCGCAGGCGGAGGCGGCGCGGTACAAGTACCCGCGCGTGGTGGACTTCCTGGAGTACGTAAAGTATCGCTGGATGGTCGCCTTCCGCAAGCTGGACGACCCCAAGGCGCGTCCCAGCCGCTGCACCCTGCTCAGGGCGGGGGCCGGGGGGGCAGGCAGCTTGCTGCGTCGGTGCCCTGCAGCATGTCTGCACGACGCGTCTGGACCCCGCCCGCAGTCTGTCTGCTCACCGCAGGGCGGCCTGTGTTAGTGAGCATGTTCTTGCAGGCCAGCGCGGCGCCATATAAAAGCGAAAAAGAAGCGTTACCATACGAAAGTTAGGTGAGAATAAAGCGGGAAAGAGCGCCGATGCAGCGCGCGCCGGCGCAGGAGGAGGGCGTCAAGCTGGAGCTGAGCCGCGAGATGAGCTACGACGCAGTCGCGGCCGCGCTGGCGGGCGCGCTCGGCCTGGCGGACCCGCAGCTGCTGCGCTTCACGCAGCAGAACACGTACACGCAGGCGCGCGCAAGGGGACCCTACTCTACAAGAGATGCGCTTGTGGCTTGCATGCCGCTGCAACGACAGGCGCACAGCGAGGCGCGCGGCGCGGCGCGTGCACTTGTGCGCCCCTTGCTGCAACGGCCTCGACGGCGGAGGTGCCGCCGCACGGGCGCGGTGCGCTCGGAACACAGAATAAAAAACAGGCAGTTCGGTGCTTCGGCATTGTGTCGAGCAGCCGCCATGACAGGCTGCGGGCTGGGCAGATCAGGCAGCGGTAAAACCCCTGGCACGCGGCAAGGCCTGCGCCCCACCCCGTAGCCGCGGCGCTCGCGACAGAAGGCATGAAGCTTTCCCTCTGCCACATAGTCCCTGCAGCGGCCGACTTGGGTGGAGCGACGCTGGCAAGTCTTTTGCTGAGTCTACTGAAACAGATAGACGGCGCGGCAGGTGCCGAAGACGCAGGCGCTGAAGTGGCGGCAAGTGGGCACGCTGGCCGAGATGCTGCAGCACTTCAACATGCTGGCGGACGCGCTGTACTACGAGGTGCTGGACCTGCCGCTGCCGCGCCTGGAGCAGCTGAAGACGCTCAAGGCGCGCGCCCGCTGCCTGTACATGGTAGGGTTTAGGGTGGAGTAACCCTAACCTGTACCGCCCGGCGCCGCGCGCGCCCGCCGTGGGCCATTGCGCGGCAGGCATGCTCGCGCGCGCGGGCTGCGCACCGGCGCAGCAAGCGGCACCCTGTGCCTACCCTGTGCCTACTGACGCAGCACAGGGATGTCACGGTGCCTAGCGCATCGGGGACAGGGCGTAGCAAGCTTTAACATTAGGTTTGGGTTTCCAGGCCTGACTGCTCCGCCCACGAGGCCGGCCGCGCCGCGGCGCAGGTGTACTACCACGGCGCCAACACGGCCGAGGCGGGCGTGCACACGGTGCGGCTGCCCAAGGAGAGCGCCGCCGCGGACGTGTGCGAGGCGCTGCGCGCGCAGCTGCCGGCGTCCGGCCGGCCCACGCGTCTGCGCCTTCTGGAAGTCTTCTACTCCAAGATCTACAAGGCGCGGCGCCGCGCGTATTGTATCCGCCGCGCCGATGTCTGCATGCTCAAGAACCTGCTCTTGACTCTGCGAGTGACGCGCCCGCCCCCCATTGGCCGGCGTGATGAGGCTGCCAGGCGGCCAGCAGGGGTGCCAGCGCCAATTGATGCCTGGACGTCTTAAAGCTTCAGGGCGTGCCCGCGTGCCCATGCAACATGCCTGGCACCTGGTCGAGGGTTCCATCTACCGCGCCGGCAGAGCAAACCTTGCGTGCCGGCAAAGCAAACCTCGAGGTCCTGATCAGATTGCAAGCGAGCGTGCCAGCAGGCACGCTTCCTGCTAAGAACGTCGTGGGCGCGTGCTGCAACCCACTGCACTCGCAGACCCGCTGCCCGCGGCCCCGGCTCGACGCGCGCGCGCGCGCGCGCGCAGATCTTCCCGCCAGACGAGAAGATCGATGCGATCAATGACACGTACTGGACCGTGCGCGCGGAGCCGGACGACGACGCGGAGGAGGCCGGCGCCGGCCCCAGCTCGCTCATCCACGTGTACCACTACCACGCCGACGCGCAGAACCACGTGCGCGCCCGGCAGCGGCCGGGGCACCCGGGGGGGACCTCCATGCGTGCACTGGCCCCCATGAAACACTTCATGCCGGCGTGGACAATTACATGCGCGCTGGGCGGCGGCACGCCGTTGGCCAACGCGGGGAGTCTCCCGCGCATGCGCTGCCACCCTGTGAACCGCTGAATATCAGCAGCGCACGGACCGACTGGAGCCCGCTTCGTGCGAGGCGAGCGTCAGTCTCAGGGTGGCACGCATGCACGTGCACTCGTAGCTCGGTGTGCACATGTCAGCTCATTGTGGCCTGACAGTCAGCGCACCAGCCTGTCGCCGCTGCTGCTGGCGTTCTGATCCAGGGCCACGTGCGGCAGGTGACAAACTTTGGAAACCCGTTCCTCATGCGCGTGGGCGAGCGGGAAACGCTGGCGCAGCTCAAGCCGCGGATCCAGGCGCGCGTCGTGCACCTGGATAGGGTCAGGATACCCTATCCCAGCGCCGCCATCGGCTACTCGGCAGCTGGGGTCTCTGTCATGGGGTACTCTCCTGCTTGCCTGCTGAGGAGTGTCCTGTTCGATGCGCTGCGTCGCAGGGCACGAGAGCCGCAAACTCTTGCATCGTGTCGTCGTGTGTGGGCTGGGTTCTGGCTGGCCTGAACACCCGCGTGAGTTCGGCCGGCCGCACGGCGCGGCACTTGCTAGTGCAGCCGCCGCTAGGCCGTCCAGAGTCGGAGGGATGCCTGAGGCGAGCGGCGCGCGGCGCACGCAGGCGAAGCTGGGCGTGGCCGCAGAGGAGTTTGCAAAGTGGCGCTTTGCAACGCTGACCAATCTGCAGCCGCCCAAGCTGCTAGAGGATGCGGAGCCGGTGGCGGCGCGCTTCCCCAAAAAGGCGCGCGGCCCCATGTCCTACCCTGATCCCAACCAAGCCCTGCAGCGGCCCCGGTCTGCGGGCGCCCGGCTCTTGCAGGGCGCGCGCCGGCGGCTGCGCACTCAGGAGCCTGCACAGCAAGCGCTCGTCGGGCGGCTCGCCGGTCCCAAATGGCCAACCATGGCCCGATGCATGGCGGGTGCATTCAACCAAGGCCTGCACAGCGCAGCGGCGCGAGCCTGTGTGTGCCAGCCAGAGTGGCTGGTTGAGGGAGGCGGCCGGCGGCGTGACGCACCGCTTGCGTGCGGTGCGCTGGGGCCGCTGCTGCCGGCAGCGTGTGTGCTGAGTGGCGTGTGGCCGCTGAGCAGGACCACTACAGCAGCGGGGAGAAACCCTACCTGGGGCTGGAGCACGCGGACACGGGCCCGCGCCGCCCGCGGCACCAGAACTACTCCACGTTCGAGCGCCCGATCAAGATCGCATGACGCGCGCTACGCGCGGCGTGAGTGCGGGGCGCGGGCTAGACCAGCAATGGTGGGGTACTGCTCTGGGGCGCGCGCTGTTTGCGCGCGGCCGCGCGGGCAGCCGGCGCGGCGGTGTGGCCCTGGCAGAGCTACATTGCAAGGCCGTGAGCCCGCGGGAAGAGGGGGGAGGGGGGACTGGGTGTGCAGAACATCAAATGCGCTGCGCCGCCAGCCACCGCGGCAGAGCCGCGAGCAGAGCTGCCAGCAGAAGTGCAGAACTGCAGCTCTGTGTTTGCATCAGAGGTTGGGCCATGCGTCAGCATGTCGTCCGTTGTGACTGCCTGTGGAGCAGGGTGGGGCAGCCTGGGGAGGTCGTGCTGCCTGCTCTCTGCGCCGCGCAGTGCCTGTGCTCACGCGCGCGCCTGCGCGCGCGCGCCGGGGCAGAGGACAGTTTTCAGGCGGCTGGCGCAGCGGCTCAGTGCACCGTCATGGTCGGCGCGCCGCGCGGGGAGGCCTTGCGCCCGTGCGACGCGCGGGCCGGCGCTAGGGTTTTGGCGCTAGGGTTTTTGCGCGCATTCAACCCATGCGGAACTGGCAGTGGCAGACTCGAGAGTGGCGCTGCTCGGTTGCGCGCTTCGCAACGCTCACATGGCACGCGTGGTGAGGTTGCACCTGTGGTAAAGTGCCACGCGTGCATGGCCTTGCGTCGTTGCGTGCACCAAAGTACGTGTGCTGTGACACAGCTGGGACATGCCACACCGCAAAACCTCCTGATGCGATCACTCAGCAGTGCGCCCCGGGCCGCCGCGCCGGCAGCTGCAGCGAGAGCAGCGTCGTTGCAGATCTGCACATGCTACTTCAGTGCAGACACAACAGCTCAGCCCAATAACACACACGATGTTCTTCTGGCTCACACCAGGGCTCCCGCAAACGACAGTCCGCTGCCGGGCAAAAGAGGCCAACGCTGCGCTGATCGCCCTCCACACACCCTCCACACAGGACCCAAGTTCGATGCGAGCGTGTTCATGCCAGCAAGTTCCGCTCTGGACGTTCCGGTCTGAAATTTGTCCATCCTGACTCTGGCTGCATGCCAGTACCTCAGTGGCGCCATGCCGGCCATAACCAGCACCCTCCAAGCCGCGTCGCAGCAAGCGCCTCGCTCAGTGCACGAGAGGAAGCGCTCTGCCTCCTCAGCATGGCGCCCACGCCCCCGCTCACGCGGCCCGTCCACCCGCAGGGGCATGCATGGCACACGCCCCATGCCGCGTGTGTGCCGAGGGCGGCCCGGGATAGGTGCACGCACTGACACGCGTGGTGGCCTAGGGCACAGACACCCTACCCTAGCGCATGGCGCCCTCGCGCAGCACGTCGACCATGTCGTACACGCGCGGCGGGCCGCCCTCGGCGACCTTGGTCGCCAGGAACAGCGCCGCATCGACGGTGCCCTCCGCATAGACTTGCCGCCCGCACACGTTGTGCTTGAACTCGAACACGACGGTCTCGTCTGGCGAGATGAGCCTGCGCGGCGAGCCACCACGCCTGGAATGTCGTGGCCCTTAAGTCTTTTGAAGCGACGGACGCAGGCACAGGACTGCCTCGGTCCTGTCTACCTGCCTACCGACCCAGCTGCAAGAGCCCAGCTGCGAGCGCCTACGTTTGCGCTCATTGTTGCGCAGCCGGCCAGGAGGCCTGCAGGGGAGTGTAATTGCCATGTCGCCGCAAAAGGGGTGATCGCGTAACGAGAGTGCCTCACGTTGGCGTGGCTGCCGGGTGATGCAGATGGCTGGCGGGCTGGCAGCAGCAGGGGACCATGCAAGCCCACCAGACGCACAGGGTGGCCGCAAACACGCGCGCCTGTACGTGTGGAAGGCGTGGCCGTCCAGGTGCGCGGGCGGCACGCCCATCGCGTCCACCTGCGTCTTCGCGTCGCGCACGCGCCGGATGCCCGCCTGCCCCCGCGCGCGCGGCGGGGCCGGCCTTCAGCTCTGCGAGCCCCGCGCCCCGTGGCGCGCTCCCCGCGCCGGGCGCGCCGGCTGCATGGCGCTGTGCATCCCCATGCGCGTTTGCGTCTCGGCAGGTGCGCAACTGCAGCCCCTGTGTCTCTGCCAATACCTGGGCAGCGTGGGAACTGAACCACTGCCACTGCCCCACTGATGAGCATGCCTGCCCAAGCGCCGTATCTCACTCTTCTGCTACGGAATCAGCTTTGCTATGTGTCCGCCGGATCTGCGAGCGGGGCCAGCGCCGGGGCTGGCCGCCGGGCAGCGCGCCCAGCGCGCCGGCCTCAGAGAGTTGTAGGGCGAGGCTAACCTTACCATACCCTACTGAGCCCTGGCCGCCGGGCAGGGCGCCGAGCGGGCGCGCCTCAGAGAAGGGGATGCCCAGTTTCCTGAAGGACTCCACGACCGCGCGCGCCGTGCCGGACGTGTCCACCTTGGCGCGCTGGTGCGACTCGGTCACCTCCAGGCGGTAGCCCGCAAACGCGCCCGGGAAGCTCTCCGCCATCAGCGCCATCGTCGCCTGGAAGGCCACCACCTGCGAGCGCAGCGGCGCGGCGGCTGGGGCCCGGCTTGCGGCAGCGGCCGGATCGCTCCTTGACCCTGTCCGACGCCGCAGCGCAGCAGCGCGGCCCATGCCAGAACTGAGCCTGCCCGCTCAGCGGCAAGGCATGATGACAGACAGCTGAGTAATCACACACAGCCGTGGTCACGGTGGTCGTCTTACAGCCTGTCTTGCCTACTTCCGAGGTGTGCTTTACTCATCCACGAAAGTAGCCCCGTTGTCCAAACCGTGTGCGAAGGGCCCTGGCAGGGCGATGGGAGCGCCTCCTTCGACAGCTGCCTGGCGTGCCTTCATGCTGGTCATGTGGTGGTTTTGTTCGTGCACCTTTTCGCTGCGCATCAACCATGCGCAAGCATGCATGCACGCAGCAGACACTGCCAGCCGCGCCTGCTTGCCCATCTGCGGCGCGATGACGGCGCTGACGCCGGCCGCGCGCACGTCGCGCAGCAGCGCCTCGCGGTCGCCGCCGGTCGTGCCCATCACGAACGGCAGGCCGCTGGCCGCGTAGAACCGCCCATTGTCTGCACGCACGCGCCGGGGCGGGGTTACGGAGTGTGCGCAGCAGCACACTTGTCAGCCGTCGGAAGCAGCAAGTGACCTGCCACTTGCACTGGGGCGCTAAGTGGCAGGCCACTCGCTGCTCCAATCGATCACTGTCTGCATGCGCCTGCAGGGCCTGCTACAGCCGGTCATTACACTCAGCAGGCCCGCTGGCCGCGCAGGACAGCTCATCATGGTCTGCATGCCATGGCGGACATGCTCCAGCAAGGTCCAGAGCAGCGGAGAGCGCGTGTGTGAGGGGGTGCTGAGGACCTCTCGCGGGCCAAGGCAGTCGGCAGACAGCAACACAATGGCTCTAGGCCGTAGTGTGTTTTTTCAAGGTGCATGTCGTGACAGCATGCATTGGGTTGAGCGATTGTCATCACTTGCGGCTGCTGTTCGGCTGCACGGGCGCTCAGGCCAAGCTCTCGCACACAGCACACGCAGTTTGTCTCGCATTGGCACTTCCCGACAAACCTGCACTTGGGTTACGCGGCAGGGGTGTGGAGGCTGCTACTAACGCGTGGCACAGAGCAGTCTACCGGTGCCATCATTATGCATGCCCACAAGCACAGCATGCTCCTGGTCGTGATATGCAAGGTATGTGTCGTCAGTGGGGAGTTCGGCGCCACTTGTGTGGGGCACGAGCTCTGCTATCCTTCTGCAGCTGCGCATGCCCAGCTCTGCTTGGCGCAGAGGCAGGCGCGCCGTTGACGGCCGACGGCAGCGTGAAGTCAATCACGATGAGCCCCGGGAACTGCGCCTTCAGGCGCTCCATCGCGCTCTGGCGCTCCGCGGGCGCGACCAGCTCCACGGGGATCCCCGACACGCCGACGTTGCCGACGGCCACCGCCTCGCTGGAGCCGGTGAAGCTGTACGGCACAAAGTGCAGGCCCGCGCGCACCACGGCCTCGGCGGTCGCGTGGCCCATCTGCGCATCGGCAGGCGCAGGTCTCAGGCAAGGGCTGGCGCCGAAGGCAGGCGTCACGTGCTTGAAGCTTGAAGCTTCAAGGTCTGTGAAGGACACCCCCACTGGAGCTGCATGTCAAGCAAACACAGTGTTGCACGTGCCACTGCACAAGCGCCAGCTTGTGGCAACGGCGACCTTCGCTGACGCTGCCTCCATAGGACGAAGCGCAGGCCAGCACAAACAGCCCACCTTCCCGGTGCAGCTGTTGACCATGATGGGTACATTGGTCGCGTCTGCCGCCGCATGCACGAGCACAGTCCTCCTGCGGAGGACGTGAGGTGCAGCAGGTCGCCTGCACGGGCAGCGGGCGCTGTGTGCCCCAGCACACTGGCGGAGGGCAGGCACACTGGGCTCCCCGCCCAGGAGTGCTGCCATGCGCTTGCAGCAAGCAGCTCAGCCCCCGCCAGTCATGCTTGTGGCTGTGGCGTGGCGTGGCTGTGGCATACTGCCAGCCCCCTGCCAGTCCCCTGCCCGTCACCACCCGTTGTCAACCTATCCTCTGAGCCCCGTATTGGGAAAGTTTCTTCACAGCAAAAACAGGGTTTGTTTCGGCTCAGCAGCCCCATCAAGTGTTGCACAAGGTCGACACCACTTATCGGCGAGGTTGGAGAGAGGATGGGCTCACAGGATGGGGCTGAGGGCGCGCACGCCGCCGAGCAGCAGGCGCCGCAGCCAGATCCCGCGCCCGCAGAGGCGGGGCCGGCTGCGCCCGATGCGGCCACGCAGGAGGACGGGGCGGCCGCGGGGCAGGGGTGCGGCCCTTGCTGACTCCCCGGATCCGTCTAACCAGGCACCGAGCGCGCCAATGAGCGCGGCGTCCAGTAGAGGGTTTGCGCGCATGTGCCTCTCTCCGTGCAGCGCGGCGCGGGGCGCCGCCAGTCCTCCCACATCACGGACGGGCCGAACGCTTGTTTCTGCCGCGCAGGGCGATGCCTGCCGCCCCGCCTGGCGTGGATTTGCCGCAGGCGCCGGCGCAGCGGAGCGCGAGTCGCAGATACACGCGGTGTGTGCCGGCCTTGGCAGGGGTGGTAACAGACACAGTCAGACCTTGCCAGGCCTGGCAATCGGCGCAGGCTTGCTCCGCGATTCCTGGGCATTGCGCTTGCAGCCGTGCATCGCGGCGTCCTCGCGCGCTCACATTGAAGCGTCCTTGCAAGCTGGGACCGTTGTGATCAGCCTGGCCGCTGCAGCGGGCGTCACTCTGTTCACCTCCGCGCCTTTGCAGACATGGGGCCTCGGCCCGCCAGTGCGCGAGCGCTGCCTGTGGCTCGGCGGCGCGCCCTGCGCCGCTCTTTCAGCACGCATCCAGTTGCCGCGGTCAGCGGCGCACTGCGAGCGCCCGAGCTGGGCCCGATGCGGCCATATGCGCGCGCACAGGGAGGGCCTGCTGGCATACCGTGATCACCCGGGAGCGCGAACGCCGCCGGACGGCTTGGACCCCGACTTGTTCAGGTGACGGCAGCCGCTGGCCGTGCCTCTGGCCAGGCCACGGCCGCGCCTGACTCAGATCCCTGCAAGCCTCCCAGGCCCCGAGCGCTGCGGGCCGCGCGCCGCTCCTCGCGCTGCCGGCCCGTACGCAGCCGCGCGACGGCCACGTGCGCGCGCGGCTGCGCGCGTGCGAGCCTGCTCACCGGGGCGCGCGCGCGCTGGGCGCAGGGAGCTGCAGGAGGTGTCCTTCTTTGACAGGGAGGCCTCGCTGCCGAAGGCCGTGCCCGTGTACGGGCCGGGGCCGGGGCCGCCCGTGCCCATGCCCTGGAAGGAGGACAGCTGGCGCATGGGGTTCAAGCCGCCAGGCGCGCGCGCGGCTTTTCCCTCCGCCGCGCTGCCTGCCCGCCGCGCGCCTGCCCTGCGCCGCGCACGGGCTCAGCCTCCCCTGCCAGGCCGCCTTGTTCCTGCCCTGCGCAGCACACACGATTCATTATCAACCAAAGTCAACCTTGCCTGGTGCGCCATCTTGACCGCCGCGCGAGGACAGCTGCGCAAGCAGGCATGAGCTTGCCCGGCGCCCCGCTCAGCCCGCAGCAGTGCCCTGCGCAAACCCGCGACGCGCGCCGCCGGGCCGCACGCAGGCTCGCCCGGGCAGGTGGGCCCCATCCGCAGCCGCCTGGTGGACGACGGCGCGGCGTTCTCGGTGAGCCCCAGCGCGCCCGGGGCGCCCAGCCTGCCGCCGGCGCCGGGGCGGCGACCGGGCGAGGGCGGCGAGCGGCCGTGGCGGCGGCCCGGGACCGGGCCGCCGCCGGGCGTGCTGCAGCCGCCGCCGCCGGAGTGGCGCGGCGAGGGCGAGGGCGAGGAGCTGCAGAGCCCGCGGCGGCCGGGGCCGGCGCGCCGGCCGGTGCGCGCGGGGCCACGCTGCGAGGGCGCAGGGCGCTCCTTGCCCTGATGCGGACTGCTGCGCGGCGGGGCGGGGGATGGAGCGGGGCGGAGGAGGACATACGCAGGAGGCCCCGCGGGCGGTTTGCAATGGATGCGAGCGAGCCTGTTGTCCGTGTGCTCGTGTGTGGCATGTGCACACTGAAGGCTTTGAGCGCGCGCGGCTTGCAGGACGCCGAGCGCTGGGGCGCCGGCAAGGGGCCGGGCGAGGAGTGGCGCGGCGGCGCGCCGCCGGCCGGCCGCGGCGCCGGCGGCCCCGGCCGCACCGGCGAGTGGAGCGCCGCGCGGCGCGGCGGCGCCGCGCCGCACGGCCCCGGCCGCGGGCAGCAGCCCTGGGACGCGCCCGTGGGGCCGCCGCCGGGATTCCCCGCAAAGGCGCGCACCGCGCCCGCTGCTTCCCGCGCAGCGCGGCCCTCCGCTGAGCTTCCTCTGCAGAGCCAGGCGCCAGGGCATCCGCGCCCAGGCTGCACGGTCCCTGCAGGCCCAGCCTCATCGCCGGCCTGCTGTGTGCTGCATCGGCCTTTTCCTGATTTACGCCAGGAGCCCGCGCTCGGCATGCTGTGGGGTCATGCTGACGGGCCGGCACCCCGCGCAGATGGGCGCGACCAGCAAGGAGCCGCGCAACCCGCCGCTGGACGGCGCGGGCGGCTGGGGCAAGCCAGCGCCGGGCGCGCCCGAGCGGCCGGCCGCGGAGGCGCGGCCGCGCGGCGACGCGCCGCGCGACCGCGCCCGCGACGGCGACTGGCGCGCGGCCAAGGAGAAGGGCGGCGGGGACCCGGGGCCGCCGCCGCGCGAGTGGCAGGAGGGCGCGCGGCGCGGCGCGGGCGCGTACGCGGACAGGCGCGGCGCGCCGGGGTCGTTCGACGTGCGCCCGCGCGCCCGCGTGCCCGGTCCCGCCCGCGGCGCATGGCTCGGCGCCCGCGGCCGCGCGCGGCAGCGCGGCGGTGGCGGCGCTGCAGCAGCACGCGGGGCAGGGCGGGCTGGCGCCATGCGGGCGCCTGCGCGGCATCTTGCTGTTGCCCGGCCGCCGGCCAGCCAGGGCGGGGGTCGGGCAAACCTGCGCCACCGGCTGCCGTCGCGCGCCGAGCGCCCCGGGGCCGGCAGGACCTGCTGTCTGTGTTGCGGCTGACGCGGCCGGCGGCGCGCGCGCAGCACCGCGGCGGCGGCGGCGTGCCGGAGTGGGCGGCGAGCGAGGACGCGGGCGGCATGTCGGGCGCGGAGCGCCAGCGCGCGGCCTTCGAGGCCGAGCGCCAGAAGCTGGCCGACGCGCGGCGGCGCGCGGCGGACGCGCGCGACGCGCGCATGGACGCCGGCGGCCCGCGCGAGCGCGCTGCGCAGGGCACCTCCGCGGCGCGCGCCCGCCGCTCCCCCGCGCCGCCTTGCGCCCTGTCTGGAACAGCGTGCGCTGGCCGCGGACGAGAGCGCCCAGGATGTATGGAAAGCTGCACACGCTGCCAGCGCCCACCCGAGCCGCGCTGCAATGTAGGGTTGGCCTAACCTAAACCTGGCCGCCGCGCAGGCCATGATGGAGGAGCTGCTGACCGACGATGAGCTGGAGGAGATGCGCCTGGCCGCGCTGGCCGAGGACGAGCGCGCCCGCGCGCCGCCGGCCGAGCGCCCGCCGCCGCGGCACGCGCCAGCGACGCCGCCGCCGCCCGCGCGCCCGCCCGCGCCGCCCGGCTTCGACGTTGACCAGCTGTTCGCCGATTCGGACGACGCGCTTGGCCTGGCGCGCCCTGCGCCCACCTGCGCGTGCTCAATGGTTTGCCGATGCTGGCTGGCCGGGTGGAGCACGCGGCCCCCGAGGCGCCCCGCTTCTGGGGTATTGTGCTCACAGCGTTGTTTTTTTTTTTTTTTTTTTTTTTTTTAACTACGGTCCGGCCGGCCGCGCAGGAGGCCGCCAACCTAGACTTCCTCAACGACGACGAGGAGGGTGCCAGGCCCGGCGCGCCGCGCGGCCCCGCGGCGCCCGGGGCCGCCGCCGCCGACGGCGGCCGGGCCGCCGCGGACCTCAGCTCGCGCTTCAGCCGCTTCTTCACCATGGAGCCGAACGGCGGCCCGCTGGCCGGGCCGCCCGCCGGCATCGGGGGGGGTATCGGGGGCGCGCTTCAGGGCGCGCCGCCGGCCGCGCCCGCCGACGGCGCCGCCGCCGGCGCCAGCCTGCTGCTCCAGCTGCAGGGCAGCGGCGGAGGCGGCCCCAGCCCCGGGCCCATGCCGCCCCTGCCCGCCGGCGCCGCGCCGGCGCTGGGCGCGCAGCTGCTGGAGGCGGCGCTGCAGGCGGGCGGTGGCGGCGCGGGCGGCGGCGCGCGGCTGGCGGGCGCGCCGGCGCGCGGCTCGCCCATGCCGGCGGTGCCGCACGCCGCGGCCGTGCGCACCGTGGACGAACTGGAGCGCGGGCTCGCCGGCGTGGGCGCCGCCCAGGGGGCCGGCCTGGGCGGCGGCGCAGGCGGTGACCTTTTGGGGGCCGCGCCGCCGCGCGCGGGCGGCGCGCCGCCGCTGCCGGGCGGCGCGCCGCCGCCGCCGCCGCGCGCGCCGCTGCTCGGCGACGCGGCCGCCGGCAACGCGCTGCTGTCGCTGCTGCAGGCGGCGGGCGCCGCGCGCGGCTCGCCCGGGCCGGGCGGCGCGTTTGGCGCGTTCGGCGGCGCGAGCGCGGCGCAGCTGGGGCCCAGGGGCGCGTCGCCCGGCGCGGCAGCCGGCCACGGGCACGCGCAGCAGCAGCCCGGCCTGGCGCCCGGGCCCGACGCGGGCGCGGGCGGCGGCGGCGCGGGCGCGCCAATGCAGCTCAACGCGCAGCGGCTGCAGCAGCTGCTGGCGGCGCAGCAGGCGCAGCAGTTCCACTTCCACCAGGCGCGCGCGCGCCCCCGCTGCCCCCCCCCCCTGTTCGGCGCTGTGCCTGCCCCCTGCGCGGCGCTGTGCCTGCCCCGCCCTGCGAGCTCATCGGGGGCGCTCTGTGAGCCATGGACGATGAGGCCGGCGCGGCGCGCTCGCATCCGCGCTGCGTGCTGCTGCGCCGCGACTGTCGTCAGGGGGAGGGGGGGATGCTTTGCAGCGTCCACCGTCCTGCTCAGTTCTCGTGTGATGGCGGCTTTCATGATGATGGGAACTCTGTGCGCGCAGGCGCAGCAGCAGCAGGCGCAGGCGCAGGCGCACCAGGCGCACCAGGGAGCGCACGGCGGGCTGGGCGCCGGGCTGGGCGGCCTGCTGGCGGCGCCTGGCGGCGCGCCCGGCGGCCCGCCGCCGGACGCTCCCCGCAGCGCACCCTCCTCCCTGGACCCGCTCCTGGCAGCGTTCCACGCGCAGATGGCCGGCCTGGGCGGCGGCGGCGGCGGCGGCGGCGGCGGCGGCGGCGCTGGTGGCGGCGGCGGCGGTGGCGGCGGCGGCGGCGGCGGCGAAGACGGCCGCGGCGGCAGCACGGGCGAGCGCCGGCCGGACGGCAACCTGCTTGCGCACTTCCTGAGCCAGAACGGGCCGCTGGGCGGCGGCGGCGCGCGGCCCGCGCCGCAGCAGCTGGGCGGCGGCATGCCGTCGCTGGCGCACCTGCTGCAGCAGCGGTGCGCGGCCTGCACACGCAACCGCTCGCGCCGGGAAGCTTCCATGCGGGCTTCGCGCGGGCGGTCTGGCGGCGGGCGTGGCTGCTGTGCACCGACGTCGGCGGCGTGGCGCTGTCAGCTGCAAGCCTGCTGTAACGGCGCACCGCTGCCCTCACTGGGCGCACTGAACACATGGGCCTCCATCTCTGCAGCCGGCTTTGATGTAGGGAGGCTGACTCACGCCGGCGCGCGCGAACAGGCCGCCGGCGCAGGCGCAGCCGCCGCCGCCGCGCGCGCCGCCGCAGGGCTTCCCTCCGCAGGGATACGCGCCGCACCCCGGCCTGTCGGGGCCGTTTCCCGGCGGGTACGCGGGCGGCGCGCTGCCGCCGCCGCCGCCGCAGCACGCGCTGCACGGCTTTGGCGGCGGCCAGGGGTTCCTGGGCGGCCAGCAGGCGCGCGGCGCTCGACACGCACCCGAACGCATTCCGGGCGATGCGAGCCGCGCGTGGCTCTGGGACTCCTGACCCACGTGACAGCACTGCTGCGGTGTTTATCCCAGTGATAAACACCTGTACCCGTGCCGCCAAAACGATCTCTGCACACTTTTTAGAACACTTTCAACCAATGACTTTCATGATTCCGTGGTCTGATGTATAGACTGCCGAGCTGCTCATACACGAGGCTACTGCGGCCCCCGCCCGCGGCGTCCGCGCCAAGCGCAAGCAGCACTTGCAGTGTTGCCGAGCGAGCGCGCCCGCCCAGGCTCCCGAGGCGCCCGGCGGCGCGCGCGCAGGGCCTGAGCCAGGAGGCGCTGGTGCGCATGCTGCACGCGCAGCAGGCGCAGCAGCACGCGCAGCGCGAGGCCATGCTGCGCGTGCAGGCGCAGCAGCAGCAGCACGCGCCGCCGAACCAGGCGCCGCCGCCGGGCGCGCCGGGCGGCTTTCTGGGCGCCGGCAGCTACGGCGCTGGCCCGGGCAGCTACGGCGGCGGCGCGCCGGGCGGGCACCTGGCGGCCAGCCTGGCGCAGGCGCACGCGCACGCGCAGGCGCAGCAGCAGGCCGCGCTGCGCGCGCAGCAGCAGCAGGCGCGCCCCGCGCGACACCGCGCGCGCCCGGCCCGCGCCTGCCGCGCGCGCCCGCGCCTGGCCTGCACCTCTCGCGCGCGCCCGCGCTGCGCGGGCTCGCGCCGCGGCGTGTTGCCCCAATGGGGTTTTGGTGGGCGCAGTCTGTGGGCGCTGACGCCACCCAGACGTCCGCAAGCCTTGTCTGTACTTGTATGCATGTCGCCCTCGAGCCCGCAGGCGCCTGCGGTGGTGTCGTGGTTGCCTGCCTGCTGTTGATGCCGAGCGCGGCGCATGTGCGCGCGCGCAGGGCCTGCAGGCGCAGGCGCAGATGCAGCTGCGCATCCAGACGATGCAGCGGCTGCAGCAGGCGCAGGGCGGCATGGGCGGCGGCGGCGGCGGCGGCGGCGCGGCCGCGCCACCACCGCAGCCGGGCGCCTTTGAGCGGCCAGGCAGCGGTCTGGGCGGCCTGGGGGCCCTGGGCGGCGGCGGTCTGGGCGGCGGCGCGCTCGGCGGCTTCGGCGGCGGCGGCGGCGGCGGCGGCCTCGAGCGCTTCTTCCCGGCGGCCGCGCCCGGGGGCAGCCTGTCAGCGGTGCCGCTGCAAGTGCGCCCCGCACCATGTGGCTTGCAGTAGTGGCTCACGAGTGCGGCGTGTTGCAGCTGGCGTCACACTTGCTGGGCCAGGGGGCAGCAGCGGCGCCGCGCGCGCGCCTGGCGTTCCAGCAGCGCATGGTTGCTGTGCACTTGTGATGGGGGCATTTCTGCTTAAAATGAGGGGGGGGTGTGCAGTCGCGGAGCCGGTCGGCTGCAGTGCCGGTGCAGGCTAGGGCCTGCAGCAGTGCTGGGATAGGGCAGCGTCTGCAGCAGCACATATGTAGGGGTGAGCCATGCGCCGGCGGGGCTGCTGTCGTTGAGCCCGGCCTCCGCTCACTGGAGCAGCGCGACGCAGCAGCGACGGCCGTCGGCCAGCTGCAGAGCCATGCCGGTCGGTCTGATTGGGGGCGCTGCTGCGGCGCAGCAGGGCGGCGCGCAGCAGGCGCTCGAGGACCGCGGCTTCCCGCACATGCGCTGAGGCGCCACGCGGGGCCAGCCGGCTGCAAGGCCGGCCGCTGTGTAAACCCCCTCTTCTTCTGCAAACATGCTGCGCACTGGGGGTGCGCGGTGCAGCAGCGGGGCATGCAGGCTGCTTGTGTCCGGTGTCAGGCGAATCAGCATTCTTGCTTTAGAACCCCGCTCGCAAGTGAGGTGGTTAGCTGTTTCCTGCTTAGCAGCCCGGCTGCGCCCGTTGCGGCACGGTGGAGGAGGGTTAGGGCAGCAAGGGTAGTAGAATGCACTGCGGGTGCCGTGCGGTTCGGACAGCATAGTGCAAGGCCCGTCCCCACAGACAGTGCTCTGTATGGCAGCCCCATCTCATTCAGTCCCTTTGCATGTGCATGCGCGTGAAGTAGCGGACCACTGCCAGCGGTGCGTGCGGGGATGTTTGGTCTGCTCATGATGCTGCAGAGCGGCATGCGGAGGAAGGCTCTCTGGCCACCCTCCCGTGGACCTGGCACCAGTCGGGTTTGTATCAGAAATCCGGTGTTATGGGACACCTGCCGATGGGCTGCACTTGCAAAGATGAGCCAATGCCAGCTGCGCACTTGAATGGGGTGGGTAGGAAGAGCGCCCCCTGCGCTCCTGGGCATGCGTGCGGCATTGCAAATGCAGGGGAGCCTGTCGGGTCGGGACCCGTCATGGCGGGGCCGGCGTGCATTGCCTGCCCGCTAGGCATGTGCCGCGCATGCGCGGGCCCACTCAGCGGGCAGTGCGCGCATGCCGCAGCGCGGCTGCGACAGGAGCAGGCGTAGCGAGGGTTGGCGGCGGACACTGGCTACCCGAGGGCGGCGCGGCAGTGCTGCCGCCCTTTGGACCGAGCCAGATCTGCGCAGGCCCTGGCAGGTGGCATGCGGGGGGCGAGGCTGAGGAAGTGGTGCCGGAGGAGGGCCTTGGAGGTACGGTGCAGGAGCGGAAATGCATACTTTGGGTATGTGCAGCGGGGAATGCGCAGGCTCAGCGGGTGGAGGCGCAGCATGGCCATCGGAGGGGTGCGCTGGGCGGGGCGCAGAGCGCGGGCCTGCAGGCTTGCGGCAAGCAGCGCGAGCCGGCGGGTGGCAGCAGCTGAGGCGGGCGCGGCGAGCCGCACAGGCCTGCCCCGTTCAAGGGAGGCGTGCGCGCGCGCCTGCGCGGCCTCGTGCTGCACGAGGGTGCGGGCGCAGGGTGCACAGTATGCCAAATTTGGGTTTAGGGCGGCAAGAGGTTTGTGTGGGCCCCGACTTCTACACCGCCGGCTGGGTGTCAGCGGTGTCGATGCTGTGGCTGGGCAGGGGCGGGGGCCTGGCGGTCCGTCCGGGCGCATGGGAACAGACTCAAATTTTGGCCCCCCCTTCCCCTCCCTCTGTTTTGGCTTCGGTGTCCAGACGTTGTAACATCGTTTGCCTCCAAGGCGCATGCCCAGGCACGCATCCCTGCACTGCCACAGCCTGCCTGCGCCAGGTCCCGCCTATACGTGCCAAATGCCAGCCCACAGCTGCGCCCGTGCGCCGACAGGAGGTCCACACATGTGAGGCCACGGCGCTGCAGTGACCCTGGCAGCAGCTAGGTGCGCTATGCGCTGCGTGCGGACTGCAGCGCCGCCTCGGGCGCAGCGCGCAGGCCAGGCCCGCCCGCAAGCCCGCCCCCTGCCTCAGCAGGCCCCCCCACGACCCCGCTCCGTGCGTCCCCGGGAGCGCCCTCGTGGCGCCCCAGCGCCGCGCGCGGCCGCCCCTCCGCGGCCGCCCACGGCTCAGCCGCCCCCGCGTCCGTCCCGAGGACTTCGCTGGGCCCGCCCCTGGCTTCGTCCTCCAAGCGCGCGAGCCGCGCACGCCGCCGCAGGTCCGCGGCCGCCGAACGCCGGTCCGCGCCGCCGCCGCCGCCGGCCCACTCCGCTGGCTCCCCGCGCCTCCTGGCGCCCGCCCGCCTGTCGCCCGCGCCCTGGAAGCGCACCAAGCGCGCGCGCCGGTCCTCGCGCCCCGCCCCGGCGCGCGCCCTGGCGGGCCATGCCGGCGCATCCGTGGCGTCCAGGCGGCCGACGTCCCCAGGGTCTGACCCCGCATCGGGTTGGGGCGGGCGCGGCGCACCGGCCCGGCCCGCCTCCGCACGGCCGCTGCAGGGCGCGGCAGGTGGTCAGGGCCAGCGCGGTGCACAGCTGTGTGAGGACAGTGCGAGCATCGCAGGAGGTGTTTGCACAAGGTTTTGCGCCCGCTTGCACGCACGTTCCAAGCACTGTCGCGCTGGCCATGATCGCCAGAGCGACGCACAGCAACAGCCTCGCCGCAGGCGCGCACCGCACGCGCGCAAACTGGTAGTAGCCCAGGGCAAGCGCCGCGACCGCCAGGGCCGGTCGGAACCACGCCTCGCCCGGCGGCCGTGGCGCAGCCGCGGACGGCAGCCGCGCATCGAACAGCGCCACCAGCGGCCCGCCCAGGCCCAGGACCACCAGGCGCTGGCGCGCCGCCGCCAAAACAGGCGCGCCGTCGCCGCCGCCGCCGCCGCCAGGGTCCTGCAGCGGGCGCGCAAGTTAAAGCCGGTGAGCACATGCACTGCGTGCAGAGTTCCGCTGCTCTTTGTTCAGGCGTTGCAGCAGACCGAGCAGCTGGCGCTGGAAGTGCTGGAAACGTGCGAGTCGCGCTGCCGCCTGACCTTTCGGGCTGGGCCCACAGCAGTGCTTGCCGGGCCGAGCATCCGTGATGCGAGTCAACTGAAGGAGATGATGCAGGATTGCAGGGCATGCACCCTGAGCCTTAAAGGATAGCATGTCTTGGACAGAGTGATATGCATGACATCCCTGCAGGACCACAGGTGCTCCGGTGCTGCCGCCCGATCTGGCTGCTGCAGGTGCGACCCGGGCAGGTCTGGCCGCCCGCCCAGCACCAGCCAGGCGTCACCGCTCTGCCCCGCTGACAATGTACGTAAGCGCGCCCAGGTCTCTTCACCCACGCCCGCACGCGCGTCTGCAACCGCCCGAGGGCTCTTATGGCGGGCGCCCAGGCGGCGCAGCCCGCCCAGCCGGCCGCACAGCCCTTCCGGCCGGCCACGCCCGAGGAGAGGGCGTCTGTGTACCAGGCGCTGAGGGACGCCGGCGAGCGCCACTTCCAGCACTGCGTCAACGGCCACATGTTCGTGGTGGGCGACTGCGGCACGCTGGCGGGCGCGGGTTGCTGCCCGGACTGCCAGGCGCACATCGGCCCGGGGTGCTAGGACTCGCGCTGGGTGCCAGGCGGGGGCGCGGGCCGGCAGCACCGCGGGGAGCGGAAAGCTGACGTGTGTGCCTGGGAGAACATGAGTGCAACACATGGTGTGGTGGCGACCTCGCATCGCAGGGCCAGCAGCCTTGTGTGCGCTTGCCCGGGCCTTGCTTGCATGTTGTGGACGTAGGATGTGAGGGGGAGTGCATGTGGGCGAGCGCGTCTGAAACCCGCGTCAATCTGCGGGACGGCCGCTCCTGTTCGCAAGCCTGCCAGCGGCGTGGCGCCATAACTGGGAGGGGAGGCCTGTTATGAGGTGTTCCGTCATCACCGGGAACAGGGGCGTCACCTGTCCGGCCAGCTCCGCCGCCAGGTCCGCCAGCCGCGCGGCCGCCACGTCGCGCGGGCCGGAGCGCTGCACGGCGCCTGAGGCGTTGAAGGCGGCCGCCGCGCCCGCCGCGCTCAGCAGGAGGTAGCCGCGCAGCGGCGCCAGGGCCGCCGGCCCCGCGCCCGCGCCGAGGGGCCGCCGGTGCTGCACGCGGCAGGGCGGCGGCCGACCGCGGCGGGCAACAGCCGGGGCCAGGGTCTTAGGGTTCTCGCCAGCCGGCGGCGCCGGCAGCCCAGAGAAGCTCTTGGCCGCGAGCGCCAGCGTCAGCAGCTCGCCGTCCGCGGTGAGCGCAAAGGCCTGCGGCCAGGGCCTGGCGTTGAGATAGGGTAAGGTAGGGTAGGGAGGACCACCCACGATCTCCACCAGCACGCGCCTGCTGCTTACACATGCGCCTCCATGACGCTCATACGCACACATGAACAGGCCACGCCTCGCGGCAGCACGCACGCAGCAGCTTGGCTATGGGCCAGGCCCAGGCGCCTGTCACTATGTGCTGGGTGTCGACAGGAAGAAGTACACTGCCATGGCACCCTTACAAACAAGTATGAGCCTGTGCCTGAGCCTGAGCTCCATGCACCATGATGCTGAAGCAGGGCGGTCTCGACATGAGCGTCCTCGCAGTGACACATGCTGAGACCCTCAGCTCAGACATCACAGCAGCGTGCCAGACCGCGCCTGCGTGGGCAGAGGGTGGCCGCCCACGTCCGCCGCGAGCGCCGCCGCGATGATGCGCGCAGCGCCGAGGCCCTCGCAGCCCAGATGCTGCACGGCGGGCGCGGCGCCGGGGGCCCGAGCGCGCGTGTGCAGGTGCGCCAGGCCGCGCTCGGTGAGCAGCGCCGCGCCGAAGGGCGCCTGCCAGGCCGCCAGCGCGCCGGCCGCGCCGGCGGCCGCCGCGCGAAGCGTGCCTGCAGGGCAAGCTTTATGATACAAGCAGATTTTAGGCACCGCAATCTCCCTGGATCGGCAAGGCCATGGAGCAGGACTGTTTGCGTACCCTCACCCTCCACCCATCCCGCAGGAGTTCAGCTACATTTGTAGCGTGTGCACATGCATGTGTGCATTGAGCAGGCAAAGCGTGTCAAGCAGGCAGGGCGCATCGAGTGCGCACCCACCGTTGCTGTGCCAGATGCGGAGCACGCCGTCGGCGCTCGCCGCCAGGACCTGGACGCTGCGCAGCCCGCGCAGCCCGCGCGCCGCGCCCACACGCAGCGGCACCAGCCGCGTCACCGCGGCGCCGCCGTGAGCGCCGGACACGGCGCCGCGGCCGGGCTGGGCGTCTGCAGGCGCTGCAGGCGGCTCAGGCACGGCTGCAGCCGCCTTCCCCTGTGCTGCTGCTCGGCTCAGGCCGGCGCTCGCGCCGGCTGCGCCCACAGGCGCGGGGTCGCCGGTCGGCGGCGGCGTGCACTCGGCCAGCTGCGCGATGCTCGCGACGTCCTCCGCGCCCTCGCCGTCCGCCGCCCTGCGCCGGGCCCACCGTCATGGCTCTGCCGGGGCCAGGGCCGCAGCCGCGGCGGCATCCGGCGCGCCAGCTGCACAGCATAACACACATGCTTACCCCCATTCCCACAACCGAACCAGCAACCTCTGTCTAGGATCCTGCAATTGACCCAGCACCTTCTATCTAATGCAGAACCAGTGCTGCTGCCGGCCTGGCGCCTGGCGCGTGCGGCGTGGCCTGGCAGGCGGCTGCGCGCACTCCTGCGCCACGCCCAGCATGCACTGCAAGCGACATGAGCAGCAGCATGCATGCGTTGAAGCTGGCGGGAGCGCGACGTCAACAGGCCCTGCGCCGTCATCCGCATGCCCGATGATGAGCACCGCATAGTGTGCTGAGGCGGCAAGCACATGACGGGAGCCCCTGCCTGTGCACGCGCGCGCAACGAGCGCCCACAAACCCTAACCCTATGCTGCGCACCGCACCTGGCAGTGGCCATGCGCAGCAGCAGGACGCGGCCGCCGGTGTGCCCGGTCGTGAGCAGCACCTCGTCGCGCGCCAGCCTGTGCGCGCCGATCGCGCTCACCTCGCCCGCGCCTGCAAACACAGGCACAGCCGTCGCGCGGGGCAGAAGAGCGTGGGTACGCTGCAATTCCTGCGGCACTTGCTCGCATGTCTTTTTAAAGTCTCTGCGAGGCGCTTTCATGCATGGTGAAGGCGTACAAACATGGCCGAGCAGCCCGCTGGTCCTCGCCAAGCACAACCGCAGGTGAGGGTCACCCTACGCTACCCTATAGCCGACGAGGAAGAGGCGCGTTGTCGCGGCCAGGCCGCGCGCCGGTGGCATGGTCGGCGGCGAGGCTGCCGTCGCGCCGGAAGAGGTACAGGCGCCCCTGCGCGTCGCCGACCGCTGCGAGCTCCTCGCCCAGCGCGGCCGCGGCGGTGGCCGCGCCGTCGACGCGCACGACCGCTGACAGCGCAAAGTGGTCCGTCCAGGCGGCTGGCGGGGGGCGCGCGACGACGCGCGCGGCCGGCGCGCGCGGCAGCACCAGCTGCGTCGCCGCACCGCCTGCCGGGCGAGCAGGCCTGAGACGCTGTTGGGCTGTGTGCAAGGGCGGCTCACTGTGCGCTCTTCTTGCAGTGGAGGCCCGCCCGCCTGCAGAGGCAGGAGCGCGGGCGTGAGTATGCTGGTTGAATCACCGCAGTCTGCCGTGCGTGCCAGTCACACCTAGATGAAGGTATGCTGTGTGGCTCACAGCTTACGAGAGTGCCTGGTATAGCGGCGGTAGCCCCGCAGAGCACTGCTGCCGTTGAGCAACTGTGCCGCACCTGCACCAGGCTGCAGCCAGTCTGCATCCGCGGGGTGCGCGACCGCAGCTGCTGCAATGGTGTGGCCCGACATGGCCTGAAGTGCAGAGTCGTATCGCGCTGCTGCGGTGTCCAGCGTAAGGGCAGCGGCATCGGCAGCCTGCAGCAGGCCCTGAAGCTCGAGGGCTGCGGAACTCAGCGCGGCCGAAGCGGTCCTCGCGTCACTCAGCAGGCCCCGCAGCTCAAGCGCCGCAGCACGCAGCGCCCCTCCATCCCGCAGCTCAGGCTGGCGGCTCCTGTGTGGCTCTGCTTGCTGGCTGTCCTGTTGCGACAAGCCTTGTTCGGTGGGCAGGTCGCAGGTGCCCTGCAAGGCTGCTGGGCTGGCATTGCACACCAGGAGCAAGATGAGGCCGGCATTCGAGCGCAGCATATACAGGCTGTGCTTGGTGGGTACTCAATGAAGCACAGGAAAGCTGTGGCCCGCGAGAGCGCATGCACCTGCCCAATAGGTTCCTGAGCTGTGTCAATGCAGTACAGAGCCAGAGTACAAGCAGCCTAGGATGACTGAATGGATATCAGCCGGATCGATGCAGCAAGAAACCATGCATGCGACCCTGTAACTGTCCCCTGGCACCCACGTTCAGCAGCATGCTGTTGCCTGCTCCGCCTTGCACCCTAATACATCTCCTGATTTGTTCAAGTGCATGTGTGATCAGGCGGCTGCGCAAGGAGCTGGCTGCGGTGGGCCCCGGCGGCCTCCAAGCCCTGCAGAGAACTTTAAGCAGGGGCGCCTGGCGGCCTGACAGCTGGGCTGACCTCGCGACCATGCGTTGTGCAGGATCAGGGGTTGAAGGGGGTTACATTGGGGCAGAGTGCGGGGGCGCAAGACAGTTGTGGCATTGAAGGAAGTTGGGAACGCGATTATTGACTCTTGTGGAGACTGGCATGAATGTCCTGCAGGGCTGGCCATCATGGAGGGCGCTGTCTTGCATGTCTGCATGGGCGCCAGTAGATGGATTGTCAAAAGGGCATGAGCCTTCCACCCCACGTGGCGACGGTCTGCAGGTGTGCGATGTGCGACGCAGCAAACTACGGGTTGATTGCAGGCATGCCCAAGTAAGGTGTCGTCGTCCCGCATGTTACATGTGTTTAGACTTCCACTCCAAACCTAACCATCTGCATGCACGCCCTTCTGCATGCCCCGAGGCTTAGCAGCTACCCATGGGTAATTACACAGCAGCCCAGTGTGCTGCTTCTGCATGCAGCCTGCAGGCAGCTTCATACTCCTGCGTGCCCGGCGCCGGCCAGCGCCGCCACAGTACCCGCTTCTGCAACCCGTCGTCAATCTCAAACGCAAATTGGGCCCCGTATGCATCAATCATCTTGCGCATTACAAGCCGCCAGGCATTCGGAATTTTACGCTCTCCCACTTGCTGCTCAATGCTGGGGTAGTGACTACCTGATGTAATCTCCATATACTCCAGGCTTGCCGGACACAGCAAGTCAACAAACACCTCCAAGCTAGAAAGCTCTTCCCCGGGGCAAGAAAGATAGCTAGTTGTGACGCAGCACGCATCAATCCGCACCTCCCTAATACCTGTGAGTGTGCTGCGCAGCGGATGTGGGCAAAGCATAGGACTGCACGCAACCATCCCTACACTGCCTGCCTTTATTTTAACATGCCAGCCGTCGAGTGCCCAGGAGCGTGTGAGATCTACCACCGGGCTGCCGCCAAACACGATTATCTCTGCTTGTGCGGCAGCGCATGATAGCCAAAATTGCACGCTGGCTTCTCTGTGTGCTGCCCTGAATACCAGACTGACCATTGTCTGCGGCAGCTTGTCAAACTGAATGGCATCATTATAGCCGCCCGACACACCCAGGTGTGTGAGGTGAAACGTGCAGAAGTCCACATGCCGCGTGAAATGCAGGGAACTCATGAACTGGTCAAAGCTCATGCCAGAATAGTCAGGCAGGGGCTCCGTACGAACCCCACCCAGGCACAGCGGCATACCCAGCAGCTGCCGCAGGCTGCCACGCTGGTTTGCGTGCAGGACGGTCAGCAGCGGGGATACCACGTCGTTCTCTGCGCACAGGCCCGGGTCCTAAAAGTTCCTGCTGCGCGCCTCGCACGCGGGGGCCAGCCAGTTGTAGAGGGTCAGCGATGCCACATGGTCCTTCCACGCTGGCAGTGCCAGCCAGGCCAGGTGCCTCTCGGCCAGCCGCGTGTTGGAGAAGTCCAGGCGCAGCTGCAGCGGGTGCGCGCGCAGCACTTGCTGGAAGCGGCGGCTCACACACTGCAGCGACAGCGCAAGTTGGACCTCGGAGCTGGCCTCCAGGGCTGGACGCGCGTCCCACACGTTGCACACGATCCTGTGAAGGATGACACCGGGCAGTCCCTCCAAGCTCGGATGCTGTACCTGCAGGGCGCAGACGCCTGCTTGCTTGAGGTTGGAGGGTAAGGCGCGCGAGCGCTTCTAGGAGTACTGAAGTCCAGCTTGCAAGGCAAGCGGTGCGACACTCCAGCTAAGCAGCCAGCCGTGGCACCCACCGCAGCTGCGTGCTCATGCGAAGGCATACAGTGCCTTGCTTTTCTGCACAGGGAGCCTGGCCACGGTTGCGGAGAGGCCACTGCGCCAGTCGCCTGTCCAGTACTTGCACTGTCAGCAAGCCATCAAGTAGGCACGCTATGCGCCAGTACACAGGCAACCAGGGAGCCTGGACATGTTCCGCTTTCTGACAGGCCTCAGATTGAGCTGTTTTCTGGAATAGGTAATAACAAATGTACTGCCTGAAGGCATGCATGTACATGCATGGCATGTCTTGCAGCAGGCGCACTTCTCCTTCCACATGCAGACACCCAGGCAGCATTTGAAACAGTGCCTAGCCGTCAACCAGTGATAGAGGCCTGGTCTGTCACAGTCTTCTGGCCATCAGCCTGCACTTTGAATGAGCATCCAGGTGTACTTATAGCTGTGCGACACTGTGCCAACTGTCCTTCCAGTGTATTTACTTTTGGCCTGTTCTGAATCCCGTCCACCTTCCAGCTACAGCTCTGCACTCCTGCTGCAGGCTGTGGAGGCCTCTGCAGCTAGATGCTTTGGGCTCATGTGCATTTCTGCTGCCTTGCGGGGCTGCTTAAAGCCAGCATCATCATGCATGACGTGCTGTGGCCGCCAGTCACGCAGGCATGGCCAACGTGAAAGCCTGGTACGAGGAGCGCAGTCACGCCACAGCCCCCGGTACGTGTCAGGCTGCGCCCTCTGCACCGCCGCTGGCTGCTGGCGTGCGCGCGTCAGCCGCGCGGCAGAACTCCTCAAAGGCCTCGCTGCCAAACAGCACAAAGTGCACCTCGCGCAGGCTGCCCGCAGCATCCGCGCACGTCTGCAGGGCCACCTGCGCCGCACATGTCACATACCTTGAGGCACTTTGTTGACAAGTGCCGTGCACTGCCTGTGCAGGGGGCTTGCATGGTCACCCTGCAGCCTCTGGCAGAACCAGTCAGCTCCACAGGACACATGGGCCTATTCAGCCGCTCTGGCACCCCGTCGGGCGGCTGCATGCACATGTTCAATGCAGGGCTGTGGCACCTCGCACAGAGGCCGTGAGCGCCACAGCAGGGCAAGCCCGCCGCAAACCCACAGACGGGTGAGGGCAGGGACGCGCGCCTTTGCCGCCCGCGGGTACGGGAAGGCGTACACGCCGCAGCTGATGGCCGGAAACGCGACCGTGGCCAGGCCTTCCCGGTTGGCCAGCTGCAGGCAACTCCTGCTCGCCAGCCAGGTGTGGCTCGTCCAGTGGACTGCTGTAGATGACATCAGGGTGCTACGCCTTGGGCATGTGCGTCCTGAGACCACCCACCAGCAAGCACTGGCTCAACAAGCGATTCGGAATGAGCTTGCAAACAAGCGTGGGTGACTAGCTCGCATGCAACACCAGCCACTATGGCGCACTGCCTGCAAGACAGGCTGAGCTGACCAAACGCCAAGGGCCAGCCCAGCTGTGACTCCATATGTACACTGTCATATAGCAGAGAGCATTTCAGTGTTGGAAAATACACAGAGGTGGCGGCCCGCCGCTTGCCTGTATGCGCTGCTGAGCAGGCGGTCAGCCTCCTCAGGAGTGTGCGACGTGTACACAGGCCCGACTGTGTGGATCACGTGCTTTGCAGGCAGCCGATACCCCCTGCCAACCAACGAGTCCGTCACAAGCCTGCCTGACCCCTCTGCTCATGGAGTCTGCCAAGCGAGCCCTGCATGCAGAACACCGGTCAACACTGGCAAGCCACCGCAGCAGACGACAATGGAAGCCTACGGTAGCGCTACGCTCAGTGAGAAGTGCCAGTCAGGAAAGTGGGGGCGCGTAGGGAGGGGCTGCACACTTTGTGATGCGCGCCTCTCCGGTCGGGCAGCGCAGCCCAGGCCTGGCCTGGGGCGCCTGCCGGCACTCCCCCAATAGCTCTGGGCCCGCCGCTCGGTGGATGGCTGCACGCCCTTAGCAGGCGTCGACGGTCCAACTGGAGGGGCACTGCCAGCAGCCCGCTTTTGTAATCACATTGCACTCACTTAGCAGAAGGCAGGCAGCTGGGCATCACCTCCGTCCACGCCGCCGCCGCCCAGCATCTGCTCGTTGGCTGTTGTGACTCAGAGCAGTCAGCACGTGCACATAAGGCTCGAAGCAGGGATGCGTTGTCCTGGAGTGGTGTGCAGCCGATCTTGCCTTGCCTTGGACACTGTGCTTCAGGGCACAGTTGCGCTATAAATACTCAGGTTACAGCTCTGGCCCGACACAAGGGTGTCAGGGATGCGCACGTGCCTGCATTGACAATAGCATCGCCCTGCCAACGCGTAATGTCGCCCTGCTGCAGCACCAGCTGCGTGTCCTTTGCGAGCGGGTAGTGCCGCAGTGAGGACATTGCGCGCGCCAGCGCAGGCCTGGGCACTTGCACGAGGGTTCGGATAGCCACGCGTGCGAGCATCAGCTGCACGTGCGTACGCCGGGGCTCCTTATACTTTTGTTCACATATATAGGAGCAAATCAGCACTGCTAGCCGAGAGCCGGGTTTCGGAGCTCAACCCTAGAGACCGTTGGTTTTCTTCCAGGCGAGGCTGTGGGCTGGTAATGAGGTCCTCCTCCTTGCTGCACTCCGGTCCATCACACTCCTTTCAGTGCGCTGTGGTCTCCGCGTAGCTTGACTCGCTGCTCGCGTCAGGCGTGCGCGCTATTGTGAGCACCCCGCCCGCGGAGAAGCGCACTTGGAACCTGGTCGTGAGCGTGGCGTCTGCCTCAATGGTTTGACAACTGGCGGTTGCAGGGCATCGCCTCCGCATGCGCGTTGCGGGCTAGTCGCAGTCTCCAGCGCGCGCACGCGCAGGGAGCCCCACAGGCACTGGGCAGCCGATAAGGCGTTATTACCATGAGCGCGCAGCATGCCGCTGCCAGCGGGGAGCCTGCGCCGCCGCACGCACTGGCGAGGACGCCCGTGGCCAGACATGCGCGGCCCGCCCCGCCGGTCGCTGCGCCGGCCGCGGCGCCCCCGCCGTCGCAGGCCGTGCCGCTGGTCGCCGCAGCGGGTGCCGCCGCGGCGCTTCTGCAGCCCCTCCGGCCCGGCGCGGCGGAGGGGCCGCACGTCGCTGAGCCGGATGACTCGGCCGCGCCAGCTGCGCCGGCCTCGGGGGAGGGGTCGGCCGCGGTGCCGCAGGCGCTCAATGGCGCGGCAGCGTGGGCGGCCCTGCGCGGGCTGCAGACGGCGTGCGCAGATGGGCAGGACAACAACCCGTACAGCCTGCTGTGCTCCCTGGTGCGCCCTGGCCGGGCGGCACCTAGGCTCGGGCTCCACCAAGGAGCCCTTTCGGCCTGAAATGATCCCTGGCGCGGCGTTCACGTCACTGCTCGCCGAGGGTCTGGGCGTCGCAAGGCTGCTCAGCCGATTGCGCTCTCTGCTGGGGCTTTTGCAGACATCACAGGTCGCGCTTGTTTGTGGACCTGAGCGCAGACCTCTGCCTGGTGACGCAGCACTCTCCCCGCTCGCACGGCCGGCTGCGCTCACGTCAGCGCAGGCTCGAGAGCATCCAATGTCTGAGGCTGCAGCGCTGGTGACTCAGGGGCTGACGCCCCTCTATGCAGTATAGCGTGGGTTGGGGGCATCCAGCGGCGTGCGCAGCCACTTGCTGATGCCCAGCAGACGCGGGGTGCGGTTGTCCTGCTAAAGGCCCGTCTGGTGGACGCATGAGCGCAGCTGCTGAGCGCGCCGCAGCGGCGCGCGAATGCGGCGGCGCGGCAACAGCGGCGGGGCCGCGCGCAGGTGGCGCGCGTGGGCGCGGCGGCGGACACCTTCGGCGGCATGCACAGCGACCTGCCGGAGCCGGAGCGGCCGGACCGCGGCCGCCTGGCTGAGGACCTGTGCGACGTTCTGATCCAGATGGTGCGCCGTGGGTGTTGGTACGGGTGGGGTGTGGGTGGGGTGTGCGTGGGAGCGCGGCAGATGCATATTGGGCCGCAGGCCGCCGCGGCGCGCACGCGCACGGGGATTCGCTGACCACCAGCACAGGAGCCAGGGGTCACAGCTGATGAGCTCCCATGAGTTCAGAGCGCCGCGCGCCCCGCCCGCGCGGCCGCGCACCGAGTCTGTGCGTTCTAAGTAGGGTTGAGTGCGCAGCTGCGCCTGGCGGACGCGTGCGGCGCGGACCTGGGCGCCAAGTGGGACCGGCGCGTCGCGGCCTACACGGCCAGGCCGGCCGAGCCGCCCGCCGAGCCCAGGTGAGCCGCAGCCGCTTTCCGCAGTCCCCGCTATTTCCAGGAGAGCCCCCCGCCTCGGAGCCCAGATGAGCCGCAGCTGTTTCCCGCCCCGCTATATCCAACTGCGCGTCCTGCCGCAAATACGCTCAAAGCCTCCGGAGGCACTGCCGTGGTGAGGGCTCCCTGTCGGGCGAAAGGCAACAAAGGGCCCCCAGGGTTGCACCCTTCCTGTAGCAGCATACCTCGTCGGCTGCTCTGGTGCCATGGTCTGACCACGCTGGCCTGCACCGGCGCCACGGCTCCATCATATATGGCATGATGCTGCACGGGCACATGTTGCTCTTGGCTGACGGCCCCCGCTTACTGGGCAGCGCTGCAGCGCGACGGATGCATGCGCCCGCCGAGAAAAGGGGCCCTGACCCTACCATATACCATATACCATATACCCTACCCCCGCCCAGCGCCGAGCCGGCAGTGCGTGCGCGCACCCGCAGGCCGGAGCCGGAGGCGGAGGAGTCGCGGCCGCCCAAGCGCGCGCGCTTCAGCGACGTGCAGCGCGCGGCGCTGGAGGCGCTGGCGGAGCGCGCGCAGTGGGCGCTGCCGAGCCTGTCGCGCGAGGAGAAGGAGGCCTTCTGCGAGCAGCACGGCATGACCAAGGCGCGCGCGGGGCGCGGCCCTGCTGCTGGGCGAGGGTAGGGTTGTGGAATTTAAGGGTAAGGGTGTGTTTAGGGTTAGACTGCGGTGCGTGCGGCCGAGGGCACAGCACAGGCTCTGGAGGCTGTACCACGCGATGCTTCCCTGCGGCAGCCGCGCAAGCCGGCTTGCCCAGGGCTGCATATCGAGCGCTGTCGACAGTGGCGAGCCCAGGCTGGCCAGCAGGCTCGCGCCGTGCAACGTCGCCTGCTGGCAGTGCTCCCAGTGGCACAGCGCTGGCACGTGTCCACATACGCAAGGGTTTTGTGAGGCCCGCCGTCCGCGCGCGCTGACGGCGGCGGCGGCCCGGCGCGCGCAGGACCGCCTGCAGAACTTCTTCAACAACCACAAGCCCAAGTCGTTCCGGCGCGCGCGCGCGCCGCGCGGCGCCAGCGGCGCGGCCGCCGGCAGCGGGTCCGACGGCGGCG